>ENA-UESH01000139-UESH01000139.1-human-gut-metagenome-genome-assembly--contig:-NODE-139-length-71975-cov-40.488275_pt1 | contig 71975 bp, 125 predicted proteins | sample MGYA00243001_ERZ508002 | MGnify/ENA primary metagenome ERZ508002 (study PRJEB26167, sample SAMN06115447) | human gut metagenome | host: Homo sapiens | place: China:Anhui | collected 2015-08-07... | reverse complement strand
GTGTCAAGAATTCGTTTTCTGTGATCTTCCCGGATACTCTCATTTCTTCTGCGACTGCCAAATAAAAGTCGCAGGTCTCGAATGAGGTAACAACCTCAAAGAAGTCTTTTAAATTTTTGAATCCGGTTGACTGTTGAACCGGGAAATTGATCACTTTTGCCATTTTGTTTCCTCCCTCGTTCTTTATGTGATTATAATAACACGTTAGCGATACATTTGCAAGACGGAATAGTGCATAAAATCAAGACTTTTTGAAAATACAAATTTGTGCAATATATAACACGATAACGATATTACGATAACGTGTTATTCCGAAATGCTCTGAAATAAATGGATGTTGACACGATAACGATATTATGATAACGTGTTAATATAGAATGATGGGAGGGTATAAAATGGCTACGACAAAAGCACACATGAAAGCAACTGCAAAATATGAGAAAAATAATTATTTCAAAACCTTAGTGCGATTTAAAAAAGAAGACGAGGAACGCATAAGAGCCGCCGCAGGCGACAGCTTAAACGGATTTATTGTTAATTGTGTATTAGATGTAATTAACAAGGCGGAAGAACGGCAGACCTCCACACAAGCCCCAGAAATGCCCGCAGAACTGTCCAAACCTGCAAGTCGGGACTATTTACCGATTACATCGGAAAATATCGAAAAAGTCGATTTAGACGCATTGTTGACCGGCGGCACAAAGTATCAAATAGATATTTTTGACTTGTACGGTCCTGACGGGTTCAATAAACTTTTAGAGATGGCGGAAGAAAAGCGAAGCCGGGGTTGATTTCCTCGGCTTCGCTTGTTATAATTGTTTTACGGACGTTTATTAAAATATCAGCAAATATTTAATATCCGCAGGAGCCCCAGCGTTTTACTGGGGCTTTTTCTATGCAGCATACATTTTCGAGATAATCAGAAACCGGAGGGCTTCATATTGCCTGCCGTTAATCCCGGCGAAGTCGTTCCCGGTCAGGTCTAATAGCTTCTCTAATTTTCTTTTTGTGTGGGCTTTTTCAATCAGCCCCAGATATCTGTTGTATCTCACTCTTTTATTTCCTCCAATCTAATAACAAGCCCTAACTCGTTATTCTTATTTGATCTTGTGATATAGAAATCAATCACGCGATCATCAAAATACTTTTTGCAGGTCTGAAGCATTTTCCCACTCATTTCCCATTCTACAAATTCGCTTTTTCTGCCTTTCTGGATTTCAAAGAAATCGCAGTGCATTGTGTTGAATAAATCTAAAAATTTAATCATGTTTTTCTCTCCGTTCCTCCAGCTCTGCGTCTGGCTGTTTGTTCTCTGTTGATGGTTATATAATAGCATAGTTTAATAATGATGTCAATAGCATAGTTTAATAAAATGTATTATTTTTAAAATAGTGTTTTTTCTGCACATATAATAGGAAATAAAAAATATCGAAATAAAAACCCATAGCCGATTGACGCATAGTTTAATAAATGATATAATCAAAGCAAACAATAACAGGAGGGTTAAAAAATGGCATTTAAAGAGAAAGAAAAGGAACTTTCATATATTGCACAATATCAAAAAGACAAGTACGACCGTATAACAGTAATGGCGCCAAAAGGAACCAAGGAAGACGTAAAAAGAGCAGCCGATCTAAAAGGCGTCAAGATGTCTGCATTCGTTCTGGAGTGCATACAGAAAGAATTGGAAAGAATGAAAAATTAGTAGAATAGTTTAATAAAATACTTGACGCATAGTTTAATAAATGATATACTGTAACCATAGAAAGGAAGTGGTTACAGTGAAAACAGAACAATTTAGGATTAATGAAAATTCTGATTTCCCAGGTGTCTATATAATTGTAAATATGGACAATCAAAAAGTATATATTGGTTCAACCAGAAACATATGTAAGAGATTGAAAGCGCATTTATATAGTCTAAAAAAGGGAAAACATTCATCAAGTACTTTTCAAAAAGATTTTGATAGTGGTAATTCATTTATTGCATATCCTCTAACAAGGGTTGAACTATTGCCAAAGTATTTAAAGGACCATAATTTAAGACATTTTGAATACATGGCGATTAAAATGTTTGATTCTACGAATCCAGAAAAAGGATACAACAAAGTAAATCACAAAGTGGAATCTTACGAGCTTGGAAATATAAAACGAGCAAATTCTCAATTTAACGATTTTTTTGAAGTAAAAGAAAAGTACAAAGCAAAAGTAAAATTATATTGTAAAGAATACTACGAAGAAGAATTAGAATTTTTCTTAAAACAGGCTATGCGTTAAAGAAAACACATCACACAGCCCCGGGCAGGGGCGGACAGGAGGAATAAAAAATGATAAAATTAAACACATTATCTTACGTTTACGGACAGAACGACACAATAGAGGTCGGAGAGGAATACTATTTCGGTCAGCTCTGGGACGGAAACGGGGACGGCGAGGAACTGCTAGAGTCTGGAGCGATCGCCGTGTACCAGGACGGGGAGGAATATATTGTTGACTTCGAGATTCTGGAACCTGCGGATGATATTTTACAGACCCGAGTCAAAGTTATCGGGATTAACTAGGAGACAGAGCAATGAAGTATATAATCATGGATTATGCAGACGGTGATTGTTTCACCGATGAATTTGAGGACAAAGAAGAAGCCCTTCAGGAAGCGGATGGACAATGGGAGCATCTAACAAGGTGCGAAAAGAAACATAGAACGGCGTTTTACGTGCTGGAAAGCATCAATCCAGATGAAGACGCGCCCAATCATTACGATGGGGACATCGTAAAACGTTGGAAATAAAAACAAGCCCTAGGAGATAATCCCGGGGCTTTTATTGTCTTATTTTGGCGGCGTAATATGAGGGGGAACAACCCCGCCGCCGAAGTTGTTAAAATACATTTAGCACAAAACCGTCGAAGTTGTCAAGCAAAATTTTTTTTATTTTGGGGCTTGATTTTTAAAACCAATGTGGATAAAATTAAAGCAACGACAGGTGACGGAACTCAGGAGGGGAGCAACAGCCAGAGTACGAAAAGAATAAGAATTTAGCAGCCAGATCACGCCGGATAAGGTACCGGAAGGTCTGGCTTTTTGTGTTTAATAACCGGAAAATTACAGTATTACAAGGCGTATAAATATATAATAACTATATATAATCCCCTCCAAGATTCCAAAGCCCTAGAGTTTATTAATATATATATGCTATACAGTACTGTATAGATATAATATATATAATTACTAGGGGGAGTAATAAGAGAATAAAAGAAAATAAAATATGGTATTGACAAAGGTATATTATCTTTGCTATAACAGAGATACAGAGAAAAACAGAATAATTTATTATAACTTTTAATTATGCTACCGAGTCTGGTTTTACTATGACTTTACTTTTACGATCACAGAAGTGATTTGTATGTTTGTATTGTCGTAGTAGGTCCAGACTTTTTTTATTTATATTAATTATCTGGAGGTGATACAGTGCAGAATACAGATAACAGCGTGTTAGATACGTTTAAACAGGATACAAAGAGATACTTAGATATATTTTGCGCTGAATATGGTATTGAAGACCTTATGAAAGCGCCTCAGAACACATTTGAATCAGCTCTTAGTTATGCAGGGGATCATATATTTCTAAAGCCTGAAAACGTAACGCTCAAGTACAACAGGCAGACTATATTAGATTGTGATAATGCAGAACTGATCAATTACATACTCGACTATTATATATTTATATGTGGCGTATATAACAAGGAGTCAAATATACAAGGGTTTGCTAAATATATTAAGATTAGTGAACAGACTATGTACAACTGGATAAATGGAGAGTATAAGACAAAGATATATATAGATACAGACGGCAATGTTATCAAGGATATACAGGAGTGGAAGTTGAATAAGAGAGGGGAGTATAGGGAGATAGCAAGCACATCACACCTTGACCTAATTAAAAAATTAAATGCGAATGACGAACATTCACTTGCAAACATTGGAATCAGTGACAAGAATAACACAGGCGTGGCAATGAAACTCAATTCTAAATTTGGATGGAACGCACCAAACGGACGGAGTGCAGAAGAGAACAATGGAAAGCCAAAGCAGACAGCGCAGCAGATCGCGGACAAGCACAGGGCAGCGCTGGAGCTTCCAGAGATGGAAAAGCCGGAGTTGTAACACAATAAAACGTGGAAAACGTTCGTGAACTGCGGACAAAAGGGCATAAATTCAGATAAATTGTGCAAACTGTATATCATGCGCAATTTATACAAGCGGTATTTGTACAATGTGTATGTCAATCTATATAAGAAACTGAAGTTTGTTGTATAGATACATATGTTCGTGCTGAATAGCGCCCCTACGCGCACTTCCTTGATCACCGCCGCAGGCCTTTGATGGTCAGCGTTAAGCCAGGAAAGCGGGAACCCATGGGGCGGCGGGCTTCCCTGGTAGCGTCCGGCATGGATACCGGGAGGGGGTCTACATAAGCCTCAACACACGCCGAGTAAGTACTCCGAGTTCCCGAAAAATTAAAAAAGCCTTCTCCAACAGCAAGGCTTAAAAATTTCGAAAAAATAAAAAAAGAGTTCCCCATGGCAGAGATAGTGATTGCAACATGACAAGCCATAAGCCTTAATGGTTTCTCTGCCATAAATAACAAGGCGATATCAGAAAGGCAGGTATAAACATGAGAATAGGGTATGCTAGAAACTCAAAAATTTGGTTTTCACTTTCGGATAAGGAAAAGATTCTCTCACATGAGAATGTAGATATACTTGTCCGCGACTTAGAAGATGAAGAAAATTTTAAAGCTCTTTGTTGCAAAATGAAAAAGGGAGATTTGCTTATTGTCTGTGGAGTGGATGATATTGGAAGTACCAGGAATGAAATCGAAGATACATGGAGACAGATTCGCGACCTCGAAGTAGAGATTCGCGTAATTACAGCTCCAGCACTGCTTCAAAAAGAGAATATGACTCTTGATGAATTACTGATAAGAGACGTTACGCTTAGCGTGCTGGCTTTCCAAGTTGAGATTGCCAATCAGAAACTTAAAGAATTATAAAGGTTCATATTTGATATGCAAGAAAGGCGAAAAAATGAAACAGATCGTAAATAATGATGGATACCTGAGATCAGCGTTAATGGACGTAGCTAACCAGCTTTTAAATATTTGCAATGAAACAGGAACCACGAATATTCAGTTACTAATATCTTCTTGGGATGATAATAAAGGCATTACGCTTTTGGCAAAAGCAGGAGACAAACCGATTCTTTCAGTAAAGATGGACACTGCCTATGAAAAAGAATAACCCTCAGGGCGAATCAATCAGAATCCGTCTCACGTACCAGCTAGAACAAAAACTCATAGCCGAGAAGAACCGAACCGGCAAAAGTGTATCGCAGATCACCAGAGAAGCATTGGAACAATATTTCCGAAAGAGATAGGAAAAACGCCGACTCAATTTTTCTCAAAAAAATAAAAAAGAGGTTTTTATATGTCAGAAGAATACAGTGAACGCTTTGATGAACTTCGTAAGAATCGAGTCGAGGTAAGCTATCATAAATACGGTCCTGCCAGGAAGAATTTTAAAACCGGAAACGTACAGGCGCTTCCTACAATGGAACGGTGCATTGAAAAATATAATTCCACTGGGAATACAGAGTACCTTGTGGATGCGGCAAATTACCTTATGTTTGAGTTCATGTACCCGCAACACCCTAAAGCACACTTTAAAGCCACAGACAGCAAGGATAGCGCCGGGATAGTCGGGATTAGCGTGAAAGAAATGGAGGACTTGAAGAATGAACAGTATTGACCCAGTATATTACGCATATGTAATGGATGAAACAGCGATTTTCACAAGAGAAAAACCAGACCCTGGAAAAATTCAAGGATACGTGATATTTAAAGCAAATAAAGTCAAAGTTCTTTTGGGGAACGCGACGGCGTATGAAGATCTGAATGGAGATGTGAAGATTGACCTTTCAAAACAGAAACTAACCGACGCAGTAGCCATTTTAAGGCACGAACTTCTGACACACGGAGAAGTTTACAATGGCTTCAAAGCAAGCCTTAAAACAGCAATTGAGAAGTATTGTACCTGCGGTTTACCATTCGAGCCAGAAGAAGAAACTGCCGGTAAGATTCTTGATTTCATGATCGGAGAGGAACAAAGAGAATGATTTTAGCAAAATTCGTAGCAGCCATGTTAGATATTACATTTTTCACATTGGTCTTGGCATTCCTTATATCACAGGACGAAGTCGAAAAGAAAAGCAATCCAATAGCTTCAGCAATATTTATATTAATGGAAATATGTTTCGCAGTTAATGCAGTTGTGATTTTTAGATTATAAGGAGGACACAAATAATGAAATTTTCAGAAGCATTTAAACTTATGAAACAGGGAGCGAAGGTAAAACTTCCATCATGGGGCGGATATTGGTATTGGGATGCAGAAAAAGAAACAATTATGATTCAGTGCCGCCCACAGGATAGCGATACTCAGGGCGACTTACTTGACATCAGGAAAACTCAGAGGGTCGAATATACCACTATGAATATGCAGTCTGATGAATGGATTATTGCAGACGAAACAAACTGCCCGGTGCTCGGTGGCGAATCAGAGTTTTCTTTTGGAGATGCAATTAAATATATGAAACGTGGACTCAAGGTTGCAAGAAAAGGATGGAACGGAAAGAAACAGTACATTCAGCTTGCTACCAGGATTTCGTATAAAACTGCTGATAATAAAATCGTAAATTGCGAACATGATGCGATTGGAAATAAAGCCATTGCTTTTGTCGAAACATCCGGCGTACAGATGGGATGGCTTGCATCTCAGGCGGATATGTTAGCAGATGATTGGATTTTTGCAGAATAAGAGGAGAACCCAATGTGGTTAGCATTCACAATACAAATTCCCCTGTTCACTATACTGATTGAACGGGTGAAAATACAAGAAAAGCAGAAGCCTGTCGTTCTCAGGTTCGGGAAAGCCTTTGAATCTGACAGGTCGAGGCATCCAGAGTAGCTTAGGTCTGCGTTGGTGAAACTCAATGGAGAATAACTTTTCCCGCCCATTGAAAAGTAACTGGCGCGGACTTAACAATATTAATAGCTATGATGCTTTCTAAAACCACCAGAATATATCACATTTCCGGGAACGCCAACCCGGAAAGTAATGGGCTATCGCCAAGCGGTAAGGCTCAGCACTTTGACTGCTGAATTCGTGGGTTCGAATCCCACTAGCCTAGTTAGCTATATCATTGGCATGATATAGTTCCTCTGAAATACCATCTATCCCATCAGGGGATGAATAAAGGGGCTTCAAACGTCCCGGATGGTTTCCACATTTTGTGGAGCAGCGGACCCTTTGTTGCGACTGAGAGGGCAAGAATCGCAACAGCAGAGGAAGTTACTCTTGAACTGCAATAACCCTCTGCTTAGGAGACTTAGTTCAGTTGGCAGAACGGTCGGCTCATAACCGACAAGTCACAGGTTCAAGTCCTGTAGTTTCCATTTCTTCCATATGCTGTCTATCCGTTTTGTGGACAGAAAAAACTGTTGAATGAATGTATGTGGATTATTTTTATGAAAGGTGTGTAACGGCACAGCCTGTTCGATGAAGATAATTCCCCGTTCTACACAGTCTCCGAGTTAAATTGTCGTCAATAAGCGCGCATTGAGGACAGGAAGTTTTCAAGAGACATATAAAAGGTTTTGTTGTTATACACAAAGACATTAATATCCAAATCCGAAAACAACTCCGTGGGGCTGGCACGGCATAAAACAGCCTAGTGGAAAGCATAACACGATAAACATATTGCTAACCCGGAGTTTCCGGGTTATGTGGAATGTGCAGCTAGTGGAAAGCTGATAGGGACGAGTAACCTAGTCTCCGGTTCGATTCCGGGCGTTCCACTTTAATCCGCTTAGAATTAAGCTGTTTGTATACAGGCGGTCTATGCCTCAGGCGGATTTACGCATGAGCGTAAACGTACAACTCACTAGGCGTTTGCGTAAAAAACTTTTTAGAGAGATGAGACCACGGTCCGTGAGAAGTGATAGTCGGCAATTCTAAAAGAACCATCTAGTTCATGTGTTTTACGATGGAAAGGTTAATGTTTATCTGGATATTTTCATCCGGTCCGAAAGCATGTGATGTGGGAATCAACCCAGTTTCTTTTTAGAGAACTGTCCGTTACAGGCGGTATGGAATGTAGCTCAGTGGTAGAGCAATGGCATTGTAAGCTATGTGTCGCAGGTTCGATTCCTGCCTTTCCGATTCCATATAGTGGCGGAATACGTAGACGCTATTGTGGTAGCATAGGTTTAAACCCACAACTTAGGTGACCTTAGCCGGCGGCATGAGAGTAAAAGGGTGGAAATCCCCTCCTATATGGACGTTTGATGCATTGAGTGATAATGCTCTGATTGAAAAGTGGCGGAACTATTGACGGTGATGAACCCGATACGATAGAAAGGCAGACGCAGAGGATAGTACATCTTAATGGGTGAGTATGTGTCTTTGGACATGGGATGTACATGGAAGTTCGAATCTTCCCTTTTCAATTCCAATGAACTGCAATCATTGGAATCTTTTTCTCTTATTTCGTACGGTTCCAGTGTTTCTCGTTGGGAGATTTATGCCGTTCAAGTCGGCACACTGGACTTTTTTAAATTGAGGTGTTAATTATGCAAAAAGAAAAGTATTGTAAAACATGTAAGAAACATGACGATTTTACATGGGTATGTTTCAACGGCGACAGTGAACACTGCGCTAATTTTACGGAACCAGATTGTGTTTGCGAATTTTGGGAGGACGCAGAAAATGAAAATTTATGAGGCAATATGTTTGAGAAATACATATGGTGGAGAAACGACTCTTGATGACCTTGTGAAACTAATGCAAGGAAACAAAATTCACAGATGTCCGAAGTGCGGCGGAAGTGGAACTATTATCAAAAGAGTAAATCGTGCGCAATACTGGGAATGTTGTGATGATTACGTAGAAAAAGAAGTCACTTGCGACTTATGCAACGGCGAAGGGTATACTGAAAAAATATACAAACCTAGAATGGTACAGGATGGATGGGAATGCAAATAGCAGGAAAAGAAATTAAAGACGAATGTTCTAAATGCGGAAATATCCTTGAATGTGAGTTATTCCGTCAGGGACATGGAATAAAACAAGAACGTGAAAATGTAGCAAAGATGATCGGATGCCAGATGAAGCACAGGGAGAAAAGAGAGAAATGAACGAACTGAAAGTATTGAATGAGCAGGAAGTATTGGGAAAACAGTTTCGCGTTTACGGAACAGCAGAAGAACCGTTGTTTGTGGCCAATGATGTAGCCGATTGGATTGAACATAGCAACGTAACGGAAATGCTTAGGGGCATTGACGATGATGAAAAGCTGATCTCAACAATTCTTAGGGCAGGTCAGAACAGGCAAATGAATATGCTTACCGAGAATGGACTTTATGAAGTCCTGATGCAGTCAAGAAAGCCAATCGCAAAACAGTTTAAGAAAGAAGTTAAAGAGATTCTGAAGACTATCCGCAAGCATGGTATATATGCTACGGACAATGTAATTGATAACATTCTCAACAATCCCGACTTTGGAATTGAACTTCTAACCAAATTAAAAGAGGAACGTGCCGCCAGAGTGGAAGCTGAAAGAAAGAACGCTATTCTGATGCACGTCAACAAAACTTATACCATTACTGAGATTGCTAAGGAACTGGGACTGAAATCAGCAATGCAGCTAAACCGGATTCTGGCAGATAAAAAGATTCAGTATCAGGTCAATGGTACATGGGTGATGTTTTCGCAGTATAGCAATTGTGGGTACGAAGAAATCAAACAGGAAGTTCTGGATTCTGGAAGAGTAATCTATCACAGGCGAATCACACAGATTGGACGAGAGTTTATTCTTGAGTTGTTCGAGAAGACAGCTTGATTGATAAAGGAGGATTGCCATGATTAAGATTTTGAAACCTGGTACATTAAAAGAAGCAACTTGTAACAAATGCGGTGCAGTATTGAGCTATGACGAGTCCGAAGATGTGAAAGATGAAAATATAGAGAATCATTTTGCTACAAATATGCCATCTGGATTCGGATACAAGAAAAAATACATTATTTGCCCGCAGTGCAAGAACAAAATCATTTTAAGTTCGACCAGATAGGGACATATTCGCTTATGAGAATTAATTATTCAGGTACCGATATTGGATTTTTTGATACTGTATATAATCTTGAGGGAGAATGCCATCGAATGAACATCCCGACCAGATTTTATCCAGACAAACATGTGCTTCTGGCAGGAAACACTGTTCTATTTCATAAAAATCCAGAATATTCCGATTATATCGGAGATAACTATTTGACGATTTTGGAATTGATCAGAAAGGACAATGGTAAATAAGTATGGAACGTGATTACGATAAATACCTTATCTGTGATGATTTAGATGTAAAAAGTTCAGCACCAATTTCAAAAGAAATGTTGTCAAAGATTCCAAAATCTGAAGGAAAAGTAATTTATGGAACCTTAGGTAAATTTTCAATCGCAGATTACAACAGATTTTTTCAAAGGAGACAAGAATTAAATGAGCATTAAAACAGCACTTGAATCAGAAGGCGTAGATTTCTCTGAATACATGAATATACCTGAGCCGTGGGACGGAACAGCACAAATCAAAACAGTAAACGGCGAGAAATGGGTATCGTGCCCTTATTGTGGAAAGAGAGCGTTGAAAATACTTCCTACTACAAAAATTCATCGGATGCCGTACAAATGTAAGGGAAGCAACTGTAAGAAAGAGTTCATGGTGAATGTATGAATAAAAAAAGAATCAAATGCTTTCTAACGGGAGGATGTAAATTCAAAAGTTCAGATACAGAATCAAAATGTGACGATAAAGAAAAGACTTGCACTATTACGGAAACATGCTACAAATGTGGTAAAAAATATACAGCCATATTTACTTATAAACAGTTAGGGATTCCAGATTGAGGTGAATGCATGACTTTAACAGAATATGTACCTGTACAAATTATAGAAACAGGCGAAGAAGTAAAAGCGCGGATTGAAATTGATCCATTAGAAAAAGAAGTTACATATATTAAACTCCAATCTCAAAAAATATGTAATTGGGATACATGCCTTATTAAAATTGGTTCAAAAATAATTCCATTTGATCTCATAAACGCAGAAGAAGACGTACCGCCTAAAATAACACTAGAATGCAAAGAAGAACTGCCTTATTCAGAATGGATGTTAATAATTAATAATGCATTACGAGGAATCACAATAGAACAAACTGCATCAGAATGGTCTGATATATACAACCAGAAACCAATCGAAAAAGATTATCTTACAGATGACCAGAAACACAGGATACATAAATTGTTACTGAAAGAAATTGATATATATTTTCGTTCTAATAAAACCAATATGTCGTGTTCTGATTTTATCGCAATTGAAGAAATTATTATTAAAGTATTGGAAGGAGAATGATTATGAAAAAAAATACCAACACTATTCAAACGAGAATTTGAGGGACATAGAGTTAAAAGAACACTTCCGGAAGTCACAGAAGGCATGGAGTGGGTTCTTGAATGAAAAGGAACTGCCACAGTGAAATGGGATGGTTCTTGTTGCATGATTGCCGATGGAAACCTTTTTAAAAGATATGATGCGAATGTCAAAAAGGGGCGTAAAGTCCCACTTGGATCAATCTCGTGTCAGGATAAACCAGACCCAGTTACGGGACATTTTCCATGCTGGGTGAAAGTTGATTTAGGAAATCCGGCACCTGAAGATAAATGGTTTGCGAAAGCTTATTACAGATATCTTGAAGATAATAAGGTAAAGGTAAATGTAACTACACTGGATGGTACTGAAAATATTGTGGAACCGACTATGTGCGGCACATACGAAGCTGTTGGAAAACATTTCAATGGGAATCCGTACGATTTTGGAATTGATACGCTTATTCCACATGGCAAACTGGAAATCTCAGTCCCTAGAACTTACGATGGCATCCGAGAATATTTGAGAAATCGCAATATGGAAGGAATTATATTCTGGAAAGATGGAATCCCACAATGCAAAATCAAACGTTCAGATTTTGGCTTTGAATGGCCAGCGAAAGGAGAATAAATCATGAAAAGCACATGGAAAGCATTATTAATTTCACTTGTAGGAGTTATAGCAATTGTAATATTTGGAATCTTTGGAGTGCAGAGTTTCCAGAATCATGCGATATCATTGGAAGAGCAGGTGGAATCAGCATCTTCAGATATCAAGATACAGGAAAAACGTAGAGTTGATCTGGTATATAATCTTGCAGATTGTGTGAAGCAATACGATAAGCATGAAAGTGAAACATTAAAAGCTATTGTTTCCGGAAGGACTTCTGGTTCGAATGATATTGAGAATGTTACTACTGCAATTTCAGCTGTGAGTGAAGCGTACCCAGAGTTGAAATCTTCTGATAACTATAAGCAACTTATGACAGAACTTTCCTTGACAGAGAATCTTATTGCAGAATACAGGGAGAATTACAATAAATCAGTCAAAGCATATCGAAAATATGTGAAAGCATTTCCTCAGAGATCGTTCTTGAATATGCTTGGATATGATAAAAAAGACTTTAAACTGCTTGATTTTGATGCACCAGAATCGGCACCACAGAACCTGTTTGAGGAATAAGATATGAAGACGGATAGAGGTTGGGATTTTGGAAACTTCGAGATTACGAAAAGAGAAATTATTGCTAGCATTTCAATCATTGCAGTAATGCTTCTTATAGGAACATTGATTTCTTCCAAAATATCTGACTGGCAGATAAACCAAAATGATAAATACAATAAAGCTGTAAAAATTCAATCCACAGATTTGTTTCAGTATGGAATGGAGACTAACGTCGGTAATGCTTTTGTGTATGGCAAATTAAAGGCTGTAGATACAGTTACTTACCCAGAAATTAATGGCAAATACATGTATGTTAAGAAGGTTAAAGAAAAATATACCATGCACACCAGAAGAGTAGCACATAAATCTGGAAAAAGTACTTATTACACCACTGAAACTTATTGGACTTGGGATTATGCAGGAAAAGAAAGCAAGACAGCTAAGAAAATAAATTTCTGCGGAATTGATTTTAAAAGCAATAAAATCGTTCTTCCAGATGATGAGTACATTGATACGGTAAAAGAGTCAAGTTATATCAGATACAAGTACTATGGGGTTGGGACAAAGTACAAAGGAACAATCTTTACGTCACTAAAAGACAAAACAATCAGTGATAAGACTAAATTTTACAACAACCAAAATATCGAAGAAACAGTAAAACTCTTAGAAACCGGAGTATGGTTAATTTTATTTCGTGTTTTATGGGCTATCTTGACAGGAACGGTTGTTTTTGGATTTTATTACTTAGATAATGATTGGTTAGAATAAGCAGTCAAAGAGCCACATGAGAGCCAGACTAAATCCTAAAAAGAAAGGAGATCTGGCTCTATTTTTATGCAAAAATTCACAGAAGGTTCGCTTGAATGGTATCGGGCAATCCTAAATCAAATAATCAATGGCGATATGACAGCCTATCAAAACCAGAAAGACTGCCTTGATCTGCTGTTAAATATGAATATTGACCTTCCTTTCAAGGATAATCCAGATGCGCAACAGATGGGAATAAAGGTAAGCCAGTATGCACACAATATCGCAGAAAGGCAAGCTGCTATTACCGGCGATGGTAATTTCGATGATATTTATTGGGATTATTTGTTGATGGAAGCGCAAAACCTTCAAGTAGATAGCGGGTTATTGTATCTCGAGAAAAATAGAATTCCAAAAGAAAGATTTTATGAACCAAGAAGAAACGTATTCATGCAGCACAATATCATAGGTTCGTTACAAGATTTGATGGACGATAAGCTTGACATATTTGCATTGAGCGTACCTCCTGGCTGTGGCAAATCGACTCTTGAAGATTTCTTTCTTTCACTTGTTGGCGGATGGTTTCCTAATGATTTTAATTTATCATCTGCACATAGTAGTATTTTGACTCGCTCTCTCTATGATGGAGTATTGGAGATTATCAACGACCCTGTTGAATATACATGGCATGAGATTTTTCCAAATGTCGAAATACAGGGAACAAACGCAAAAGAAACAACAGTAAATCTTGAAAGAAACGGACGTTTTAAAACATGGACGTTCCGATCAATTGACGGCTCTCTGACTGGTGCTACCCGTTGTAACAGATTTCTTACCGCCGATGACCTTGTGTCTGGTATCGAAGAAGCACTGAACAAGAATCGACTGGACACCTTATGGACAAAAGTAGTAAATGACTTGCGTTCCCGTAGACTTGAAGGGTGCAAAGAGTTTTACATTGCTACCAGATGGTCAGTGCATGACCCTATCGGAAAGCTACAGCAGTTATACGCCGGGAACCCTAGAGCGAGGTTCATAGCAGTACCGGCACTTGATGAGAATGGCAAAAGCAATTTTTTATTCACAGTAAATGGGTTCTCTGAGAAATATTTCAACGATGCTAAAGAGTCCATGGACGAAATCTCTTATAACTGTCTTTATCAGCAACAACCAGTAGAACGTGAAGGATTATTGCTTCCGCCAGATAAGCTAAAAAGATTTTTCTTTGGCAAAGAAGACGTTCCCGATGGATGCACGGACGAATACACAATTATACCAGACAGAGAAGCAGATGCGATATGGGCAGTATGTGATACAAAAGATAAAGGTACAGATTTTGAATCATTACCTATTGCATATCAATATGGGGATAAATTTTTTATCCCGGACGTTGTTTTCGATGATACTACAGATTACGACATCCTGGACAGAAAGACTGCTGATATTTTGATAAAACACAATCCGCATAAAATCAGATTTGAGTCAAATAACGTAGGAAATCGTGTTGCGCACAACATTCAAAAGATAATCTCAGGGAAATGCCGAGCGGATATCGAAACAAGACCTACGCAAGCAAATAAAGAGACAAAAATTCTCGTAAACTCTGATTACATATCAAAACATTTTTATTTTTTACATCCGAGCCAGTATAAACCAAAATCCGACTACGGATTATTTATGGCGAATGTAACCACATACACTACAAGGGCAAAAGTGGCTCATGATGATGGACCTGACAGCTTGGCGATGTTAGCTGAGTTCGTACAAAATCCTTTAGGTGGAAAAGCAACAGCCATTCATAACCCATTTTGGGGAAGGAGATACGCATGAACACGAGAGAATATTTGAACCAGATTCAACGTTATGATAGAGTAATTCACAATAAATACATAGAAATTGAACAACTAAAAGCACATGCAACTGGATTAAGTTCTTTCTCATACGGCGAGCGTGTGCAAACGTCCGGAAACAAAGACAAGACAGGAGATTTAGTTGCAGAGATTGTTGATTTGCAAAAAGAAATTCGAAATATCACAGATGAATATTTAAAGAAAAGAACGGAAGTTATTAGAACAATTGATTCCGTTGAAAATCCGGTTTTGTATGATATTTTATTCAAAAAATATGTCGAAGGGAAAACGCTTTATGCAATTTCTGATGAATTGGGTTATGCCTATCAGTGGGTAAGACAGCTCCATATAGACGCAATTTCAGTAATTCGCCAATTAAAAAAATTTGAATCTTAAAAATCCCATACAAAAACATACACTAAAGTAGTGTATAATATAAAATGTAAAATTAAGCACTGGATTTTATTCCGGTGCTTTTTTCATGCAGAAAAATAGGAGGACAGGCAGTGGGGAGAAACAAAATAAACTTTATTGATCTATGCCATGGCGAATTCGGAAGAAAAGTTGCTTATACCGGCGTAGACCAGATTACACCCGATAATGTATTGCAGGTTCTTTCAAATACAATTGGAATTCACAATCGAAACAGGGCTATGATTGATTATCTTTACAGATATTACAAGGGAGATCAGCCGATTTTATATCGCGAGAAACTTGTTCGGCCCGAAGTTAATAACAAAGTCGTCGAGAACCATGCACTTGAAACGGTAAAATTCAAGGCAGGACAGATATATGGAGAACCAATCCAATATGTTTGTAAGAAAAAGAAAGCAAGCAAAGAAACTAATGCTCAGGTTGACTTATTGAATGATTACCTGGACGAAGCAAATGCGGATGCCAGAAATATTCAGCTTGGAATATACCAGAGTGCGGTAGGGACTGCATATAAGTGTATTCTTAAGAATGACGACTGGACAGAAGGTAGTGATTTACCACCATTTCAGATTTTTATTCCGTATCCGGGGGACGTATATATTATCTATTCTAGTCGAACCGGAAGACCTATTGCGTCGGTTCAGATTCTGAAAGATGAAGATAATGAGCAATATTATTTACTGTTTTCCAGTAGACAATATTTTATTGTGCAAAATGGACAACTTAAAGAATTTGGAATAAACGGATTTGACGGGATTCCTATTAATGAATATCCGAATAATCCTGATAGGCTTTCCGATATTGAAATTTCAATTACGGCATATGATGCCATTAACAAATACCAATCTGATCGGTTGAATGGTGTTGAGCAGTTTGTGCAAGCCCTGATGAAATTTAAGAACTGTGAAATTGATGAAGCAGAGTTTGTAAAGATGGTTAAACTCGGTGCGGTATCGGTAAAAGACGTTGGAAACGGAACACAATCAGACGTTGATTTAATGACCGCCGAACTAAATCAGTCAGAGAGTCAGGTTGCAAAAGATGATATTTACAACAATATGCTGATTGTAGAAGCAATGCCAAACCGGCAAAGCAATACAGGCGGTGATACTGGTAATGCAGTATATCTGAGGAATGGTTGGGATTTTGCAGAACGAGACGCAAAATTGGTAGAAGCATTTACGAAAGAAGCTGAAAAAGCATCTGTCAGAATTATTTTGAATATCATCCGAAAAACTTCAATGGATGTAAATATTTCGACCAGGGATTTTGATGTAAAAATCACTAGAAACCCGACAGATAACATGCTTGTCAAAGCACAGGCACTTGATTATCTGTTTAAGAATAAAATTCATCCGCTTATTGCACTGATTACTTGCGGATTATTTAGTGATCCGCAAAAAGTATATGAAATGAGTTTACCATATCTTGGAACCATTTACCCGGAATTAGCAGACCCAGACTCAGAACTTCAAAAAGCGAAAAATTTGCTGAATGGCTTTAACAAGGACGTGATTTCAGAATGAATGTTTCATCATACGATGAATTAAATATCAGACCCAGTAACCGCAGAAGCGAACCATATAAAGAATATTTCAGCAAAATGTCGATATCAGACAAAGAAAAACAAGAAAGGATAGCTTTTTCCGAAAAAATGGAAGAAGTTGTCCTTTATATTTTGGCGCTGATAGAAACAACCATAGAAAGCGGAGAAACAAACCGAGAATATATCCAGACTCAATTTTATGACAAATATCTGGATGTAATTGCTTCGTATACGCTTATAGACACATATATCAAGTAATATGCTCTTGGCGTGACACAACAAATTATTGATGCAACATTTGAAAGATTTTCTTCCGAAGATAAAAGCATTACTGATGATTATTACCTGTCAAACGACCGGGCAATGTTTATTTCAGAATGCGAAGCTAATTCGATACTGAATTACAGACAGTATTCAAATGCTGTAAAAGCAGGAAAGACAAAGAAGAAATGGGTTGACGTAGGAGACAAAAGAGAACGAAAGACACATCTTGAAGTCGGAGGAACCACGCTCCCGATTGATGAGCCGTTTTCGGTTGGAGATAGCTTGCTACAATTTCCCAAAGATACCTCATTAGGAGCTTCGGCAGACGAGATTGTGAATTGCCGGTGCTCAATTCAATATAGTTAATTTAGGGACGAGTAAAATCGTCTCTTTTTATTTAAAAAATATGCACCCCGATAGCGTGAACATGGGAGACACCTTGAGCTGAGCGAACAGCGTAAAAAAGCGTATTGGTGACAGGAGATTTCAATGACAAGAGAAGATGTTAAAAGGATTTTTCCAGATGCAACCGATGACCAGATTACTTCTTTTCTGAATCAGTCAAATTCTGATGTGGCTAAAGAGAAAGCAAAAGCCCAGAAAGCAAAAGAACAGGCTGATAAAGCAGAAGCACTGGAAAAAGAACTGGAAGAATTAAAAAAACAGAACATGACTGAAGCTGAGAAAGCAGAACTGGAACGTCAGAAAGAAAAAGCTGCAAACGAAAAAAGAATTTCTGACCTTGAATCTGCACTTGCAACTTCCCAGAAAGAAGCTCTGACAGGCAAAATTACTTCTATTTTTGCTAATGCAGGAATGAAAGGAGATGCCTATGCAGGAGCAATCAAAGCGTTTTCCAACATGAACGCAGAGGATGCTCTCAAAGAAGCCCAGACATTTGTCGATGGAATTTCCGTAGAAAATAAAAACGCTCTTGATACCGCAAAAGCAGCTTGGGAGAAAGAAGCACTTGAAAATACACCTAATCCCGGTGGCGGTAAATCTGGTGGAGAACCAGAAAAGAAAAGCGAAGCATCTGAATACGCAAAAGCGTACTCAGCAAAAATGTGTCCAGAAAATAAACCGGCAGATGATAATGCCCCAGTAAATATTTAAGTAAAGGAGATTTAGATTATGGCTTTTATGAAAACAGAGCAGTACGAATCCACACCTAACATCCTTGAATCCGAGGTAGGGCTTGTACTTAAAACCTATACAGCAGAGCAGACAAATGCTGAAACCGTTGGAACTAAGAAGATTATCAAAGCAGGTTCCGTATATCCGACAAATGCAACTGGTGCTAAAGGTATCGTGTTTGAAGATGTTGATATGACGGACGATGCTAAGAGACCGATTTCCGTTATTGTTGCAGGACGTGTTCTTGAAAAAAGACTTCCGGTAACAGTAGAAACCACTGCAAAAACAGAGCTTGAAAAAGCAGGTATCGTTTTTGTGACTACTACAGACCCAGAATTTTAAGGAGGTACAGCAGATGCCATTTAATATTTTAGAATCAATCACACCGGAAGAAAGACTTAACTTTTCTCAGGATTTCAGCGTAAAAAGGCCGGGCATTCTTGACACCATCTTCCCGGATGTCAAAACACAGTTTCTGAAAGCTGAATACTACAGACTTATGGCTGGACAGAGACTTCCAGAGGTAGCATTCGTTCATGCACTTGATACTGAAGCAGAAATCGGAACAAGACCGGGCTTCGAAAAAGTCCTGACTGAAAAGCTCTTTATTAAGAGAAAAATCAATCAGTCTGAGAGATTACAGCAGGCAATTGAAAATGGTGTGCCGGATGATGAGAATTTAAAGAAATTTGTATTTGATGATGCAGCTAATCTGTTTGAAGGAGTTGTTGCTAGAGCAAATGTCATGAAAGGCCAATTTCTTAGCACAGGTGTTGTAAAAATTAAAGAAAACAATGTGGATATGAGCATTGATTATGGCGTTCCGTCCGATGCAAAAGTAGAAATGACAGACTGGTCTAAACCAGATGCAGATATCATGGGTGATATCCAGAAGATGGTCGCTATTGCAGAAGATAATGGATTTGTGGTAAACAAAGCCCTGACATCACTTAAAATGATTAACTACATGAGAAACAACACTGCAATGCAGACAGCAGTTCTGGGAGCAGCGAACAAACGTCTCTTAACAAAACAGGAGCTTGCAAATCTGCTTATGCAGGAATACGGAATCACAATTGATCGTTGTGACGAAAAATTCAGATTCAGAAAAGCGGATGGTTCTCTCAAAACAGGAAGATACTTCAAAGAAGATGTATTCACGCTGTATGAAGCAGAGCCAAACGGTTCATTTGGTACTGGACTCTGGGGCGTAACACGAGAGGAACTTGAATACAGACAGTTTATACAAGAAGAGAACCGTTCTTTCGTAACACTGTCTATGTGGGCCACTCCAGACCCTGTGGCAGTATGGACAAAAGCATCCGGTATGTTCGTTCCTGTTGTACCAAAAGCTAATGGTGGTATCGTAATCGGCACCAAAGCGGGGGAATAAACGGGCATAGTCTTGACGAGAACAGCCAGTCACCATCTGTAGCAAGTAAACGCAAGTATACAGAAAGCGAGCTGTCAAGCATGACAGTAGTTCAACTGAAACAGCTCGCAAGTGACAATGGCTATGCCCTGACATCGACAAACAAGGCTGGTATTATCTCAGAAATTTTATCTCAGCAAGGGTAGGTGATCTTAAATGGACGAACGGCTTGTAAATGATCTGAAAGAGTATCTATCCGATGATGCGGAAACTGACGGTATGATTTCTTTGTCTGTGAAGCGTGCAATTCGTTCATTTAAAAAGAAGCGCAACTATCCGTCTGGATATACAGAGGAAAAAATCAATACCGATATGGAATACTGTTATGATTGTATATTTGATCTGGCTCTCTATTTCCTTGTGAAACAGGGAGCCGAGTTCCAAGAATCGCATTCTGAAAATTCAGTAAGTCGAAAATGGAAATCCGAAACGGAAATATATATTAGTCATGGCGTTTTTCCATTTGTAGGAAGTTTAATTTAATAAGATGGTTGGGTCACGTGGCACAGTATTTTTTGTCCTCCCGGAGTGCCGCTGGGTTGCTTATATTCAGTAGGGAAAAGCAAATGTTAAGGGAGTGAAGAAAGGAACTGGCGATGGGATGTGAACACGAATGTTTTAATGAACACCGCATAGCAGAATTAGAAGATAATCTTCGAAAGATGCAAGAAAGACAATCCGACCGACATAAGGAGTTTTATGAGCGTATCGGGGAACTGGAAAGAAAAACGGCATTAAGTGAAAACGACTTGAATCATATCAAGTCAACTGTGGATGAGATGAATAACAATATAAAGACTCTCATGGCAGTCCCGGGAAAGCGTTACGATACAATCATTGTATGTGTTATTACATCTATTGTCAGCGCAGTTATCGGTTTTATGTTAAGCGGTATTCTTCCAGTTTGATTCCACTTGTAAGGGAGGACGGTGGAAATATGAATTATACAGACTTTTCAGAAGATGAAAGAAAATTTTATTTAAAAGAAGCAGGCTTCGATTCCAGAGAAGAAAAACTGTTTCGATTACGGGTCTATGGCGAAAAGACACTATGGGAAGCATCTGAACTTATGGGGTATAGTCCAAGAACCATAGACCGAATTAATAAAAGAATAAAGAAGAAAATTTCTAAAGTTGCCCCGATGTACTGTCGGGGCTTTTCTTTGTATTGTGGCGAAAACGTGGCGAAATAGTGACGTTCAAAAACAGAGTTCCTTCCTATATAATATAATCATAGGAGAAAACACAATGATTATGTTAAGAAACCCTTACGAGGGTATATGGGAAAAGCATCGTTCTATAGATGATATGGATATGATTCTTGAATCCCGGACAGGAGGAACAGATTATGGCAGGTTATCCGTATTATCCGCAACAACCAATAATAAACAATCCATACGGACAGATACAGCCGTATCAGGACAGGCTGGCTCAACTGCAAAATAATTATCAGCAGGCAATGCCTTATGGTCAAATACAGATGCAACAGTTACAGCCGGTTCCACAATCACCTATGCTTCAAGGACAGATGGTGGATGGGATTGATACTGTAAAGGCTAAAGATGTGGATATGTCCGGTAATCCTGTTTACTATCCAAAAACAGACGGAACTGAAATTTACAGAAAACAGCTTCAATCCGATGGAAGAAGCAGGATTTTTGTTTACCGACTCGTAAATCCAGACGAACAGCAATCTAAGCAAGATGAAAAGCAGATTGACATTGAAGCAATGTTTAATCAACTTCGGAATGATGTTTGTTCGGAGATTTCTGAAATAAAGAATATGTTTCCGACGCAGATGTCGGGGACATCGGAACCTAAGCAGAATGGAGGTAGGCAGAGATGAATTTCAACCCAAACGCCATGATGAAAAAGCAACTTGAAAGAATGATTTCTCAGAGGTTCGGAAGTGTTGACAACATGATGAACGATATGAGTAAATTTGCAGGAAATAATCCAACATTGAAGAATGCGTTGGATTTATACAAAAAAGGTGATACAGACCAGTTACATCAAATACAGCAAAATGTATTTAATGAAAAGCACTTATCACCAGATGGAATTATCCAGAAATTCCTTGGATTATAACACTTCCCCACAATTGGGTGATTAAAAATCGCTACAATTCGGGACGACAGCCGCGGATGTCTCCTATTGTAAATAAAATTTAAGGAGACTAAAAACATGATGAATGGTTCAAATTACAGCCTTAGCGACATTGCAGCTGCTACAGGCTCTAATAGTCGCGCAAATGATATGTGGGGCGGTGATGGCTTTTCACTTATCTGGCTTGTCCTGATCTTCGCAATCTTCGGCTGGGGAGGTTTTGGCGGCTGGGGCGGCGGCTTTGGCGGCAATGGTGGAAACGGTGCAAATGGTGCTGGATTCCAAGGATGGGCCACACGTGCGGATATTAATGAGGAATTCGCCCTTAATGATATTCAGAATGGTATCAGAGGTATTCAGCAGGGTATCTGTGACAGCACATATTCTCTTAACAATACCATGCAGAGTGGCTTTAATGGCATGAACGTTGGAATGCTTCAGGGCTTCAATGGCGTTCAGCAGGCTATCAATGCTGATACAGTAGCAGGTATGCAGAATACCAATGCCTTACAGTCTCAGTTAGCAAGCTGTTGCTGTGAAACAAGAGAAGCTATACAGGGTATTAACTACAACCTTGCTACCAACACTTGTGCTCTCCAGAACACAATGAACAACAACACCAGAGATCTTCTGGAAAACCAGAACAGCAACACAAGAGCAATCCTTGACTTCCTGACTCAGGATAAGATTGCAACATTACAGGCAGAAAATACTGATCTGAAACGTGCTGCATCTCAGGATCGTCAGTCCGCATTGCTTACAACTGCTATGGCTTCACAGACTCAGCAGTTAATCAATGCAATTAATCCGGCGGCTATTCCGGCATATGTTGTTCCGAATCCGAATACCTATTACGGCGGATGCGGATGCAACAGTGGATGCTGCTAAGTAACTCACCCTTAGAGGTTGACTAATTCTAAGAGGTGGGTTATGGCTCACCTCTTATTTTGATTGAGAGGTATAAAATATGAGTTGTAAAAGTGTTTGTAAGCTCTGCAACCATCTTGTAATCAGCCAAGCCGTTGCGTTTACAGGAGGCAATCTTGTAATCACACTTCCGGCAGGCAGTTACAACAATGGAGAGAAATATTGTATTGTTGTTGCGCAAAGCATACCGGAAGCCACTACAATTACTGCCCCGGTAATGATTCAGATAGGAACAGGAACAACTTTGTATCCGCTAGAGAATCGTTGCTGCGCACAGGTTACGGCTTGCGGAATAAGAACCAGAACAAAGTACGCAACCAGAGTAGCTACAAGTGTAACCGGCGGAGTATTCAAGATGTTAGGAAATCCGGCTTGTAGTCCGAGTAACAATTTAACAGCAATTAATGGCACAGCCCCAACGACAGACACACCTGTTACACAGGCTGCCAGAAAGGGGGCAATGTAATGCATAAAGTTGCAATGGAAATGGGAAAATGGGCTATGGAAAAAGCCAAAGCACATGGATTTGACAATCTCAGCGCTCAAGACTGGGACGATTTGAAAGACTGCATGGAAGCTGTAAAGTGTGCGATTTGTGCAGATAAGGATTACAGAATCGTAGAAGCTATGGACGAATGCGAGCAGGAAGAGAAGTATCTTGGACGCATGGGATATGACAGATATCGTTACGCAAACGGCAGATTTGCACCAAAAGGCAGAGGAAGCCGAATGGGATATATGCCATATCTTCATATGCAGGATGATGACTGGATAAGCGAATATCCGATCAATCCAGAGTTTGATCAGAACATGTACCGCATGGGATATCATCCAGACCGTAGTGGCATGAGAATGGACGGAATGAACCATAAGCAGTCCAGATATGGTGAAACCTACGACAGATACAGCGAGAATCGCAGACATTACCATGATTCCAAAGACGCTGAGTCTAAGAGAAAAATGGATGATTCCATGAAAGAGTATACAGAAGATATCATCCGCAATATGAAAGAAATGTGGGATGATGCAGACGCATCAATCAGACAGCAGATGAAGACTGACTTAACACGTTTCATACAGCAGATGAACTGAATATAATATGAATTTTGCCCTTGTTACAGGAATGTAGCAGGGGCTTTTTAGTTGAGAAAAGGATGGTGATAAGCCATGCTAAGACAATTTTACATGAACGGTGACCTATGGAGAGTGCAGTTTGTATCTCCGCATGACAGCGTGTTAATTGACCGTACAGGCAATAGAACGCTTGGAGTATCGGATTATTCCACCCACGTTATTTCAATCGCAAATAGCCTATATGGAGAACTTCTGAACCGTGTATTTATTCATGAGTTAGGGCATTGCGTGATGTTCAGTTATGGTCTATTACCAGAACTTCATCGTATGGTTAAGAAACGGTATTGGGTGGACGCGGAGGAATTTGTATGTAATATTCTGGCAGACTATGGACAGTTTGTTATTGGCACGGCCAGAGATATCTTAGGAAACCAGTTCACATATGTAGCTCCCATTGGGGCAGAAAGGATGATTGCATAGATGGCAAAAGCAGAAAACACAATTATTTTTGATGGCATTCAGTACAATCCCGGTGATGAATTGCCGGATTTAGGTAGTTGGGTATGTACAGATGCAAAAGGTATGGTTCGTGATTACGAGGGGCTTTCAAAAGATGTATCAAAGCTCCCACATTATGTAGAGAGTGGTTCTTCGGCGTTGTGTCTTGATACATCTGAATTATACGAATATCACAAACCTACCGATACATGGTACAAACTGTAAAGGAGAAGCACATATGGCATTAACAGCAAAGAAAGTATATGCAATATTAAAACGCCAGATTTCCGATATGGAAGCAAAATTAAATAGCCCTGTAAGATACAGAGGTACAGTTGCGACTGCTGATTTGCTTCCATTAAATCCAGACATTGGCGATATGTACAATATCGAGTCTAAGTCGGTCTACGGCGAAGCAGGAATGAATGTGGCATGGAACGGCGTAGTTTGGGACACTATGGGCGCTCCAATTGATATGTCACTGTATCTCACAAAAGAAGAAGCAGAGACGGTAATGCAAAGATTAGTTACGGAATATTTTGAAAAGAATCCAGTCAAGCCTGGAGCCACGACAGAACAGGCACAGCAGATTGAGCAGAACAAGACAGACATTGCTTCACTGAAAACGGAAACTGGTTCACTAAAGGAAGATATATCCACCAAAATCGCCAAATTCTATGCAAGTTCACAAGGCGAAACCCATCTTGCCGATTCTGATAGCGGCAAAATTATGGATATGATGCTGTATGGGAAGTCTGAGCAGAAACAGTATAGTGGGGATAATATTTATTATATGGATTATGAAGATTATTCTCAAACATATAATGGCGCAAGAATAACCAGTACAAAATTTGGATATTCAGTAAGTGGCACAATTTCAGGCGCAGGTGGCTATACTTCAACTAATAGATATATAACTCTTGCGCCAGGAACCTATAAAATGCTATTGAAAAATATTTCTGCGTTGAAAATAGGATTATCCAAAAGAGATTATTCAGCTATCGCTACGATTTCAGAAGGAAAAACTGATACGACATTTACGCTTGATGAAGAAACAGAAGTATGTCTTACTATCAGATATTCAAATACTACATCAAATGAAACGAATGAGATTATGCTAACTAAAAATCTTGAAGCTACATCCTACGAACCCTACACCGGCGGTATTCCAAGCCCAAATCCTGACTATCCGCAGGAGATTAAGAGCGTGGTGAATCCGACTGTAAAATTATCAAATGAAGATGGAACACAATTTAAGACCGTCGCCCTCCCATACACATTGAATGCAATCCCTGTAAACTCAGGTGGTAACGTCACAATCGATGGTCAGCAGTATATTGCGGATTATGTGGATGTGGAGAGAGGGAAATTGGTGAGGATGGTTGGAGAATGTGTTATCTCTGACATGAATCAAATTACGAGAATTACTACTAATACATTTTTTGTTTATGGAATGGATGATGTATTTGTAATAAGTGATAACAGCGATGATATAGCAAGACTGCAAACTACTAAATATCAAGGCGTAGCTTTAGTAGATAGGACAGATAACAAATATATTTATAGATGTTGGCTATCAACGCATGATAATCTCAAACCAATCGCATTTCATTCTAATACAGACGATTTGAGTGCGTTTAAAAATGAAGTGTATGGAACAAGAATTATATACCAATTAGCCAATCCAACAGAAATCGACCTCGCACCCGAAGAAATTGCCGCATTCAAATCACTTGCAACCTATTATCCAGTCACAAATATATTTATCAATTCCGAACAGCTTGACGGATATACAGTATTCAATTATCCGATTTCAATGGAGAACGGTTGGAACTATGTAAAACAGCAGATAGGCGATACGAGAAATTATATCTATGATATGGATGCACGTACTCAGGATACTGATTTGCAGGCGGCAGAAGCCTACGTCAACAGTGAATACGCAGTAGCATTAACAGAATTGGAGGTATGATTATGTTATATAGAACATTACTAAAACTTAAAGAGAAAAACGGTCTGACAGATGATTTGAAAAATAAGATTGATATTTTCTTCGCAACGGGCAGAATTACTGAGGAACAGTATAATGAGCTGATGGATGTTAATAAGGAAGAAGAACCGAAAGTGGAAACTAATTAACTAAATTGTGCTTTAGTTAAGCAATTCGCAAAATTACAAAAGAAAAGATAGAAAATCTCTCAATTCTTACAAAGGAAGAAAAAGATTATATTTTGAATTGATAAGTGAAAGGAGAACTATTATGGCAGTTGCACAAAATACAGTAATCATTGATGATGTAGAATACAAGCCAGGCGAACAGCTTCCGCAACTTGGCAGTATTCACCGAGTTTTCAAAGATGGTGGTAAACGTCATTATGAAGGACTTGCGAAAGATTCAGACAAACTCCCTCTGTACGTTGCTAACAATTCATCATGTTTTATGACCGATACAGGAGAGTATTACAAATTTGATGAGAGTAAGAAATTGTGGTATAAACCTGATAAGATCGAACAAAGCAAAGTAACACCGATTGAAGTATATGGTGTTCTTAACGGAAAAATCCAGCAGGTATCAGAAGACGTAGAGGGAATTGCAACACCACTTTTATACAAAGGTTCCGTATCAAATATTTCACAGCTCCCGTTATCTCCTAAGATTGGATGGATGTATAATATATCTGAAAAATCTATTTATGGAGAGGCAGGCATGAATGTAGCATGGACGGGAGAAATATGGGACACTCTTGGACCGGCTATTGATATGGCACCATACTTGAGAGAGGATTCCGAGATCATAACATCCTTGAAAACCAAAACGGAAAATCTGGAATCTGCGAATTACACCGACAGAGGTACATTAGCTGATTCTGATGCGTTTCTGATTAATGATGGTACAGGAATGAAAAGGGGTGTGCTGAGCAAGCTGTCAGACTTTGTCCTTAATAAAATCGCTGATAAAGTGTTTGCAAAGCTTCAGACGAACGACAAAACAATTCTGGGAGCGATTAATGAATTAAATAGTAAAGTAAAAATTGATAATATCAGATATATCACCTGCGGTGAATATGGTGTTTTAGCTACTTTTGCTGTTGGCAAACTATTGTACTGCAAATTCAATGGAAATGCTAAAGATTCGCAAATTGCTCAAACAAACATTGCCCAACTACCGGATATATATATATTGAAGGATTCTATTGGTGCATACAGAAGCGCCTTAGTTAAAGACGGTAATACTAATATTGGAAATATTCAAATTAAGGTAGATGGCAATATTGATATATACTGTCCATATCCATTTTTATATGGGACTGTAATTATTCCGATTAAATAGTAAGGCATCAAAAGTATTTCTTGCACATGTCGAAACAGGGACTTATAACAAATTCAAAATTATTGCTAAAGCATTTATTCCCATTTAATTCATTAAAAAATGGAAAACTTTCGTAAAACCTCTACCTATTTATAAGGAACAGCGCAAAGGTTAATCAAGAATCGGTCAGATACAATCATCATAAATATGTTATTTAAGGAGAACTATATGAGAGGACTAAAACGTCAAAAACAAACAATATACTGGTCTAGGGTGACAGAAGAACTTGACGGAATAGACACAATCAAGAAATATCAGAATCCAGAACTGCATTGCCTATCCGTGTCAGCAACAGCCGGAACGCCGGAAGAATTATCTGCCGGGTACGTCCCTGATTACGATAGGTACATCACGAATTTTGACCGTAGCTTTAAACCACAGATTGCAGATGTATTCTGGATAGACTGCAAACCGGAATTGAACGAATCTGGAGAGCCTACAGTCCCGCCAGACTATCGTCTAAAAAAGATTCTTGATACTCAGAAAGGAAATGTGGCACGATATGGCATCAAGTATATAGGAGATGGCTCAGATGGCGAATAAGAGCATTAAAATGGAATTGTCGCATAAATCTATACAGGACACAATAAAGCAGCTCAGAGCGTACCAGAAGTCGCTTGTGAGTAAAAATGAGGAATTTGTCCGCAGGCTAGCAGAACTTGGAATCCCGGTCATAGATGAAAACATAGCATTGGCACAAGGTGATTCTGACAAAAACCATAACACCTATATCAGAATCAATAACTTTGGCGGCTATTCTCAGGCGACGCTTGTGTGTGAAGGCTCTGACCTTTTGTTCATTGAATTTGGGTCGGGTATTCACTACAACACTCCGGCAGGAACCAGTCCGCATCCCAAGGGGCAAGATTTTGGTTACACAATCGGTTCATACGGGCAAGGGAATGGCAAGAATGAATCGTGGGTTTATTATGCCGATTCTGGCGAGTGGGTACGCTCTTATGGTACCGAAGCTACCATGCCGGTATATAAGGCAATCATGAAGATTATGCAGAACATTAGGAAAATTGCAAAAGAAGTATTTTCTTCATAAAAATCCCATACAAAAACATACATCGAAAAATGATATACTGTAACATATAAAAGCATCTACCTGAGCGGTGGGTGCTTTTTTCATGCTCAAAAGGAGGTGCCCTATGCCGACTGTTATCTATCCTCCAGTAGAGGAAGCACTTTTACGTTGGAGCAAGATTGTTGGAGCATTTGTCGGCAAAGGCAATTACTCCATGGAAAAAAGCCAGACAATAGCGACAGACAAAAAGAAATATGCCCGGTTGTTTTTGATGGGAAATCCAACACAATCATCTAGCCTTGATGGAAGTGAATGCGCGACTGTGCTTTCGTTTCAAACTGAGAGCTACGCATCAGGTGTAAAAGCCTTGTCAACAGCGTACGAAATCGACAGTAAGAGTCATGAAGCCATGATTTCTATGGGATTCCGAAGAACATACGGGCCAGAAGAAGTTGCAAACTCTGAAAAAAGTTTTAAACGAATCATAAGCCGGTACAGCAGAATTTACACCGGGCAATTATTGGAAGCGTAACAGCTTCTATTTTTTATACCAAAAAGAAAGGAGAGTTCCTATGAGTAAAGATAAATTACATTGGCTGAAAGCTGCGGGAATCAGAGCTGTTAAGACAATTGCTCAGACAGCTGTTGCAACAATCGGAACCGCGACAGTTCTTGGAAGCGTTGACTGGAAGATGGTCGTATCCGCGTCCGTTCTTTCCGGCGTTTTATCCTTGCTTACATCTGTAGCAGGGCTTCCAGAACTGAAAACAGGCACAGATGAATAGAAAGGACGGTGATCCTTTTATCTCCCGGATGCAGGGTTACGCATCAGAGCCACATGGCTCTTTTTTATTGTGATTTTATAGCTGAAAAGCAGAAAGGAGCCGAATATGGCAGATAAAGGAAATATAGCAGGCGTAAGTACCGTTGGTTCGCTTACCGGATATGCAGTTGAAACAACAGCAGGTACTAAACCGACAGTTTTTAAACTTCTTCACAGAATCAATGCTTCTGATGAAATTAAAATTGATGTAGAAACAATCGATGCTTCCGCACTTGAAGATGAAGTCGAAAGAACTATTGCAGGACGTGGTTCTACAGGTGGCACATTCAACGTAACTGTGAACGTAACTGATGAAACTATCGCTGAATGGGAAACCTTAATCAGCGAATACAAAACAGCAAAAGCAGATGGAAAATCTATGTGGTATGAAGAATACTTCCCGTCTCTTAAGAAAGCGTTCTTCACCAAAATCGAGCCGCCGACAATCATTCCTAAACCAGCAAGAGATCAGAACGGACTGTTAACCGTTGAAATGTCTCTTACTATCAATGAATATGTCGGACCGGGCGACGCAATAACTCCAACTGACAGCGGCATTTAAACATATTTGGGAGGACAAATAATATGTATAAAGTTTTAAAAATCGGCGGCAAAGACTACAAACTTGAATATGGGATTGAAGCATCACTGTTTGATGATTGCGTGAAATCTGTGATGAATATGTTAGTTTCCGCAAGCGGCGGAACGGACAAAAGTCTCAGGGAGATGGTTTCTGGAATGAGTAGCATCCCGAATACTGCACTCAATGCGTTTTATGCCGGATTACTTCAATATCATGGCAATCATCCTGATGGTGATGGTACTGTCCCGGATTTAGATACTGCCAAAAAACTTGCAGCGCAGTATATGTCTGAGCATAAAGATGATGAGCAGGGAAACTTCTACGGTCTGTTTTCTATGTGCATTGAACAGATGGAGGAAGATGGTTTTTTCAAGTTAACAGGTCTGGAAACGTTCATGGACAACTTGAATGCGGCGATGGACTCTGTGAAAGCGAAGAAAACGCCGAAGAAGCCGACAGATCATTTGAAAAAAGCTACAGCGAAATAATCTGGGATGAATTATACCCAATGGCTGTGCGTATTGGGATGTCAAGAAAAGAATTTCTCAGAAGTACCCTGAAAGACCTGAGAATCCGCATAGAACAATATGGGATCTCAAAAAATGAAGAAATTCAGTCGCAGTTAATAAACATGGACTATCAGGCATGGCTGACCGGATTGTATGTCAAGACGAGTATTTCGTGCGCATTATTTCCAAGAAAGGTTAGTTATCCGAGCAAACCAATTACGCAGGAAAAACAAAATAATTGGGTCAAACAAAATCCAAATACGCCAAAGAAATCAGAAGCAGAACTAAGACAAGAAGAACGTTACTACGAACTTCTTATCAGGCAGGCAAATGCAAATATATCTGAAATAGGCAATAAAGAGGGCAAGCAGGATGAATAGTAGTCTTGCTTGCCCTTTATTTTTTTGAAATAAAGGAGGTGCTTATATGCCTGACAACACAATAGATAGCCTTGCGATAGAGGTCAGCAGTAACGTATCAAATGCAAGTAAATCCATTGATGATTTATGCAATAAACTGAATCGTCTGAGTAGCCGTATGTCTGAGAGTATCAAGTATCTTAGAGACTTTTCAGCTTCCGTAGGCACGGTCAATTCTGCTGTTCAAGCACTTAAATTAGACAGGCTTGATTTATCAACGATAAACAGTCAATTGCAACAGTTTGTTCAGTCTATGAGTGGGCTCGGTAGCCTGAACTTGAGAAACAACGGATTAAACTCATTCGTAAATGCAATCCGCAGACTGAACGAAACATTAAACTCCACAGGTGATGTGTCTGGAAAGATTCAGAACATGATTTCCGAATTATCTGGTCTTAGCAGTATTCCAGATGTATCAAACAATGTGAACCGATTTGTTTCTTCATTGGCAAGATTGGCGAATGCAGGTACAAAAATTGACCAGACTACATCTGGAATAGGCAATCTTGCACACCAATTAAAAAAGGCAGCAAGAACACTTTCGAGTGCAAGCGAAATTTCTGAATCCGTTAACAGGTTCACACAATCAATAGCACAACTTGCAAATGCGGGAAATAAAGCCGGACAGACTGCTGGAAATCTCGGAACTCTTGCCAAAGAATTAAAAGATTTCTTTGAAACCATGAAAGACGCTCCTGAAGTAAGTGAAAATATAATAAGAATGACAGAAGCTCTTTCACGTCTGGCATCGTCAGGCGGAAGAATTTCTACTGCAACAAACACAGTTTCAAATTCATTTAGCAAGCTTTCTTCTATTATTAGAGGAATTTCTTCATTGCTTAGTAATGGTGTGAATAAAGCCAAAAGCGGGATAAATTTCTTGATTTCAGGATTTTCAAACCTTATAAGTAGTAGTAATGGATTAGAGTCAGCAACTTCAAATGTCGGTTCATTTATAAAAACTGTTCTAGGCTTAAAAACAGCTTCTTTGGCTATGAGCAAATTTAATCAGGCTATGAACGGGAAAGGGATTATGGAACTCGGTTCCGACATCACAGAAGTTGAGAATATTGTTGATGTAGCTTTCGGAAGCATGGCTAACAAAGCTTATGAATTTGCATCAGTAGCCACAAAGCAATTTGGATTATCTGAATTAGCTGCAAAGAATTACACAGGAACTATGATGGCAATGTTGAAATCTTCTGGCGTAGCGCAAGATTCTGCCGCGGAAATGTCAACAACACTTGCAGGATTAGCCGGCGATTTAGCTTCTTTTTACAACATTGACATTGATACTGCATTCTACAAAATTCGTGCCGGCATCTCAGGTCAGGTTATGCCTTTAAGACAGTTGGGTATAAACCTTTCAGTAGCCAACATGGAAGCGTATGCCCTGTCCCAAGGAATCACAACTTCATACAATTCCATGACACAAGCACAAAAGGTCATGCTTAGATATAATTACCTCTTGTCAGTTACAGGAGATCAACAAGGAGATTTCGCTAGAACTTCTGGAAGCTGGGCTAATCAGACGAGATTGTTAACATTAAATTTTCAATCTCTTTCCTCTGTCATCGGTCAAGGCTTGATATCAGCAATTCTTCCAGCTATCCAAGCCCTTAATGCCTTTATTGCAAAACTTACAAAAGCGGCGGAGTCATTCCGTGACTTCATGTATGTTTTAAGTGGAAAGAAAATAAAAGGTTCAGCCAAAGGGGTCGTGAATGAATTTGCTGGATTAGACGATGCTTCCATGGATTTAAGTGGATTAAAAGATTCTGGTGACGATATTTCCAGTGGACTTGATAAGGCTTCGAAATCTGCTAAGAAATTAAAAGATTCTCTTTCACTTATGCCATTTGATGAGTTAAACGTGCTTACAAAGAATCTGTCAGATGATACGGCGAGTCTTAGCAATAAGAAAGGGAAGAATGGCGCTTCTGGTCTTGATGATTTGGGACTTGGTGACATTTCAGATCAACTTGATAGTGCTCTTCCAGACGAAGAAACACCGATCAATAAGTGGGCAAAAAAAATCCGTAAAGCATTTTTGAGTCAGGATTGGAAAGGGCTTGGAAAAACTATTGCTGATATGATAAATATTGGCTTACAAAAGGTCTACGATGCAATCAATTGGAAAAAAGTCGGACCGAAGATTACAGAATTTTGTGAAGCATTCACAGAGACTTTCAATAGCCTTGCGGATAACATCGACTGGAATTTGTTTGGAAGAACAATAGGAGCCGGGTTCAACACCATAGTCAATACGCTAAACCTGTTGATTACCGGGATAGACTGGTATAACCTCGGGAAGAAATTTGCAGAAGGTATCGGCGGACTGATTGATGAGGTAAATTGGAATAATCTAGGACAACTCCTAGGAAATAAATTCATGCTCACATGGGAAATATTCAGAGGGTTTGTTGATAATCTCCCGTATTCTGATATTGGAAAATCAGTGGCAGACGCTATGAACGGTATGTTTTCCACCATTTCTTTTTCGAATATTGCAGATACATTATCCACCGGGCTGAATGGTGCTTTTCAAGCGCTTCTCGCATGGACTCAAAGTTTCGACTGGCAACAGCTTGTTGACAATATTTCCAATGGAATAAGTACTTTCATCGCTACATTTGATTGGACACAAAACGGGCAGTCATTAAATGCGTTCATTTCAGACTTGCTAGATGCGCTTATTAGTATTTCAGGAAAAGTAGACTGGGAGGAATTTGGAAGAAATATTGGAACGTTCCTGAGCCAGATTGACTGGGGGACAAATCTACAGAAACTTGGTACGGTGTTACTTGACGTTTTCGGTGGAATATGGTCAGGGCTTGGCGAAACATCTGCCGGTAAGTTTGTAGAAGCCGTCATAGGATTTGGAATCGCCGCAAAATTACTTCCTGTTGTTACCAGTATCGGTTCTGTATTTGCTTCTACTACATTAGCAAGCAAAATCACAAGTTCTGTTGCAAATGCCTTTTCTGGAGCAATTGGATTATTTCAGGAAGGTGGCATTGTTTACGAAGCGTTCTTTTCGGCATCCGCTTCGCTTGCAGGTGCCTTATCATCTTTAACAGGCCTTTCAGTTCCAGTAGGAGTTGCCGCCGCAGGAATAGCAGCAGCTGTAGCAGGCGTTATAGCTTCGATTGTTGATCTTTGGAATACATCTGAGTCTTTCAGGAACACTGTTGGAATTGCATTTGAGAAAATCAAGGATAGTATTGTTGGAGCTTTTGAAAAAGTCAAAACTGCAATATCACCGCTCGGCGAAGCGTTTGTTAATCTCGGAAGTCAATTATACAATTTCTATGCCAACAGCGGGTTAAAATCAATAGTTTCGTTCTTTGAAACATTGGCTGTATCAGTTGGCGGAACTGTTATATCAACAGGCATAGCTATTTTAGGTGACGCATTCTCTGGATTAATTAGTATCTTACAAAGCGGAATAGACGTAATTTCCGATGTGTTTAAAATCATAAATGGTTTTCTTACATTAGATTTTAGCGAAATCGGAGAGGGATTCGTGAATTTAGCTTCTGATATTGTTGGAGCTTTCGAGAATATTCTTGGTAGTATTTGGGATATCGGGAAAAATATTATACTCGGACTCTTTGGTGGTGTAAAAGATGCTGCTAAAGATATCGGAGGATGGTTTAAAGAAAATGTTGTTGATAAAATTATCAGTAATGTAAAAAATCTTTTCGGCATTCATTCCCCATCTACAGTATTTGCTGACATTGGCGGATATTTAATAGAGGGCTTGAAGGACGGAGTAAGCGGCGCTATGCAAGGTGCTCTTGATGTGTTTACTAATCTCAAAGAAAACATAACAGGAATTTTGGATGGAATAACTTCAAAAATCAAATCCTTATGGAATAAAATCACCGGTAAAGATCAAGACAGCTCAGGTTCTACATCTAATTCTAAAAAAGTAAGCGGAACCACGACTGAAAATTATGAAAAAGTTGCAAAAGATGTAAAAGAAAAAGTACACCAGATGCGTCTTGATACGGTAGCAGAGCTTACTCTCATGGACACAAATGTCAGAACTCATTTTACAACTCAACACGATATTATGGTTGCCAAATGGAAACAGGCAGGAGAAGCGATTGTATCATACATAAATGGTACAATGAAACTGAATGTCTCAAAAGCTATGAATGGTGTTGTTGACGTAGTTTTAAACTCTATGAGAAGACTCTATACAATTGGATGGAATGCGATTATTGGTTTAAATAACGGAATGATTGCTGCAGCTAACCAACATCTGTACAAAAACGCAGAAGCAATTGCTCACAACATAGAAAACAGGCTTCGAAGTGCTTTAAAGATCCATAGCCCATCACAGGTGATGATGGAACTCGGCGGATTCACCGTTGAGGGATTCCAAATTGGTATGCAAAATATGCTTCCAAAAGTCGAATCAACTATCAATGACATAAGCGCAGAAGTACAAAAGATCAATACGCCATCCGCAGACATTATCACAAAGAGCACGACCTATCAGGAAGTAAAAAGCAGAATGTCAGTTGATACAGATGATTTTGTTGACGACATTCGGAAAGAAGTCATGGCAATCAGCAGTAATACGTTTGACAATAACCAGATGATCGGACAGGCGGTCAAAAACGCTCTGAACGGCATGGCGATCTATGCAGACGGACATCTGATCGGATATCTGAAAGAAGAAAATCAGCAGTTCAGAAATCGTAATGGCTACGGAATATTTGAAGGGTAGGTGATAGAATGAGTGACTTTATTTCAGGAAGCAGTTTCCAAGGTTATTTTTTAAAGTTTGGGGGAAGTGTTTTCCCGAACAAATTCTTAGCCTATAATGATTACTCCGCAACTCCGAATCAGCGAACAGAGATAGAAGCGTACAGAGACTTGAATAACCTCTTGCACAGAGACACAAGCCCAAATTTTAAGACCAAAATAGACTTCAACACACGACCGATGTGGTTACCGGACAAAATAAAGATGCAGTCTGTTTTCAAATCGGGCTTAGTCAATAAGGCACAGCGGAAGTACAAGGTCACATACTGGGACGATGAAGAAAACACCTACAAAACAGGTGTTTTTTATATGCCTGATATTGAGTATAAACCTATCAGAGTTGTAGAAAATAACATTTTGTATAACAAAATCAGAATCGCACTGATTGAATACTAAAAACCAGAGTGCATGGGTGTCACAGCTCATGTGCTCTTTTACTACTGAAACAGGGAGAGAGATTATGGCTACGCCTATAAGTATTTTACCAAAAAGTTATTATGGAACAAGCTATTTCGTTGGAGATAAAAGTAATGTAAGAGTAAGAAGCATAGAAGTGACTTATGACGATGGAACTACAGAGACAATAAAAAGCGGATATACAGTATCGCAGGTAGATACATCTGAGGCAGGAGAAAAGATTTCAATAGTTGAATATTCTGGACTGACTGCAGAACTTGCAGTTACTGTAGTCGATTCGTATAATGTGCAGGCAGGAACCCCAAATTTAGAAGATGTAAACATTACATTTGACCTCGAAACTGGTCTCCTAAAAGTAACTGGGACAGGCGAATTTTTATCGTTTTCCAATATAAAAAACACGCCAAGTTCAATAAAAACGAGAATTAAAAAAGTAAATATTGGGAATGGAATTACGAAAATTCCAGTTAGCGCATTTGGGGGGAATGAAAATCTTGAAGATATTTCATTTCCCAATACTTTGGAAGAAATTTGCGATGGAAACTTTTATTCAACAAAAATAACGCAAATTGTGTTCCCACAGTCATTAAAAAAAATCGGTCAATCCTGTTTCTCAAGTAGTGCGCTGATTTCACTGGAGATTCCCGATTCAGTTTTAGAAATTGGTTCAAGTAGTTTTTCAAATCTCTCAAGTTTAAAAAAGGTTATCTTTCACGAGGGACTTGAAACTATATCACCTGTAGCTTTTAATGAATGCCCTTTAATTACTGAATTATCCCTTCCGTCCACATTAAAGAATATGCAATATAGTTTTCAAGGGAGTACACTTGAACACTTGGAAATAGGGGGAGATGGTGCGCTATTTGCAACCAGTGGAAGCACTTATATAAACAACATATCAGCAAAGAATACAGTTATTCGTGGCGGCACCATAGATAATGGAGCATTTTATAATAATAGCACAATAGAAAATCTGACTCTTTCCGGAAGTGTAAAATTGAATGGAGTTAGACAATTTTACTCATGCCCAAAATTATCGAGTGTTTCACTAGAAAACGGAATAACTAGAATACCAGCATATTGTTTTTCGAGCTGTAGCAAAATCACAGAAATTACTATTCCTGCAAGTGTTACAAGTATTGAAGAAAGTGCATTTTCGGACACCTCACTTAAAAATTTAGAGATTGCAAACGGCGTTAAATTCATTTGGAAGTTAGCATTTTCTAATACTCAGCTTGCCAATGTTTTGATTCCTGCGAGTGTGATTAAAATCGACAAAAACGCCTTTTCTACGAAAGTGACGACAAATATCGCTCTAAATAAAAAAACCAATGAAATCTCAGGTTCCCCATGGGGAGCCACAGGTACAATTACGTGGTTAGTCCGAGTGGAAAAACTCGAAATTACTCACATGCCAACAAAGGTTAAATATCTTATTGGTGAGGCTTTTGATAGTACAGGGCTTGTAGTTACTGCGTATTACAACAACAATACATCTGGACTGGTACCAATAGGAAGTATTGATTCTTCATTTCCGAACATTCTCACAAAACGTGGAAATAATACTATAACTTTTGAATTCGATGAACAAAGTGCATCTTTTGACGTTTTAGCAATTGATATAGATGGAATTGAAATTGAAACACTCCCACGCAAGTTGAAATATTATTCCGGCGACAGCTTTGATTCCACCGGATTATCCATCCTTGTTAAATATACCGACGGCACATCAGAAATAAAAACAACTGGCTACGAAATATCTGGTTTTGATAGCGGTTCCGTTGGTGAAAAGACGATCACAGTAACCTATAAAACACATACCGCTACTTTTAAAGTGACCGTATACGATCTTTCGGGAATAAGAATCACAAGTTTTCCATCCAAGATTTATTACAAAATCGGAGAAACATTCGACCCGTCCGGGCTGACTGTTGCATCGGTAAGGCAGGACGGAACAGAAGAAGAAATTACAGATTATGATATTTCTGGCTTCGATAGTTCCACCGCAGGTTCTAAGACCATCACAGTTTCTTATAATTCCACGGTCAACGGAGTTTCCAAATTCGTTGGTTCTGACAGCTTTCAAATTAAAGTCACGAACGACGGGAAAAACCCATTTGATGATAGTTCAAGTGGCGGTTCTGGCGGCGGCTCTGGTGAAGTTGAAGAAGAAAAAACTGAACCGATCAATGTTACAGTGCACTGGATTAACGGCGAATTTGCTGACCTTACAAATGAAAATATCGACCAGAATACGCTTACTTTGCAGGAGTCTATTTGTTCTGAAAGTTATTTCATTTTCGGCGGCTGTGTCTGCAATCAGATAACGTTTCAGGCTCACCACGATCAGTTCAATGGCACTTCGGAAGAGTTTTATCCCTCTGGAAAAATAGAAGTTTACATCGAGAGAAAAGGAACAAGAATTAAAATTTTTACAGGTGAAATCGACAGTGCAGAGCGAAAAGCAAACTCATTAACACGTAATTTTATTGCATATGATTATTTGTATAAATTACGAAATACTGACATTGCACGGTGGTATAAAAACCAGACGACTGATAAGAAGAAAAAGCTGACTCAAAAGCAATTCAGGGATAAATTATTTGAGTTTTTGGGGCTTGAACAAGTCAGTACAAAACTGCATTGGGACGACACCTATGTCCCTGATACGAATAACTCAAACGAGATGAATGTAGTCAATATTTTGAAAGATTTATGCTTGCAAAATGACCGCTTTGGATGGATGAATAGAGATGGAAAATTTGAGTATTTGAAGCTTCGTCAGAACAGTTACAAATACGGAGAGACCACCAGTAATCAGAATATTTATAAATACTACAACAACGAGGAAGTACATCTTGATACATTCAAAAGTTTTACCGCAAAAGAGGGTAGAATTTGGTTCCCAAATGTTATATTTTGTGACCCTGACCCGAATAGAGCCTTCGGCTTTACGCAAGGCGACTATACAGCGCAAGAAGCGTATGATAACAATGTTTATTACAACAGAAATAGTTTCTTTGTTGGGAATGAAGATTGGCTGAATTACGTTTGGGATGCTGATGAATACGGCGGTATTTCAAGGGCTGAGCCGATTATAAAAATTTGCTATGGTGTATTTGTAAATCAAGATTTGCGGAAATATTATCGTGCGCAGGGATATACCGTCGAGGTTCAGGGTAACCCGCTGAACATGGTAGGACAGGCAGTCGAACTTTATTACAAAAAGCAGATTCAGCACGATGATCAGGAGCCTACAGAACTGCAATGGTACGTTCATTCATACATCATGAGTAGAATTCTTAAAATCGGCGTTACAGACATGATAGACACCTATTCTGCCAACAATGCGCCGTTCAATAGTAACAGTCAGCAGTTGGGAAAATATACTCCTGAGATATCCGCAACTGTCAACCGCACCCGATCAGAAATGCCAACAATCAGCTATGCAGAGTTTACAGATGGTTCGGATTCTGAATTTTCTCTAGCAACGATCGATGATTTTACGGACGGTTCTGGTGGCTCTGGTAGCACTTCTGAGCAATTGAAAAAGGCACAATTAAGGTGCGTAAAGCGAATAAAAAAAGCCGATTATGACGCTCTTGTAGCCGCAGGAACTGACCGGGCAGATACATTGTATTTCACATTCGAGGAGGGCTGATTAGATGATATATAAGGCGTTTTTGAACAGACAGGAAATCACTGGATTTCCTGTCAAAGGTAAGGAAACAAAAGAAATATGGGGCGGGAATACCTTATTGTGGAGAAAAGACGATATTATACCACCGGTAAGATATGGCATATGCTTCTTGTTTAAAAAAGGTATTTACGTTATGGACCCGATAGGAGGAATTGTTCAACCACCAGTATTAACCACTGATGAAGCAGGGTATCACATGCGCGCATCAGTGGACGCTATTCTTCCAAAAAAAATGGCGTATTGTGTTAAGATATATAGGCCGAAAGAACATCCTGATACAGATGTCTATAGCGTTGCAATGGGGGCGGTATCTGATGACGCTCCTTGGATTATTCCACATGATTCGTGTAAAGGACAACTTCCAGATCAATATTCGTTTTCTGGGATACCCGCAGTGAAAAAAGACTCAGACGGGATATATTCTTGGAACGGGAACTATACATTTATGAATTTGCATTTTCATTATATACAATTCCATCATACATATTATACCGATTACCTACCTGTCAGCAATGTAAAGAAAATTGTAACAACAGACGGGGCAAAACTTTTCTATGACCTTGAAGAAATGAAAGCTTGGTTAAAAGCGGATTGAAATATATAAAGTGTATTATACAGAGTAATAGAAATAAGCCCTTATTCGCCGAAATAACCTCAAAATCTCAGCCCTGACCGTACTAAAATGTAACTATATTAAAAATAAAAAATGAATAATTTGTAAACGTAAATTTTGCTTGTTTTCAGAATAAATCAATCATCTTAGAAATTATAAAAAATCAGATGAAAGTTTTCTGTCAACAAGCAATTTTCGTTTACATAATATCTCGATGTAACGTTACAATAACGTTACCAGTAACGCAATGTAACGCAATAGAATAAGAATAAGAAATAGAATAAGAATATAATTAATATATATACGAGATATATATTAATCGTCAAATAAGGCTTATTTGACCCTGACATTCTTAATTCGTTTCAGCCCGAATCGAACCATTTTTATTAGCAACCTTGTATTTGACCCATATAACGATTTTATGTGTAATTCGATAAAATCATTGAATGATATATAAAAATTGATTTTAGGGGCAGATACGGAGCTTACAAGGTATATTTAACAGAAAGGAGCAACGTGATATGACAAACGAGCAGAAAGCAGTTCTCAGAAAGATTATTTATGCAGTCGAAACTGGCGGACAGGTTTACGGACAGCAGGATTATTCGGACTTCACAGAAGCCTACACTAATTCTTTTGAAGAACACGCAATTACAATCGGTGCCGGACAGTGGTACGCAACCGAAGCACAAACGCTTTTGAAACGGATTCATGATGCAGATACGGCACAATGGGACAGACTGGACAGTATCGGATTATGGGAGCAGGTGCAGGAGGCAGACTGGTCTTGTTTTAACATTTCCAGAAACAGCCAGTTTGCAAATTTAATCGTACGGCTCATATCGTCCAAAACCGGCGTTAAATGCCAAGATAACCTCATGGACGAACAATTAGCTATCTACGCAGAAGAAGCCCTTAAAAAGGGCGTTACGGACGCTAGAGGGCAAGCTATGTGCGTGAACTTTAGGCACCAAGGCGGACAGGGAGCAGTAACGAGGATTCTGGCAAAGACTCAGAAACCATATACACTCGATAATCTCTATGCAGCCTGCCAGATCGATACAGGGAACCAGGTCGGGGCATATAAGAGCCGGCAGAGATTTGTTTATAACGCATTAAAGACATATTTTCCAGAAAGTGAGGATAAGAGCATGAACGCAATTGACAAATTAATCCAGATCGCAAAGAATGAAGTTGGATATCTTGAAAAAGCAAGCAATAGCCAGCTTGACAGCAAGACAGCAAACGCCGGAGAAAATAATTATACAAAATACTGGCGAGATATTAAGCCGGATTATCAGGGACAGCCGTGGTGCGCAGCGTTTGTTTCGTGGTGCATGATGAAAGCATTTGGTTTAGATACAGCAAAGAAGCTCTTAAAACATTGGCCATACGTTTATTGTCCGACAATGGCGGATTTGTTTACTCTGAACAGCAATCCAAAAGTTGGAGATATTGTTATTTTTTATCGAAATGGCACATTTACACACACTGGAATCGTAATAAAAGTGTCAGGAGATCGGTTCTGGACAGTCGAAGGAAATACTTCTAGTGGCTCTACAATCATTGCAAATGGCGGTGGTGTGTGCCAAAAAAGTTACTACAACAGCAACCTCCCGGGAACAAAATTCTGCACTCCAAACTACAGTTTAGTTAAGAATACAACACCAGCTTCAGACTCAGATACAGTCAAAAAACAGAACACCAGAGCCTACATTGCACAGATTAAAAAAGACACAAAATGTTATGTGGAATCAAACAAAAACAGCCCATCTAAACTGTTTCCAAAGCTGAAAAAAGGTGCAGTTGTGGAAGTTATGAAGTATGTGGAAACTGACAGTAAAGGATTAAGATGGTACTTTGTCAGAATCCCTTATCCGAATGATGAGGGATTTGTTTTTGAATTTATCCCAAAAGGAACATTTAAAAGAATCACAGAAATGGCCAAATGACGCTTGTAATATAACAGGCAAAATGATATAATAATTTTGTTCCATACATTCACCCTTTGTGAGCAGAAACCGCCAGTAAGCCCGGTTAATTCCCTCCGGACGCTGGCGGTTTTTATTTATCTCATTATGTAATTTTCATATTTTTCTTTGATTTCCCTTGCCCCATTTTTTCTTATCTGAACAACATCCCCGGAATCCATGACAAAATTATCACCTGCCGACTGAATGTGATCCATGTTCGCCAGATAGCTCTGATGGCAACGCAAAAATCGCTTATCAGACAGCTTTTCTTCCAGATCGTTCAGCTTGCAAGTGGTCACGAAACATCGGTTATCTGTCGCAAAAATATGACAGACCCTTGCCTGGCTTTCAATGTACTCGATTTCATCATATTTGAGCCGGTTAATCTGCCCGCGGAATTTGAACGTCAATGTTTCATCTTTCATCTGTGACAGAATCTCGTCAATAGCTCGGTATATTCTGCCGTATTCCTTGCCCTTGACCACATACTGCATAGCACCGACGTCAAATGCTTCTTGCAAATGAGAATCGTCGGCTGTCCAGAATATAATCTTTCCATCATATCCAATATTCCGGAGCCGGTTCGCAATCTCCAAACCGTTCTCATTTTCCAGAATCATATCCAGCACAATTACATCGTACCATTTACCCTCTTTCACATCTTCAACAAGCGGATAGCCCGCCGAATATTCGCTAATTTCATACCGGTAATCTCCTTTGCGCCGCAAGAATCCCGATATGTGCTCTTTAAACAAGTCAACTTCAAGCTGATTATCGTCACATATGGCTATTCTCATATGCGCGCCCTCCTTTCGTAGTCTCAATTTTGTCAAAATACGCAATGATTTTGACAGTACACACATTTTTCTTCCTGTTTGTGGTATTATTGTCCCACAAACAAAGTGTAGCACTTAAAATTGTTAGTGTAAAGCATTAAAGTTTGACAAAATTCGCAAAATATGGTTTCTGTGTCCGAAAGGATGTGTGGATAGAGAGACTGCCTGTAAGAACGACAGGCAAAGAGAAAGAGGGGCGGTTGCCCCTCTTGTTAATTGCTTTTTAAAATGTTGGACGTGCTGAAATTTCTACGTTATCATGTTCTGGCAGATCATAATCAGAGATTTCAAAAGCTGTTGTTTCGCCACTTGTCACGTCAACATAGCCATAAAAACCGCCGACAATATCATCACCTTGTTTAAGAATAACAGTCACGCAAGCGGAAGTGCAGCTATCAGGGGCTTCACTTTCAATCTCACCGGTAATTGTGGTGTAACTGTATTCGTCTGTCATTTCGGATAAGTTTGACAATGAAAAAGCATCCGTTCCAGAGTCGCCAGAAACGGACTCTAAAAAGTCTGAGTCTTCATATGAAACAGAAAACTCGACAGACGCTGGGTCATATTGACCAATGTAAATTTTATCTGCCGAAAATACAGTATCTCCCGGAACAATAGATGAAAATGTATCATCAGTGCTCTTTAATATTTTACCGTTAGCATCTTTTACGACAATATTTAAAGTTACATATCCATATTTTTTAGAACTAGAGTTAGTAACCTTAGCTCCATATGCAACGTATCGGTCGTTATCATAATCACTTGTCTGAATAGTCCAACCGCTCTGCGTTACAGTAATATCTTGGTTCTTTTTCTTTTTACTCTCTTTTTTATCTTTTTTCTGCTCTGTTTTTGGCACTTGCAATTCATCAGAACTGAGCGAAACGCTTCCGCCTTTGGCGTATACAGGGACACTCAGAGCCATAACACCACATAAAACTAATGCAATAATCTTTTTCTTCATATCATGCCCTCCAATTGTTCTTAAATAAATCTCATATACTGCACTACAATAAAAACTACTTCAATGATTCCGACAATAATTCCGAACCATGAGCCAATATGCCTATATTCCTCTTTCTTTGTGCCAATATCTACTAATCCTACAATTGCTCCTGCCAGAGCCAGAGGAAACGACAGGATAATTGGCAACGGAAGAATGAATGCCACGCCTGCCAGAATACAAGAAATGACACTCAGGGTTGAATCTTTCTTCTTTTCGCCTTTGCTCATACAATCCCCTCCCTTGTTAAAATTTTACAATATTATACCATCTCATACAAAGTATGCATAGTAAAATATCAAAAAAGTAGATTATTTTTGCAGAAAAACTCCATGATTTTGCGCTTGCCAGAAAAACTACACAAATTTGTGCTATAATGCGTGATATATTTTTAGAAAAGAGTTGGTAGTAATGGAGAAGAACAGATACAGGATAGTCGTATTCATCCTGATATTTTGCGAAATATTCTGTGCGGTGCATATACCGTCACATGATATAACAGAACGTCACCGCAGAGATGCGCAGATCACAAAAAAAGCTGCGGAACAAATTTATTCCGTCCAGATGCAGGAGTTGAGCGAGATCAAGAAAATTTGCAATGTCAGATGTTATATTCGCGAAAGCATAATTTTCTTGGAAATTGCGAAGTTTGCCTATGAAATAACAAAAGTCCATGTATATATTTGGCAGTTGCCAAGGGGGAATATCGGTGGTATAATGATGAAAACGAACTAATGTTCGGTTCTATTTCCCACAAGCCGGACATATACTGTGGTATAGGTGGTAGTTGTGACAGGGAGGGCTATTTATGGATTATAAAGGGAAAATAATGGCTTTATTAGAAAAGGTTAAAACAGAAGAAACATTAAAACGGGTATATAAACTGTTAGAATATTTGTATTTAAAAGAAAAGTAAAAATAAAAGCCCCTGCGTTTACAGGGGCAAATTTGTTATTCTGTTTTTAAATCATCTGGAGAAGCCGAAAAATAATATCCGAACTCAGAACATCATATTTTGATCCTATCATTTCATTGATTTTGCCCGTAATGGCAGTTCCCGTTTCTTCTCCAAATTCCAAATCCCCTACTTTAGTTTTCTTATACTCCGTAAAGATGTTACCCCACCAATATATATTTGGCTTTTGGACTATCCCTTAAAAACGCGCCCGCATTTTTTGCATTGATATTTAGTAGAAAAGAAACCCCTGCTAATTATCTGCACATTGGCGCTCCGACAAGTGATTGCCGGGCATTTTATTTTTCTGGTAATTTTGTCGATAGTTTTTCTTTTTCTCATTTAAGTCCTCCTTGGTGATTTTTTATATATTATAATACACAAAAGACTGATAGTATAGTTAAAACGCAAAAAAAGACCGGGATTTTTACCCCAGTCCTTTTTTTATTAGTTGCTTTCTAATTCGGTCAAAATTTCTTCAAGCTGCTTCCAATGCTCTTCGCTAAGCTTTGCGAACTTTACAAGGATTTTTTTAGCAAATTCATTATCCCCGGTCATTACCGAATCTACGATAGCCTGCGCATCGCCATCGTCATCCATAAACATGTTACCGTCGCCGCTCACAAGCCAGTCATAAGAAACCTTATAAGTAGTACAGATCAATTTTAGAAAATCATCATCTGGAACTGTTCTTCCAAGTTCTATATTTTCAATTTTACCACGGCTTTTTAAACCAAGTTTTTTTGCAAAGTCTTCTCTTGAAAGTCCTAAGTATTTTCGCAGCTCTTTCAACCGCTCGCCCATTTACTCACCTCCTTTCTTTATTTTATGGTAACAGTATAACATTTTTAAAATACGTTGTCAACGTAAAAATATTTAAAAACACGTTGACAATGCGTTACAGATGTGATATTATACGTTCATAACGTAAGAGAGATGGAGGTGAACAAATGTCAGAAGAAAAGAGACAGCTTATCAGAGATGTAACAACACGAATCAATAAGCTCCCAGAAGATAAACAGCACTACATTTTAGGGTATATGAATGGAGTAGCCGATACTGTAGAGAGCAAAAAACATAAAGAAGTTGAAGCATCAACAGATAGCGATTAAGAAAGGAGAATAATGCTAAAAAGAATCATCAAGCATTTATTCTCACCACAAATCATCAGAGTTCCAGATAAAACAAGAGTGATGTGCTTTTCAAAAGGTGGGAATAAGTACTTAAAAGTATTTAATACCGAAAACGGTGCAAGCATTTGTTTCCGAGTGAAATCCATAGATTATGAAAACAGTGATTTAAAGAATGAATATCACCCAGAAACAATGTTTGCGGATATTGAAAGTAATCAAAGCGTTACGATTTTAAACCAATAGGTATAATCGTTGCATTTTGAACACTTAGGGATGGACTTACCAGATTTTACAGTTCTTTTAGAGTTGCAATTACAACAAGCGAAAACAGTAGTTTCGGATACTTTTTCACCAGAGCGGTAAAAACCATCCATATAAGGAAGCAATATCAAATTCTTATCTCCTTTCAAGTTACTCGGCATGTCGGTGCCTGTACTTACATTATAAAGAGATAAGAAGTCAAACTCAACAGAAAGGAGATATATGAACGAATTGAAAATTACAGAGTATAAGGACATCCGAGTTCTGACTACTCAGCAGATTGCGGAAGCATACGGGACAGGAACCGAAGTAATCACGAAGAACTTTAACCGCAACAAGGAGAGATACTTAGAAGGAAAGCATTTCATCTGCCTTGAAGGAAATGAATTAAAAGAGTTTAAGACGACAGGACAATTTGACCTTTCGTCAAGAATCAATAAACTCTACCTCTGGACAGAAAAAGGAGCTTTCCTCCATGCCAAGTCACTGAACACCGATAAGGCATGGGAAGTGTATGACAGACTGGTGGATGAGTATTTCGAGAAAGATTCCAGAAAACCGATGACCGTAGCAGAACAGATTCAGTTACTGGCTCAGGGCAATCAAGACCATGAGGAACGAATCGAGAAACTTGAGAATACAATGACCATCGACTACGGACAGCAGAAATATCTTGGAGATTTAGTTTCCAGAGTAGTAATCGAAGTGCTAGGTGGCAAGAAATCCAATGCTTACGACGAGATCGGGAAGAAAGTATTTGCAGAATGCAACCGGGATGTCAAAACTTACTTTGATGTAAATGCCCGGAATAACATTCCAAAACTGAGGTATCAGGAAGCAGTTGAATATATCAAGGAATGGACGCCATGTGCAAATACAAAGATTATGATTCGAGACTGCAATGCACAGGGAAGATTAGCTGACTAGGAGGAAAACAAATGAAAAATATTGATAGCCGATTGCACATACCCGGTGACAATGATGAAATCTTTCATTCTATTATCGGTTTTAAACTTGTCGATATATCAGCAAGCATAAGTGGAAGTCCAGAAGAACCGACACTTTCATTGAAGTTTACGAATGAACACCATGTTGAGATTGATGTCATCATTCAAGAATCTGGCGTGTTTGTCACTGAACCATTTGCGGTCAGGGAGGACTTAAGCATTGCTGATGATTGAAAAGGAGGATGCAAGTTGAAAGTAGACAATGAAACAATAATCTGTTTTAAAAACGGTCGCATATTGTATTTACCATATGAAGCGTACGATGAAATAACTTTTGACGACGCAGGAGTTGTAGAACTTCGATGGAATATCGAAAAAGTCCAGTTTGAAATCCAGTTCAAACATGAAGATGTGCTCTACATCGGTAGAACAACGCAGAACACATCTGAGTAAAAATTAGAATGGACGCTTGAAAGCTTTTACCTCTGCATGATTGTCAGACTGCTTTTCAAGATTCTTAATAGCTTCGGAATAGTATTGGTCGTACATAATTTTGAAATTATTAAAAGAACCAGAAAATCCGCAGATTTTAGCAAGTGCATAAACAGAAGCGATCTGAGCATTATCCATATTGTACACCTCCCTTCTGGGGAAATTATACCACAAAAGGGAATGAATAGCATAAGAGGTGAGAAAGTGACAGAATTAAAAATTGTCAGAAATCTTAAATCGGGAAAACTGATGCGTGGAGATAACGAACTCGGAAATGCAAAGTATTTCGTCCGAAAGGAAAATGGTGAAGAAGTGTATCTGGAAGATATAATCGCAAGCCTGGCATTCAGCCTTGGAGAACAGGTGGAAGAAAATATTAAAAAGGGCATAGATGAACCATATCTTGCCTATGCCCTTGATGTTTTGTCTAACGCACGCAGATTAGGCATTTGAAACACTGGATGAACATTTTATTTCTTTCCCAAATTTAAGAAAAAGTGTTCATCGTGTGTTTCCAGAAGTTCAGAGAACTCTTTGCGAATTTGAAAATACTTTTGGCAAATATGAGCATCGTCAAAATAAGCATGTTCCAATTCACGACTTAAAAAAATCGGAGGGACACAAAAATGGCAAAAGCATTAATCCTGTCAGCTCTGATCGGCGGTATGTCACCGTACCTGCCGTTCTGGAGATTTGACAGCGCATCACAGCCGGTTGCAGTAGCAATCATAATGTTTATCTTATCATTCGTGGTTATTTACCCGGATGAAGCAAAGAAAATAGGAGGAAAAGAAAGATAATTAATACAAAAGTGGGAAAAATCACACTCGAAGGCAGTAAAGCAGAATTAATATCTGACTTAGCTGTTATCGTTCGGGGAATCAAAGTAACTATTATGGAAGACAACAAAGAAACAGAGGAATCTGTGAAGCAGGATATTGACAAAACAGTCAAAGTCGGATTGATGAACGAAGAAGAATTTAACAAAAAAATCAAGGAACCTGTAACAACGCTTATTAAAGATTTATTCGGAGGGCTTTTCGATGAAGATAAATGATTTTGATAAGACCGTAGATGAACTGTACCAGTTATGCAGGAGAGTTCAGAAAGAAACTGGTAGAACGGTAGCATTTCATTTTGCAAACTACAAGATCGGATGCAGCTTGCACATCAACATATATAAGAAAGAATCATTAAGAGAGTTTGATATGTATAGCATTGCAGAGGGCGGTTATCAGCAGGAAGAAAATGCGAAGAAAGCAACTGACCATTTAAACAAAATTTTGATGGATAACAAATGTCCGTATTGTGAGGAGGATTGTGATGGAGAAAGAAAATAAGATGGATTTCAGAGCAGAGACCGTAGCCGAGGAATACGCCGAATTAGTTGGCAGACTAAAGGCGTTCAAAGCATACCTCAACTCTAGCGAGAGCGTAATCATTGACAAGAAAATTTGCATCGCCATGTTAGGTCTCGACTCAGATTAAAAGTTGGCTCCATGGGTACCGGAAATACCACACGGAGCCGCGTATCTAACTTAATTGGGTAAGTTAAATACAGGACAAGTATAACACACCTTCCTGTATTTATCAAATAAATAATTAGGAGGGCATTTTTTATGTCAAAAACACACATCCAGAACACAGAAACGCCAACACTTGCAAGCGAGATCATTTCCGACCTTGAGGAAGAAAGAAAGAAACTTAAAGTCGAAAACAAGAATCTCAGAGAAACAGTCGTAACACTCGGTTTGATGCTTACAAAGATTTTGAAAGAGGGTGATTCGGAAAATGAAAATGCGTAGCGAAAATCAGGTTCTTTTGTCAGGAGATATTCCGCAGGGATTTATCCAGACACATGAAAACCATAATGGCAGGAAGATGTATACCGGAGAAATGCACATTTTCCGAGACAACTGTATTTACGACGTTATTCCTGTAATTACCACAGAAGAAATGGTGAAAAGAGGAACTGATTTTACCGTTTCCGTGTATGGAGAAATGAGAAGCCGGAAGGACCATAAACTTACAGTAGATTATGTCACGGCGTTGGGAATAGATTATCTTGACAGACCGGAAGAAAAGGATGCAAACGAAGTATACCTGATCGGAGATGTGATTAACATTATCCCGCTGAAAGTAGTAAAAGAAGAGGGAGAAGAAAAAGGAAACTGGATTCTTGCCAGAGTCCTGTTAAGCGTTAAGAGAGCTAAGAGACGTAACGGGCACCAGAAATCAGACTGTATTTCATGCCTTGTCTGGAATGAGAACGCTGAGACCGTCAGAAAACTTGAGAAAGGGCAGAAGTTAAAGGTATTCGGAAGATTCCAGAGCCGAGAAAGATGGTGCTCAGAGAAACAGGAGAGAATCACGGAACTGGATGTATCAGCAAAAAGATTGGAGATTTTGTAATATGAAGAAAATCGAAGTAAGAGAGATTAGATTGACCGATTTTAAAGGTCAGTCAGAAAAGAAAATAGGGTTCGGACACAGAACAATCGTTTCCGGCAAGAACGGATGTGGGAAAACCACACTGGCAGACGCTTTTATGTGGGTGTTCTGTGATAAGGACTACAGTTTAAATAGCAACCCAGATATAAGGCCGGATGATGGCAGAGAATGCCTGCCAAGAGTCGATATTGACATTGTAATTGACGGAAAGCCGGTAAGCGTAGCGAAGTTCCAGAAACGTACAGAAAGTAAACCAAAGGACGGAAAACCGGGCAAGGTTGCATTATCTAACAAATACGAAAACAATGGCGTTCCAAAAGCCGAAAGAGATTTTAAAGCTGATTTAAAAGAGCGAGGATTTGACTTTGATAATTTTCTTATGCTGTCGCATATGGAAATCTTCACAGACTTGAAAGATGCAGATGCCAGAAAGATTCTGTTCGCCATGTCAGATGGTGCCGGGAAAACGGATTTAGAGATTGCCAAGACAGTTCCAGACTGTGCCGAACTGGTGCCACTTCTGGAAACTTATAAGGCAGACGAAATCAAATCCATGAACAACGCAACGCTGAAAAAGGCAGAGGAACAGTTGAAAGCCATTCCAAACCAGATTATCGGCATGGAGCAGTCAAAGGTTGACGCTGATGTTGCCGAACTGGAATTGCAGAAGAACGCCTTGCAGGAACAGATTTCTGACCTCGAAAAGCAGATTGCACAGGCAGGGAACGAGAAAGCCGGAGAGATTAAAACGGAACTGGCAGGATTAAGAACCAAACTGTTAGAGATAGACTCAAAGGCTAAAGCGGACTTGTTAGAGCAGAAATCATCGGTTTGCAATAAAGTTAACACTCTTGAATTAGACAGGAATATCAAAACATCAGAGTTGAACAGAAAGGCTTCTGCATTGGAGTACCTGAGAGCACAGAAAAAAGATCTTCTTGAAAAATTGCAGAACGCCAGAACGCAATATCCCAAAATCAAGGACACAGAATGGGACGACACAGTTCTGGAAAATATTGAATCTGAGACATTCAATGATGCAGATACCATTTGCCCGACTTGCGGCCAGAATCTTCCATCAGAGCAGATTGAGCAGTTAAAGAGCAGATTCGAGCAGAAGAAACAGGAAAGAATCAATCAGCAGTTGAAAGCTCAGGAAGATTGGGAGCAGGACAAGAAGCGTAAACTTGATGAAGTTATTCAGGCTGGCAACAAAGCGTCTGCCGGAATGAAAGAAGCACATAAGCAGGAAGAAACTCTCACATCTGAGATTTCCAAACTTGCAGGGGAATTAGAGCAGATTAAGACTTCTCTGGACGCAGAAAACAAGAATCTGGAAGCTATACCGAAAGAGCCAGATTTCTCAGAAAACGCCGAATATCAGCAGATTCTTACAACAATCAAAGAGAAAGAACAGGAGCTTAATTCTCTGGACGATGGCGAAGAAGCAAAGAAACAGCTTTCAGAGCAGTTATCCGGCAAGAAACAGGAATTGGCAGCAGTAAATCAGAGAATCGGAGAAGCCAATAATAACATCCGAATCGACGAACAGATCGAGAAGCTTCAGGAAAGCCAGAAACAGTACGCGCAAAATAAAGCTGATGCGCAGATGATTCTGGATGAACTAAAATCCCTGAGCATGGCGAAGAATACAGCTCTTGAAGATGCAGTAAACCGGTATTTTGACGGAGTTAAAGTGAAACTGTTCGATACACAGAAAAACGGTGAGGTCGTAGACGCTTGTATCTGGCACGTGCAGGACAAGGACGGTAACTGGAAAAAGCTGATCGGGAATGCCAATACAGCCCTCATGATGAAAGGAAAAATTGCCATCATGGATGGTTTGCAGAAGTTTTACGGCGTGAGTTATCCGATATTCATAGACTGTGCAGCAGAACTGGACAATAGCAGCCTGGCAGGTATTAAGGCAGATGCACAGTTGATTTTCCTGAAAGTTGCTGAGGGAGATATGACAGTAACGGAAGTTTAATAATTATCAGAAAAGGAGAATAAAAATGGCAGAAACTTATGACATTTCAAAAGCAACAAAAGCACAGGAAAAATATTGCATGGAAAAAGGTTATCCGCATTTTGCACCGCGTAGTGGAAAATGCTTTGATTGTGGGCAGAATATTTATTCCGAAAAAGGACGAACAAGAAGTGGAAAAGAATGGAATGGAATTTCTGTTGAGAGAGCATCAAAGGAATTAATTACAGGATGCCCGTTTTGCAATAGAACTTATTGCGATTAATAGAAAAGGAGAATTGTTATGGCAGAAACAAAAACATTTAACACCACTCTTTCAGTATGGACAAACAGTTATGTAGACCTGATGAAGGAAGATTTAGAAACAAGAGGAATGGAGTTCGACTCTTATTCAAAAGAATGCGTAGTGTCAGCAATGGCGGCTATTTATCAGATGATTCACGAAAGTGGAACTGATATGAAATCGGTAAATACATCAAACTTAAAGTCTGTTATGCAGAAAGTAGCAGCATTGAAACTGAACGCAAATGCACAGCCAAGAGAATGCTATTTCCAGATCAGAAACGTAAACGTAGCAGGAAAAGGAAAACCGGCACAGTGGGAGAAGAAAATCGAATTTGCGATTGAGGGCGATGGAAATGACGCTCTTGTAAGCAGATATGGTGTCAATGTGGCTAAAGTGTTCCCGTACTGGAAGGTTAGAGAGGGTGATAAGTATACACCGCCAAGACATAAAGGCGTGGAAATTACACCACCAGAATGGGAAGAATCTGGCGTAGGCAAAGTAGTTCGTATCGTATATCCGATTCAGTATAAGGACGGACATATTGAATATCTTTCATGTGAAAGAGCAGATGTACTGAAAAATCTTGCAGCGCACATCAAGAATAATCTCCAGAATGAAACTTTTGGAATTTGTGCAGATAGATATAAAGCTACAGATGCGCAGAAAGCCCAAATTGAAGCAAAGAAAAAAGAAATCATGAAAAAGGTTGCTGAGATCGGAGAACTGGAAGCAATCATTGATTGTGAAGAATTAAGACCATATATTTCACCGTCTTATTATGAAACACAGTCAAGAGAATCAATGATTATTCGTAAGATGCGAAACAACATTATGAAGTCCATTCCTAAAAGATGGGATAATCCGGTGCAGGCTTACGAATACAACATGATGGATGCCACATACAGAGAAGTGCAGGAAGAAATCGAGCAGAACGCCAATGCAGAAGAATTTATCCGAGATGAACCAGCAGCAATCGAAGAACAACCTAAGCAGCCAACGGTCGCAGAATTCGTAAAGACTGCCGAGAAAGAACCAGTTTCGGCAGCAGGACAGGAGCCAAGCATCCCAGATTTTATGAAACAGGAGGAAATGTGATATGAACAATAAAGAAATTTTACAGAAAGCAAAGGAACTGGTTGAACTTCTGGAAAAACAGGAAGAAACCGGAAAGGTTGAGTTGTCAACACTGAAACGAGGAGATGTGTTTCAGACCACTGGAAAGCGTAAATACAAGGTTCTGGAACAGTATGGAGATACAACGAAAATTATTTCGCTTGATCTGGTGAAAGAAAATGTAGAGTTTGGTGATACCTCAGATTACAAAACATCAAAGGTAAAGAAACTGTGTGACATTGAAATTCTGAAAGACTTCGAAGAAGAATTCGATGCAGAAAATATCGAAACACACACAGCAGATATTATCACTGCGGATGGACAGAAATTGGGGACTGTTGATTGTAAAATTCGACCGATTACGTTTGATGAAGCACGAGAATACACAGATATTACACCGAACAATGACCTGAACGACTGGTATTGGACATTATCGCCATGGTCAACGAAAGAACGTGGATGGAGGAAAGCCTTGGTCGTTGTTTCCCTTTCAGGCAATGTCAATAGCTACATTTGCGACGACTGTAATGGTGTTCGCCCAGTTTGTATCTTAAAATCTAATATCTTTGTATCTAAGGCGGAGGAATAAAGATGAGATTAGTAAGTCAGAACGGGGAATTTGATGTTCCTTATGAAATCGCAGCATTAAGTAGAACAGGAAATATCATAATAGCATATGTGCCGATAGTTGGTGAAAAAGGAACAATTATAGCTCGTTATTCGACAAATGGAAAAGCCCAAAAAGCTATGAAAGCCTTGCATAAAGTGTATGCAGGAATGTTTCTTGCGCAAAACGTTGAAATGAGCGATGACGATTACGAGGAATGCATAAAAATGGCTGCAAGAGGTTTTGGAATCATCAAAACAATGGTTAACAGCCCAGATGTGAAATTCGAACCAGCAAACATTGTATTCAGATTTCCAAAGGATTGAGAGGTATAAAAAATGAGTTATAGCAGTTTATATGGAATTGATAAGGATTACAAAGGAGAGGTTATAGAAGAGTTCGGAAATTCATGGCTGTTTGCACCTATTGTGTGGGATGTTTTGACAGAAAAATATATCCCGCCAAGTAAATTAATAAGTCATGGATTTAAGAGAAATATCATTCATGATACTTCTCTTTGGAACGAAGTAAACAATGAAATTAACAATTGTGACAATGCGGTAGACAGGATTTGCTGGGAATTTTCTGGACAACAGGTTTTCTTCACAAAAGATAAGAGCTGTGTGGCAAATGCAATAAGAGACTTTATTAAGCAAAATAATAATTATTGCAGAGACACCGAAGATAATATCCCGGTGCTAGAAAGAGAGCACATCATTGAAAGATTCGAAAAGATTGCTAGTGCAATAGAGCTGTTATCGGAAGATATACCGTATTTTGTAATGAAGAACACTTCTGTTGATGACGGCGTAGAAAGATGGTTTGAAAAATACGATGATAAGCAAGATGAATATATAGAAACTGGTCTTAATCAGGTTGATGAATTTGTTACAGAATTTGTCGTGATCGAAGATGGGAAAATCGTGAATTTCATAAGCAATTTGGATTTTGAGTATTGAAAGTGAGGTGGCGAAATGTTCATGAGAGTGATAAACACAGGCAGTCAACTCGGAAACTGCTATACGCTCAAGACCGAATCCGGCGAAATCTTGCTTTTGGATTGTGGATGCAAGTATTCAGAGATTTTAAAAGGAATTTCTTATAGGATATCAGATGTTTCGGGCTGTCTGCTGACCCATGGACACGGAGATCACCTGAAATCATTTCAGAATCTTATGCAGTCCGGTATTCAGATTTACACCAATGACGAGACGGTTGAGAGCGTAAACGCAATCTCTGGGGAGCTGATGATCGGATTGCCAGAAAAGAAACCAAAAGACATAGGTTCGTTCCGGGTAACGCCGTTCTACGTCCCACACGACAATACACCAAACTTCGCGTACCTGATATCGCATGAGGAATGCGGGCGACTGATATATGCGACAGACTTCTCATATTTGCCGTTCACATTTAAGAACATGAGAATAAATCACTTCCTTATAGAATGCAATCATCTGGACGAATCGCCAGAACAGGATTCGTTTAAGTTTGAACACTCCATCCGGGGGCACAGCAGTTTATCTACTGTAAAAGAGATTATTCGAGTGAACAAGACCGCTTCGCTCAGGACTATAACGCTATGTCACCTGTCAGAGGGATGGGGGAATCCGGAAGTGATGCAGAAAGAGATACAGGACGTTGCAGGAGATGATGTTCTGGTGCAGATCGCAAGACCGGGACTGGATGTTGATTTGAATTTATGCCCGTTTTGAAAGGAGATAATTATGGAAAAATTTGAAAATTGGAAAGAGAAAACATTAGGGATTTATGTGTATCCAATTAGTCCGGGGTGCGCATATGAAATCCACATCAACTATTGGGATATGAAAACAGATATTCTGACTGCAAATGCAAGTCTGTACATTGTTGGACGTTGGCACAACAAAGGCGGAACGAAAACAGTAGAAAGAGAATGTTTGCTTGATTTTGTGCCAGTCATGGCTTGTATTGGAAAAGCTATTGAGGATAACAAAGAAAATAACACAACTTCATAAGCAAGGGAGGAACAGCACACACAACAGACAGGAAATGGAAATCCCGGAACCATACAGGGAAAATTAAAAAGCACCGACTATTTATCGGCACTTTTTACAAAATCTTGGAGAATGGTAATAACCAGATTATTGAAACTTCTGTTCTCCTGCTTGGCAATCTGCTCAAGTTGTTCTTTGAGCTGTATCGGGAACGTGATATTAGTTCTGGTCTTATCAGAATTGCTAGCCATATGAAATCCCTCCCTTGTTTTTAGAACATTGTAGCATTTTTGTCTATCGGTGTCAATTAGATGCCAAAGTGATACCAAAGTGATACCATTTTATCTTGCAATATAGGTGTTGAAATGGTATCATAGTGGTATCATAGTGGTATCAAAAATACACCAAAGAATGAATCGAGGTGATAAGTTTTTAATAATGAAAAAAATAAATTACAGACAAATTTATATGATGAAAAGTCAACGTGAGAAAAAAATAAAAGAAATATGCCCGGGTATTCCATATTCAAGCGGCATATATGCTTTTTACAGAACAGATGAAGCAGGAATAAGAAGAAGCTACGTAGGGCAGGCAGTTAGCCTTTGTGAGAGATGCGCGAGCCATTTAGGAGAATACGATCACATAGCGTTAAGTCTTAAAAAACATAAATTTTACAGTGAAAGTAACCCCACTGGATGGAAGCTTACATATATGACGTGCAAAAAAAGTGAACTCGACCAGAAAGAAATTGAAACGATCAAATCTTTTGCCGACAAAGGTTTTCAGATGTATAACATCACAGCAGGTGGGCAGTCTACAGGAAAGCAAGTAACAGGACAGTATAAACCGCCAAAGACATATATGCAAGGCGTACAGCAGGGAAAGAAAACTCTTGCCAGAGAGCTGTCGCATATCATAGACACGCACTTGCAAGTTTCTTTGAAGCCAGAGAAACAGAATAACAAAGTATCAATTCGGGCTTTTGAAAAGTTCCAGAACTTGATTGATGAAAAAACATACGAAAAGGAATCGTGAATATGGATGAATTAAGGCATCAAAAACACATGCAATGTATGCAGAACCGCAAGGACATCTATTACTTCATCAGAAAATATGCGAAATATCATAAAACAACGCCGCCAACAAAGAAGATTTCCGAAGAACTTGATATCAGTGTTAGCGCCGTTCAGAGGCATCTGAGACAGTTTGAAGAAGATGGACTGATTGCATTTAACGGGTACGGCTCGCACAGGACATATGAACTGATAGGAGTAAAGAAACATGAAACTTTATGACGTATACGACGGTTCAAAGTATATTGGGGAGCTGACGCTTGCTGAAATATCAGAATTGACAGGAAAAACAAGAAGCCAGGTATCAAGGGCGGTTTATTCAGCCTATCTGCTCGATGAAAGATATGCGATTGTGTACGATGGGCGGGACACAATCTGCAAATCAAATAAAAACGATATGAGGATGCTGATGGAGTTCGATGCTCTGACAGGCAAAATAAGGAGGGCTGTCGGATGGGAAAATTGAAGATCAAAAAACCAAAAATCCAAAAGAACTCAATCCCTGCGCCACTTAATGTAACCAATTTTACAATGGAACAGATATCCAGACAGACCGGAGTAAAAATTGAATCTCTTAAAGCATATTTGAACGCCAGAGAGCAGGAAATTAAAGAGCAACTTATCAAAGAATCACAGGAAAAGCTGTGGAAAGCAGAAGATTATATTGCTGTGGCAAATATTTTGATTTCTGTAATTGCAATCAAGAAAGCATGGGGATTTAAGAAAGCAAACCAGAATTTCATCGATAAGATTACCGAAGCCGAAAGATATGTTGAGGAAATCGGCGTTGAAGCAGCATACGAGGAAATTAAGGAAGAAATGGGATTACAGATCGAATTTGATTCTTTTGATATTAACAAGGAATTTGGGTTCGGAGAAAGCGAGGTGATGCCAGATGCAGAAACAGTTAATAATTGATTGTTTCGCAGGCTGAGGCGGAGGTGGCGCTTCAGTAGGAATTGAGATGGCGCTCGGCAGATCAGTAGATATAGCAATCAATCACGACCCTGACGCTATCCTGATGCACAAGACGAATCACCCTGGAACACTGCATCTGACAGAAGATATTTTCAAAGTAGACTTGCAGAAATATGTCGGAAACCAGCACGTAGCGTTGATGTGGGCTTCCCCGGATTGTACGAGCCATTCAAAAGCAAAAGGAGGTCAGCCGAGAAAGCAGGGGCTTCGCATTCTTCCGTGGGCTGTATATAAGCACGCAAAGGCGATTCTTCCAGATGTAATCATTATGGAAAATGTAGAGGAGATACAGCAGTGTGGGCCTCTGGATGAGTCAGGAAAGCCAATTAAGAGCAGAGCAGGTGAAGACTATAACAAATTCATAGCAGCTATGAAATCCATTGGCTATGAATTTGATAGCCGGGAATTAGTAGCGGCAGATTATGGAGCACCAACGACACGAAAAAGGTGGTACGCAGTGTTTCGTATGGATGGAAAGCAGATAGTATGGCCAAAGCCTACACATAATCGTTTTGGGACAGACGGTCTGAAGCCATACGAGCAATGCGGAGATTACATTGATTGGTCAGACTTAGGTAAAAGTATATTTGACCGTCCGAAACCACTGGCAGAAGCAACACAGAAGCGCATTGCAAATGGAATCAAAAAATATATCGTCGATAATCCAGAACCGTACATTGTAAAGAACAAAGATGCATTGGCATTTATCATTCAGTATCATGGAGAAACCAGACAAGGTGATTCCAGAGGACAATTGCTGACTGAACCGATAAAAACCATTGATACCTCAAACAGATACGGACTTGTAACTGCATTCATTACAAAGTATTACAAGACCGGAATCGGTCAAGGATGTGACGAACCGCTCCATACAATAACCACATCGCCCGGGCACTTCGGCGTGATATCTGCATTCTTGGTCAAATATTATGGAACAGGATGCGGACAGGTGCTTAACGAGCCACTAGGGACTATTACCACAAAAGACAGGTTCGGACTGGTAAACGTTCTGGTTGATATTCATGGAGAGAAATACATCATATCAGATATTTTTCTCAGAATGCTAAAGCCGGAAGAATTAAAGGTGATGCAGGGATTTCCAAAAGATTACATTATTGATCGGGACTATAAATGGAGAAATTACCCGATTGCAAAACAAGTAGCGAGAATTGGAAACAGCGTTGTGCCGGTTATGGCAGAAGCACTTGTGAAAGCTAATTGCCCGTATCTGAAAGTCGGAGAGCGAAAAGCTGCGCCGATGATTTACATGCAGAATAATGGGCAGGTAGCATTTGGATAAGAAATCATGGAAGACTGCACAATAGCGTGTCAGTTGCTTACATGGGGAAAGTGAGGGTAGAAAATGAAAATAACAGTCGAGATTTCTGACGAAGAATTAAAAAACGAAATTCTCAATATAGTTGCTAGAGACTATAAATCTGAGTATTCGGCAGATAGAAGAAGAACCGATACAGTTGTTAAGGAATGCGTCAGAGAGATTATCTATCAGGATAAAGAACGTATTATTGACAGGATTGTTGATCAGGCAAGCCGTGAATGCGGAAATAAAGCGGTTAAGAAATTTCTGGACAGTATTAAATAGAGGGGGATAAAAATGACAGAACAGGAAAAGAAGGAACTTCTGGATGAACTGGAAAAGCGCATTGACGAAAAATACAAAGGTTGTCTTACCAGAGAAGATGTTGCAACCACATTAAAAGCACCGAGAGAAAAGTGGTTCAAAGATGAGAATGGACACGGAGCAAATTCTCTGATGACGGATGCTTTTGATTCTCCCATTATCTCATGGCAGGTTTGGGAAACAATCAGAAAGTTGACTTGTGTTATCTGCGGTAAGCAGTATGTTAGGCAGCTTTCAAATGTAGAGAATGCGGATGAGGTTGCAGAGAAGCTTTGCCAGTTTGTCTACGATTTGAAGATGGAATTTAAAAATCAGGAGGACACAAAATGAGAAGCTACACAATAAATCTTCCAAGAGGACTGGAAGTGGATATTTTTAATTTACCAGATAACTTTGCGAAGAAATCAATCGTGTATTTGGAGAATATACACAGGAGACAACAAAAGATTATAGAGATTGCGACAGATTAGGATTTATTGACTGTTGCGTAAGACATATTAACGGAGACAAAAACAGCTACGATGTAGTGGATGAAAAAGTAGAAGATTTTATTACAGCTCAGTGGATAGAATACGGACAGCTTGACAATAAAGACGATGTGTACAGTACTGATTTTATGGCTGATTGTTACGCAGAAGGTGTACGAAACGCAGTGTTATGCTCTCATTTCGGAACTGACGATCATTACATTTACGACCAGATTCAGAAAGTTCTGGTACAGGTAATTACAATTGTGATGAATTATGAAGATAAGGAGGACACAAAATGAAATTATTTAAAACAGTAGATGAGAAATTAGCAGAAATTGGATTTACAAAAGAAAAAGAAGACAAGTATGGGTGTGTATATAAAAGAAAAGATAAGAAATATAATTTTACACAAAAAGTTGTCATTGAACACAAAAAATCTGGTAGACATATTTTACAGTCATATGATCCAGATTTAGGAGATGATAAAGGAATTGGAAATACTTGTGTTGGTCTTACAGGATATGAAATGAAACTATTTCTTAAAAAGATGAAGCGGATGAAAATGTATTCTGGAAAGAAAGTAAGTATTGAATAATGGAAAATAAAAAAATGAATAAATGTAAATATTGTGATAAAGGTGTTCCACTTATAATAGGTAAAACTAATGATTATGGTATAGCAATTCAATATCATAGAAAACTTATTGCATACGGATATGATATTCATGGATATGATTCAAATGGATTGGTTGTTAAAATTAATTATTGCCCTATGTGTGGTAAGAAATTGAGCTAGTAGAAGAATTTGGCATTTCAAAGGAGAGAAATATGTTAATAAGAAGTCAGGATAAAGAACAGTTATTGAATATTGATTTTGTAAAAACTATTGGTATTTGCGAAAGAGGAAAATGCTTCGCAATATTTATTGATAGTTTGTATTTTATCGGCAATTATTCTAGCAGAGAAAAGATTATTAAGGTACTGGATATGATTCAGGAAGCCTATGGAGATGCAAAATTAAATGAAATTCTTCTTCCTGATGTCTGCAAATCGGCTAATGAATCTCAGAGGGGAAAAGATAATACATTAATTGCAAAAACTATTAGAAAAGATTTTATGAAAAAAATGATATTTCAGATGCCAGAGGATAGTGAGGTAGAAATATGAGCGATGAAATGACGCTTGTTCAGAACAAAGATGACACATTTGGTGCATATGATGATACTTATGACATTGTAATACATTGCAAGACAGAAGAGAAACAGAAGAAAGTTATCGAGCATTTAAGAGGGATAAAGCTTCAGGAGGACTAAATGGGAAGATGTAAATTAGATTGTCCGGATGGTGAAAGAGAGTGCTGCATCTGCTGTACTAAACAGGATTCCTGCCAATGCAGATGTGATGATACGGACAGTTATGAATATGCGGAGGAGTGTGAAGAATATGAGACTGATTGATGCAGATAAGATCGATTTTAACGAAGTTTTTGTTGGTGCAAGTGAATTTGCGCAAGACACAAGAAATGCGGCACAAATGTTGATTGATAATCAGTCGACAGCTTTTGATGTGGACAAGGTTATTAACCAAATTGAATACAGAAGAGCAAGTTTTGATTGTAGATCATGTGAATACAATGATGATGGAAAAACAATATGCAGTGAAGATTGTTCAGATGCACTTATTGATGATTTGATCAAAATCATGAAGGAGGGTGGAATTGAATGAGTAGTGCAAGCGTAAGATTCGGGACAAAAGCATATGTATGCGCAAGATATTTTCTCAGACCAGGAAAGTGCTTCAAATACATCGACCAGCGTGGCGAAGATGCCACAGAACACGTCTATGAGGTTATGACGTTATATCCTTATTGTGTATTGTTAAGAGATACCAGGAATGGAGTCAGGACTTGTCCGGGGTACAATACTTTGAGCCTGATGCTGAGAGGAAGTGAAGCGAATGAGTAAATGGTATGTAAGTGTCGGAATGAGCTTATCAATTGATTATGACGATATTGAAGCCGATACAAAAGAAGAAGCTGAGGAAATAGCAAAAACACGGGCATCAGAAGATATTGACTACAATAACTGCGATTGTGAAGTTGACAGTATGAGCGTGTGGTCTAGTTTTAAGGAGGAAGAAAATGAGTAAATCAGTGTTAGTGATAGATACGCCAGAGAATTGCTTAGATTGTAGATTCTGTTATGAAACAGATGAAGGTGTTGAAGCATGTTGTTCAATCTCAGATGACGATAAAGACGCAAGTCTCATGAAGAAGATTGATTGTGAATATGGATATTGTCAAGGTAAACCTGATTGGTGTCCATTGAAGCCACTGCCGGAGAAGAGCACTACAGAGAATGATATGACGGATTATCAGTGCGGTATGGTCGATGGTCGAAATCAGTGCATCGATGAGATTGCAGGAGGTGAAGTAGATGGAGAGATTAACAAAATGGGAAGATGATGGTATCACATATAACGAAAAACGAGAGTTTGAGTGTGGTGAATATTGCGATAGCTGCTCACATGGTGCAGGAAATTGCAAAACAGTAGAGAATATGATTAAAAAGCTTGCCACTTATGAAGACTTAGAAGAACAGGGCTTATTTGTGAGGTTGCCAGCTAATAATAAAGAAATATATATTATCTCTTCCAGATGGACAGTCTGCTCAGAATGTGGTTCAAGATTTGATGAATACAGTTGTAGTGGCTGTGAATACGAATGTGATAGTAAAAAAGAATATTATGTGTATCCAACTTATCTTTCGTCTATAACTGTAAGCACTTATGTTGACCGATTTGGTAAAACTGTATTTCTTACCCGTGAAGAGGCTGAGAAGAAGCTGGAGGAGATGAAAGCTAATGATTAAAGTACTGAATACCATTAATACTAGACTGATTCCTATATCAGTTTTACAGGATGTAAAAAGTAGAATCTCTGATTGGCTTGCATCCGGCGGGAAAGAAACCGATCCTTACATTCAGCGGCAAATTGATTATCTGAAAGCTGTTGAAAAAGCAGCATTGGATGAGAAAAATATCGTATAAGTGGAATTGGAGGAGATGAAGAATGAATAAATGTTGTGCAAGTCAAGACGGAATATGCAGAAACGCTATTCTTTTCGGAACAAGATGCGATGGTTACAAAGAAAGATGTAAATTAAGGCCAACTTATATTACTCTTGAACGAACGGTGAAGAATTACCAGCATAATTTGAGAAAAATGTTTGGAGCGGAGGATTAATATTGCACAGACATCAATGGATTAAATACCATCATCACAGAAGAGGATGGGTGTACAGATGCGAGATTTGCGGACAGTTTTGGGGATAAGGAGATGATGGAAAATGGCTGAATATGTTAAAAAAAACAGATGTAATAAAAATCATGGAAAATAATTCTCACATGATGGAGGTATTTGGAGTTAAGAAGAAAATGATTGACGGATTCGCAATGTGTTGTGATTTCGCAGATCTGGAAACTGTTGATATTGATAAGGACGAATGGGAGGATTAACATGAAGCCAGAAGAAGCAATTGAAAACTTACGGGAACGCATTGACTTAGCTAAAAAGGTCTGGACAAATGTTCCAGGAATTGTTGAATATCGTAAAGCATTAGAATTAGCAGTTAAAGCGTTAAAAAAGCAGATGCGCAGAAAAGTGAGATACGAGGTTGTAGAATACGACGAATGCTACGATGTTAATTTATATGCTTGCATCTGTCCGTCATGTGGACTGCATATTATTGGTTTTTCGGATGACGATGTAGATTCTAAATGCAACAGCGATAACCCTGAAGATATGTTTCATTCCAGTATGGTACATCATGCATATATTGGCATGAATAATTATTGTAACAGGTGTGGACAGAAATTAGATTGGGGTGAGGAAAATGGCAGATAAAACATGCAAAATTTGCATTGAAAATGATAACGGGCTGTGTGACCGCAAAGGCATCCTGATAGAGGAAGATGATACCTGTGAAAATCACACAAAAAACTGGATGGTATCTTTGATGGAGAAATTCATTCGAAAATCAATGCGGTAAGGGCGAAAACGTCCTTACCAGACGGGAAGGTGGCTAAATGACAAAGGTGAGTTGGATTCGATTAGAAATAGATATGTTCGACAACAAGAAAATCCGGCATATCAGAAAACTTCCAGAAGGAAACAATATCGTGCTGATCTGGATGATGCTCCTGACAATGGCAGGGCGTTGTAATTCAAACGGAATTATCTTTCTGACGGAGAATATTCCATATACAAATAAAATGCTGGCTGACGAACTGGATTTTGATGAGAGTGTGATCGAGCTTGCACTCACAATTCTTGAAAAGTTCGGCATGATAACCAGAGACGGAACATTGCTTTCAATCCCCGGATGGGAAGAGCACCAGAACATTGACGGGCTTGAAAAAATCAGAGAGCAAACAAGAAAACGAGTTGCAGAGCATAGAAAACGTCAGAAAGAATTGTCGGAAGAAGAATCTATGCCGGAAATTCCAGAACAGATTTCTTGCGAAAAAGATTTAGTCAAACCCGGAGATGTGCAGAAAGTGGTTGATGAGTGGAATAAACTTCAGCAGTTCGGTATTCAGCCGATTGCAAGAATGACGGCAAGGCGAACGCAAATGCTGAAAGCAAGAATCCGAGAATACGGAATAGACAAGGTAATAGAAGCGTTGAAAAATGTACAAAACAGCGATTTCCTCATGGGAAAGAAAACTGATTTTATGATAAATTTCGAATGGTTCGTGAAACCAAACAACTTCTTAAAAATACTCGAAAACAAATACCATAACAGGGAGGATATGCGAAATGGAACTGGCACAGCTCAAAGAAATGTCGAACCAATCATCCCACTTGGAGAATGGAACGGAGAAGAATCAGACACCCCGTTCGCTTGAATGCCCTGAATGCGGGGACAGCGGGTGGAGATGGGTAAGAGACGCAAGTGGTATTCCTTATTGTGAGGAATGCCCTTGCGGAATCAGAAAGAGAACAATCCTTGAAAATCAATTGAAATTCGCAGAGCTTCCAAACGTGTTTAAAGGCTCAAATTTCAACGATTTGAAATCAAGTGTATATTTGAACGCCGAGAGCCGAAAAGTATTTTCTCAGGCGGCTCAGGCGGTAAATTATTGGTTTAAAAACCTTCCTGATATGCAGAAGAAAGGAATAGGATTATATCTTTTTTCAAATGCAAAAGGTTCTGGCAAAACCAAAACAGTATGCAGCTTGGCAAATGAGATCATGAAAAAATACCAGAAGCCTGTCAAATTCACCACGTCTCTCAGAATCCTTGATGAAATCAAGAACACATGGGGAGCCAAAGAGAATGCAGAGGGAAAGCTGATAGAGGATTTATCCAGAACAGAAATCCTTATTATTGACGATTTCGGTGCCGATTCTGGCAAGGACTGGATTAATGAAAGATTCTATAGCATTATTAATGGACGGTATGTCGATAGGAAAATTACTATATTCACAAGTAACTGTCAGATATCAGAATTGAAATACGATGAAAGAATCACAAATAGGATTCTGGAACGGTCACTTGAAATTCCATTTCCAGAGGAATCCGTCAGGGAGCACATTGCGGAACATTTGAGAATGAAGATGATTCAAGGAATGGGAGTAGCAAAATGAGAATAAAAAGATGGAAAGAAATGTCAGAGAGGGGAGTAGTTGAGCTGAAACGTAATCAATGCATGAAATGCGTATATCTTTCTAAAAGCAGTCCGTCATCTATATCGAATGCTACCTGTGATTATATTCTTATTGTTGGTCATTCAAGAGGCTGTCCGCCTACGGAATGCGTACAGAAAGGAATTTTAAAGCGTGGTAAGAGAAAAGGTGGAGAGAGTGAATATGGATTATGACATCACACCCGAAATGGTAGGAACGTGTGTAAACATCATCATGGATTACTGCAAAGCGACAGATAATAAATGTGAGAGCTGTGCGCTTCGAGTTACCTGCCAACACAGCTTTAAAATCCCGCCGTTTGCATGGAAGAGGGAAGAACATGAGAACAATAAGCGAAATGTATAAGCGTTCTGGAGGAACAGCATATCAGCATAAATGCGCTGAATGCCGATTCTATAGGGACGGAAAGAGAGGAAAATGTCTGATGTACGGCGGTGATCGGGATTGGCATGGAAATTTCATTGCCTGTAAATTCTTTAATCTCGAAGATGATATGCCGGAAGGACAGATGAATATTTTTGATTATGTGTGAAAGAAAGGAGGAACGAGGAACCGCTGGCCAGCGAAAGGATATCCCGGTTCCTCCTTATTTTTTATGAATAATGACGACTTGAAATATGCTATAGAGAATGGTATTATCGACTTATCTCACATACAAGAAAACATAGAGATGAGCAAAAGAAGGGACATATTGGAACAATATGAAGCTAGTATTTGGGAGGCTTCGGACGGATATTGGAAAATCCGTATTTATGATGATGAAACTAAGAAAAGAAGACTGATTAAGAGGAGAAACAGGGAAGACCTGGAAGATGAAATAGTCAGAATCTATAAGGAAAAGATTGAGAATCCTAAAATAAGTGAAATCTTTGATGAATGGCTTGAACGCCGTCAGGAACTGGGCAAGATATCAATGTCCACAAAGCAGAGATACCAACAGGTTTTTGACCGCCATTTCAAAGAATTTGGTACTGAAAGAATACGAGATGTTGACTCGGAGGATTTTAGTAGTTTCCTTGAAGAGCAGACGGGGAAATACAATCTGACAGCAAAGGGATTCTCAAACCTCAAGACAATAGCCAGAGGCACATTGAAATGGGCGAAGAGAAAGAAACTGATAGATTGGAACGTGGAAGAGCTTTTTTATGATCTGGACGTGAGCGACCGTGAATTTAAGAAGAATGTTAAGGAAGAATTAGAAGAGGTATTCAGCGACGCCGAAATGAAAAGAATCGTTGATTATCTCAAAGACAATCTTGATATGGTAAATCTTGGAATTCTGCTTATGTTTGTGACTGGAATAAGAGTCGGCGAATTAAGTTCGCTAAAGTGGGAAGACTGGGTTTATAGCAGCAACGTGGAAAGTCCAAGCATATTAAAGATACGTCGCACAGAGACACGGTACACTGTTGATCATAGTTTAATTTTTGATGTAAAGAACTTTCCAAAATCAGAAGCAGGCGTGAGAAATATAGTGATTCCACATGGATGTGTCTGGATTCTGCAAAGACTAAGATACATGTCAGCATTTTACGAGTACATATTTTTTATGGATGGTCATAGGCTTAATGCATCTGTATTTAGACGGCGACTATACAAGGCTTGTAAAGAAACAGGATGTGTTCAGAAATCACCGCACAAAATCAGAAAAACTTACTGTTCAATTCTTCTCGATCACAGTATTGACAACCAGATGGTAATATCTCAGATGGGACATTCAAATATAAAATGTTCCGAGAATTTCTACCACAGAGACAGAAAAACACTTGCAAAAAAGCAGGAAATCATGGATAATATTCAGGAATTTTCGGTTATAGCAAAATAAAAATCTGATCTAAAGTATGGTTGTTTTTTACTGACAGGGAACAGCTAGGGAACAAAAGGGAACACCTTGAAAATCCCGAAAGCCCTTGATTTTACTGGAAAATAAGGGTTCTATAAACGGGTTCGATTCCCGTACTGGCTGCTAAGAAAACCTTGATTTTATGCGGATTTCGGGGCTTCTAGAATCCGCAAGGGAACACCCTAGGGAACACAAACAAATATTCGATAATAAGACATGGAGGAATCTTGTATGCGAGATATAAGAAAGCCTCAGATAAAATCGCTGAAAGGCGATTATTTTTTTGCACTTTTTTAATGAATACAGTATAATGTATTCAAAGGAGTGAGACAGTATGATACATACCGCATACGATGTAATGAAAGAATATCTGATAACCGGCGCAGAGTTGGATGGTCCGTACCAGATACCGGTTATTCCGCCGATGCAGCTGGCGCCAAAGAAAAGTATAGACTTTGTTTCTTCAAAATCCAGATCATTAAAAGGGCACAAGGATTTGACGGTGAATTTTTATATTGACGACAAGAGTTTCTTACAGATATGGAATCAGCCAGACCAGTACATTGAGCATCTGAAATGCTTTCATTCAGTTTGCAGCCCGGATTTCACAATTGCTTCGGGAATGCCTACGGCACTAAATATATACAACCTATACAGGAATCATGCTCTAGGATTCTATTTTGAAATTTTAGGCGTTAATATCATACCATCGGTAAATGTTATCAGTCCAAAAGAAATGCCTTGGATTTTCGATGGTACGCCGCACAGAAGCACTGTATCATGTTGCACTAATGGGAGAGTACGGTCTAAGTCTGCCAGAATGGAATTTTGCGAGAATTTTAAAGAAATGTTAGACGTAATAGAACCAACAAAGGTTGTGATCGTGGGTATCGTGCCGGACGAACTCAATGTGGATGTACCAATTATAAACCTCAATTCGCGTAGCCAGAACATGAAGGAGATGTTCAGAAAGGAAGGACCATGGGAACAGTCAGTAGCGGATCAGCAAAACGAAGAAATAAAGAAACCGGTCGGCAGAAGAAGCGCCGAAGCAGACTTTTCAGTATTGTGGGGCGAAGAAACATGACTGGAAAAGATGAATTGAATGTGATGAAGTGAAAAATTTACATCACGCCGAGCTACGTTATAGAAAATTATATACAGAATGCACAAAAATAAAAAAGTCGCAGGTCTAAATTAGTTTCAGATTTCTGCGATTTTTTTTCAGATTTTCCCAGTTCAAACCGACCCGGTTTTGATGCTGCTTCTGACTTGTCGTGCATTCCCTTGGTGCCCTTATCCCACCTCAGGACGGTCCCGGCAACCGCCAGCCGATTAGCAACGGACCACTACAGGAACCCGTGAAAGCCCCACCACCCTGCACGATCTGGAATAGCACAACCCGCCGGGGATAACCCAGAAGCAGGCCGGGAGCATCTACGGAAGCGTAAAGCCAGCGCCAGACACCGCCAGAACCAAAGCTAATTCTAGTGCAACGCTGTAAAATGCGTTTAAAAACGTTTTTACGCAGTTATGGTAAAATATACAGAAATCACATAAAACGCGCTCAAAAATCCAAATACGGCGTTATATGAGTATTTAAGGCACAACCGTCTAAGCAAAACGCCTAAAAGCGTACAGAAATAAGACCGCCGGAGCGATCACAAACAAAGTCCGCATAGCTTCGCGCAGTCCGGATGTATAAAGACCAGACCGGGCGAAGTGTCCGCGCAACTATACACAGTAATAATAACCCTGTTGCGTTCTGCCGTCAATCCCTGTTATCAATTTGTATTTGACGTTTTAAGGTGATTTTATATGACTGTGATAAAATATACCAGAATCACGATAAAAGCCGTTAAAACGTCGAACAGAAGCCAATACAGCTATATATAATTGTCAATGTGCATCAAACCAGGACGCAAGCCCCGGAGAAGTCCTGCACGGGTCACGAACCACCGCCGCCCGGAGCGGATGCAGGACACCAGAAAAAGAACAGCGTTTTACTGCTCTAAATAATTTATGTTCGTGATCTGTGGCAAGTCCCGGAAGAACTTAGGAAAATCGCCGTCAGTAATATTGTACTGGCGGTCAGATGTTGAAATCATGCGGCCATCTTTTATTTCCATACAGGAAAGTTGTAAATACCCCGATCTTTTAGTGGATTTATGCAGCGCGTACCGCATAATAGACACCGCTCCAGACTGACAGCGCACCGGTGGTAAGTCGTACCAGATCAGCGGGACAGCACCGGAAGCAACCGCATTAAACACTTGCGCAGCGTCCTTTTTTGCAGCTGCTCTGATTTTATCAACGGTGGAAAAATCCCCGCTCAAAACGGCGTCAACGGTCTGCTCTGACGTTGGTTTTATAATTCTATCTATCATATAAAAGCCCCTTTCTAATTGAAAAAAGCAGGCGGGAAAGCCCCGCCCGAAATTGGTTTATTTTCTTTCCACAAACTCGATTTCTGTATAATTTTTCCCGGTCACCTCGTTTATAAATGCCAAAATTCCGGTTCTTGTGAAATCGAAACGTGAAAAATCAAATCCCTTTTGTGCAAGCCTATATTCGTAAGAACGTCCGCAACCCTCAGCGTCGTAATATGTTCCGTCGACATGTAACGCGTTAGACTGTACCACTGGACATCTTTTTTTATTTGCGTCGCGCCTCTGGTAGCTTCCAAAATCCGCAATAACGTGCAGGCCGTCCAGCGTGTCAAATTCTGTTCGAACTCTACAATTTGGAACGTCTGAGCCGTTTCTATAGCCTGTTCCCGTGCAACCGTATTCTACTAATGTTAATTTTTTCATGGTTTAATCCTCCTGATTTTATTTTAAAAGGCCGCCGGGGAAATGCTCCCCGGTACGCTTGCCGGCCTGATTATGCTTCTATTGTTCGACCGTGGTTGTCCATGAAGACCTCACCGGCAGGCCACTGACAAAGCTTCGCGCGACCTTCTTTTACAACGCGCTCGTTATATCGTCCGGCGTGCTGAATCACCTTGTATGTGATTGTTTTAGCGGTTTTGTTCGTGATTTCGAACGTTAAACCGCTTTCATAGTATCTTTTTCCGATTTCAAATTTTTTCATATTTTTACCTCTTTTCTTATTTTTTGAAATCCGGCGGTCGTGTTGGGGCTACGGATTGACCGCCGCCGGAGGTGTTAATCAGTCATTAGCGAAAACCGTTTCTGGCGTCCGATTCTTCGAAGTGTCAAGAATTCGTTTTCTGTGATCTTCCCGGATACTCTCATTTCTTCTGCGACTGCCAAATAAAAGTCGCAGGTC
>ENA-UESH01000126-UESH01000126.1-human-gut-metagenome-genome-assembly--contig:-NODE-126-length-74284-cov-10.004973_pt1 | contig 74284 bp, 69 predicted proteins | sample MGYA00243001_ERZ508002 | MGnify/ENA primary metagenome ERZ508002 (study PRJEB26167, sample SAMN06115447) | human gut metagenome | host: Homo sapiens | place: China:Anhui | collected 2015-08-07... | reverse complement strand
CCCATTAAATAACAATGTTGCATCCTTAAATAGAGAAATAGATAAATTAACTAGGAATTATAGCGATGCTTTAGTTAAACGTAATATAGAAAAAGACGCTCCAATCAGAATCTCTAATGAGAATTTAACTGATGATGAAGCCACGATATTATACTATTCATGGAAGCATAAAAAGAGAAAAATTAATTCTCCCGAACTAATTAATGATTGGTTAAGAGATAATGAGATATATGATATCGACGTTTCAAACGGATTGGATTTGTTAACTGCAACAGGTAACGGAAAATTACAAGAAGATTCTTCCTTTGAACTGGAGATACATTATTTTAGAAAACTTTCTATAAAAAATAAAGATGAAGTAAAATATTTAATAGAAAAAATAATGCCACATTATAAACCTAGTAAACAGTCATTTATATCTATGTGGGGAAGCAAAGCTTGTACCGACTCAATAAAATTATTTGTCTCTTATATGAAAGATGAGAATATGCTTTCTTTTGGTGATAGATGGTTGGCTGAAACTCAAGTGCAAGATATTAAACAATGGGAACAAAAGAATTCTTTATATTCAGACTTATCTGCCAACTATGGAAGTGTTTTACAATATTTTATCAATGAAAAATATGTATATCCTTCCTCTTATACCAGTTTCGGCAATCCTAGAGAGTATACAATACATAAATCACTAAAAGAATTCATATTTAATGAGGATTTTCCATACATAGACGACCTAAGTTTAGTTAAAGAAAATTATAAATGCGAACTTCCTTTTTAGTCGCATTTTATTATTAAAGGAGTTAACATAAATGCGAGCAGTAATTTACGCACGTTATAGTTCGGACAATCAACGCGAAGCCTCTATCGAAGGGCAACTTCGCGAATGTATGGAATTCGCTACATATAACGATATTCAGGTTATAGATAATTATATCGACCGAGCTATGTCTGCTAAAACCGACAACCGCCCGGAGTTTCAGCGCATGATTAAGGATAGTTATAAGCATGCGTTCGATTGCATTATCGTGTGGAAACTCGATCGTTTCGCTCGTAACCGTTACGACAGCGCGCATTATAAAACCATTCTCAAAAAGAACGGCGTAAAAGTCATTTCGGCAAAAGAAACTATTACGGAAGGTTCGGAAGGCATTCTCCTCGAATCGGTTCTGGAAGGCATGGCTGAGTTCTATTCGGCAGAGCTTGCAGAGAAAGTAACCCGCGGGTTAAAGGAAAACGCGTTAAAAGGGTTATATAACGGCGGAAGCGTTCCGTTTGGTTACGTTATCAATGCTGAGCGCAAATTGGCTATCGATCCACTGACCGCACCGATTGTAGCAGATATATTCAAGATGAGTTACGACGGAAAAACGGTAAAACAGATTTACAACGAACTTGCCGCAAAAAATATAACTCGTTCTAACGGGAAGCCGCTTCGGTATAACGCTGTGCGCTATATGCTTTCAAATCGCGTTTATATCGGAGAATACAATTACATGGGCGTAAAAATTGAAAACGGCGTTCCCGCTATCGTGGATAAAGAAATATTCGACGGCGTTCAGATCGAACTCGCAAAGAACTCGAAAGCGCCCGCTCGCCATACTGCGGATGACGATTATTTGTTGACGACGCGGTTGTTTTGCGGCAAATGCGGAGCGATGATGGTTGCGCAGGCAGGAACAAGCGCGACGAAAGGAGTTGTATATCGCTACTATGCGTGCGCTCGTCAGAAAAAACATCAATGCGATAAAAAGATGGTAAGTAAGGCAAAACTTGAAAATTTTATCGTTTACAAAACAATGCAAATGTTGCAAAGCGAAAGCGTAATCGAAAACCTTGCGGAAAAACTATACGAATTGCAGTTTACCGAAAGCACACTGCTGCCGAAACTGCAGGAACAGTTGAAACAGAAAGAAAAGGAAATCGAAAACATCGTCAATGCCGTTCAGAAAGGTTTTGCGACGGAAACGCTGTTAAAGCGTTTGAGCGAACTCGAAGAAGAGAAAAAAGGAATAGAAGATTCGGTAGCGAAAGAACAATTGACGGCGCCCGTATTCACCAAAGAACACTTTATAATGGCGTTACATATTTTTCGTAAAATCGACGTTACTAAACAAGACGGAAAGCGTAAAATTATAGACGCGTTTATCAATTCAATATATCTTTACGACGATCACATGAAAATCGTTTATAATGCGAACGGAAAAGAAGAAGTCGTCGCGCTTGAAGACCTGGAAAGTTCAACCTTGTTTTCATCCGGGGCACCAAACAAGAATAAAACGAACCTTGATGAAAATTCAAAGTTCGTTTTATTTTTTACAAGAGATTATTTTGGACTAATTGTAAAGTTAAAATAATCAAAAATTTAATGATAAAAGCCGAAGTTAAATCTTCGGCTTTTTCGCAGTCAATTATATGTAATTCCATTTTCGGATAGTCTGCTTTTAATAACATTTATAGCAACGTCAGAAGAATCAATTCCTATTAATTTACGACCTAATTTTGCAGCCGCCAAAAGCGTTGTCCCACTACCAGCAAAGCAATCCATAATTATACTATTCTCCCTTGACGATTGTTTGATTATTAACTCAAGCATTTCAAGATTCTTTTGCGTTGGATATTTAAAGTTCAACTCTCAGTATATATTCAAATTTTCGGCGACAATTTATTGCCGTTGACTTTCGCTTTTCGCTGTGCTACAACCGTAGACGAAAGGCGATAAATCGGAGCGTTATAAAGTGTCATATAAAAAGTGTCCATAGAAATATGTCACAGTGCGAAAAAGGCTACTTTTTAAGAATAAGTCTGTATCCGTTTCCGTACTTTACGCATTTCGATACGCGAGACAAAGTAGCCGACGATATTTCGGTTTCACGGGTGACCTGTTCGTATGTGTTGCCGTCAAGCAGAAGTTCAGCGGCTTTAAGTCTGCCTGCCATTGCCGAAATTTCGCCTATCGTGCAAAGGTCCTCAAAAAGTGCGCGAACTTCTTCGGGAGAGGAGAGAGAGGCTATAACCTCGTATAATCTTTTTTCTTCAGCTAATTTAAATTCGTTGTTCATTTTAAAGACCTCGATAAAAATTGTTGTAGTTTTACGGTTTTCGGCGCGTTGAACATTTCGGAGGATACTCCTTGTTCCGCGATTACCCCGTCCGCGATGAAAATTGACTTGTCGGAAACCTCTTTTGCAAATTCCATTTCGTGCGTAACGATTATCATAGTCATTCCTTCGTTGTCCTTCAACTCGCGGATAACCTTCAGAACTTCACCTGTAAGTTCGGGATCGAGCGCGCTCGTAGGTTCGTCGAAGCATAAAACTTTGGGTTTCAGCGCAAGTGCTCTTGCTATGGCAACTCTTTGCTGTTGTCCGCCCGAAAGCTCGCTCGGGTAGGCGTCCGCTTTATCTTTCAGTCCAACTTTTTCTATGATTTTTTGCGCGCTCGAAAGGATTTCTTCTTTGCATTCGGCTATAAAAGTTTTTTTCTTTTCGGGAAAAGCTTTTTTAAGTTCCTTATAGTTGCGCTTAAGCTCGGAAAGTTTTTGTTTGTCGCCTTTGCTTAACGAAATCTGTTTTTTCAGTTTGCATAGCGCCGCTTTATGGTTTGCCGTCATTTCTTTAACTTCGTCGGAAAGAAGAAGAGTGGGAGCAAGTGTAATGTTTTCGGTTGCGGTGTATTGTGGGAAAAGATTGAACGATTGAAAAACAAGTCCGAAATTAAGCCTTTTTTTCCTTAAATCGTTTCCCGAATAGTTTTTGACCTCGTCCGCATTAAAAATAATATCGCCGTCGAGGCTCATTTTCCCGCCGTCGGCTAAAGCTAAAAAGTTAATGCACCTTAAAAGGGTTGTTTTTCCTCCGCCGGAGGAGCCGATTATCGAAAGGACTTCTCCTTTTTCCATGGAGAAAAAAATTCCTTTCAAAACCTCGGTGTTATCGAATTTTTTCGTAAGATTTTCAACTTGAAGATACGCCATAAACTATGCCTTTATGTATGAAAGTTTCTTTTCGATAAACCCGAAAAGCAGAGTGAGTATTCCTATGAAGGCGAGGTAAAAAACACCTGTGTAGAAAAGCGGCCAGATAAGCCCTCTTACAACGAAATCCTGCGCTGCTTTAAGTATCTCGGTTACCATAATAACCCTTGCGAGAGAGGTGTCTTTTACAAGAGTAATAACTTCGTTCGAAATAGGGGGAAGAATTCTTTTTACGACTTGCAAAAGAATGATTTTACCGAAAATCCGTCCTTTTGTAAGTCCCAAAACCTGTCCGGCTTCGTATTGTCCTTTCGGTATGCTTTCAATTCCGCCGCGGTATATTTCCGCAAAATAGCACGCATAGTTTATAACGAAAGCAATGCAGACCGTGACGAACCTCGGTAAAAATCCCCAGCCGAAAAGAAGAGCCGGACCGTAGTAAAACGCGAGAACCTGAAGAATAAGAGGTGTGCCGCGTATTATCCAAATAATAAATTTTACAACCGAACGCAGCGGCTTGAATTTGCTCATCGCCCCTAAAGAGATTAAAAGCCCGAGAGGGAGAGCAAGTAACAAAGTAACGGCAAAGAGTCCGACAGTTGTGCCGAACCCTTCGAGCAGTTTTAAATTAACCGACCAAAATTCCATTTAAAAATACCTGTAAATGTGAGATATAGGGGACTTTTTGAAGTTTGCGACGTTTTATGCCATATATTTTTTTATAAGTTCGTCGAAAGTCCCGTCCGTTTTATACTTCGCTATAATCGCGTTGAGTTTTTCGAGAAGTTCGGTATCCGATTTTCTTACGCCTATGCCGTATTCTTCCCCTGCGAAGCCAACGTCTACATAGGTAAGATCGCTGTAATTCGTGCCGTCGCCCGTCATAGCTTTAGCGAGAGTGATGTCGAGAATAGCTATCGCGTTCGTCTTTGCCTTTACTTCAAGAAGGCAATCCGCCTGTTTCCCCGCCTTTTGCGCGTCGGTAAGGGTAATGCCGTTTTCCGTGCAAACGGTTTCCGCCGCGCTGCCGTTTTCCACATAAACTTCCGCGCCCGAAGCTTTTATGCTCGCTACGTCCGTAAACTTTGCGGCGTCCGTCTTTTTGCAAACGACAACCTGTTTGTTTTCCATATAGCTGTCGGTAAACGCCATATATTCTTTAAGTTCGTTTTTAATCGTCATACCGTTCCATATAAGGTCTATTTCTTTAGTGTTGAGAGCGATTTGTTTTGTGTCCCAGTTGATTTCCACGAACTCTATCTTCTCGTAACCGATTTCTTTAAGAGCCTTTTTCGCAAAGTCGGTATCGAAGCCTACAAGATCGTTCGTCGTCGTATCTATATAGTTCATCGGTGCGTAGTAAGTGATGCCGACTTTAATAGAATTGGAGTTGTTTCCGCACGCGGTAAACGCAAAACCGAATGCGAGAGTAGCAATAATAAGTAACGTTGAAATAATATTTTTCATCTGAATGCCTCGTTTGCTTTAGCACTTTAATTTACTAAAGTAATTTTATGTTTGTATTATACTTTATTTCGCTAAAGAAGTAAAGCGTTTTTACGCTGTTTTTTAATTTTTTTTAAAAGTTTCGCGCGAAACGCAATCCCTGACAATATTCTCAAAAAACGAATTGCGAAAAAAATTATACTTGTTTAAGTAAATGCAAACAATATAAAAAGCGAAAGAAAATTTCCGATGGCTTTACATGGGTGGGATATGAAAAGAATTACAGAGTTTTATTGTAAACATAAAAAGGTCATTCTGACAATTACGATAATATGTTTATTGGTTCTCTTTATAATGCCTTTTGCCACGACAAAAAAAATGAAAAGAAATAACGCTTATTCAGATAAAGAAGATGTGGCGTTATACGTTATGCAGTATCATGAACTTCCTCCGAATTTCATAACAAAATACGGCTATGAATATTTAGTAAACCATAATTTAGAAAAATCCGGATATGTTATGGGCGGAGATACTCATATAAATACCGAGACGTTGTCTTCTTACGGCATAAGCGGAAGTGTAAAACTTAAAGAATGCGATATTGCCGGTGATATGTATTCCATAAACGGTAATCGCGGAGGTCAACGGCTTGTGTATACTTGTAACGTTAAAAAAGTTCGCGTATTTTATACATATAATCATTATTCTACATTTGAAGAGTTGACAGCGTTTGAATTGCAATTGCCGAGAAATATTTTTTGGATTATTTTCGGTTGTTATTCGGTGGCTTTTATCGCCTTTTATATTAGCATAGCGGTAGTCAAACACAAGTCTGAAAAAAATACATAGGTTTTTTATAATAATTTTTTCACCATAAATTAATAAACAGATAATGACAGAAACTATCGCGGAATACCGGAAATTTCATTTGTGAACACGATACTTCTTCCGACGACGCAACGACATCGTCTTCCAAGAGCGGTTGTAACGGATCGGTAGGCGCGGGTATGCTCGGTATACTCGTTCTCGGGGTGGCTTTCGTTGCGATTAAGAAAAAGAAAGACTGATTTACCGATAAAGGGTAAACAGTGCTAAACAGAAAATCCTCTCTGCCGCATTAAACGCGGCGGAGAGGATTTTTGTTTTCTTAAAATTCAAAATTCAGTTTGAAATCGGGCGACAATCTGAGTTTTGCGTCGAATTTTTTTCCGCTCTTAGAGACAAAATTCAATTTATCGCTTACGCCGTCCTGCAGTATTTTTCGCACCTGTGGTTTGCTTATCGGACAGGAGAGTATGTTGAAGTTTATTTTGAAGTCGCAGTTTTCGCGGCCCTCGCAACAGTAGTTATATCGTCCGCGTATAAGTTTTTTACCGCATTTCGGGCATATGCCGACGACGTCTCCGTAAAAGCCGTTTCCGTTTTCGTCGTGCGAGTGCGAGAATATTTCCGATATTTCCGTTTCTGCCTCTTTTACGCAGTCGTCTACGGTAATTTCTCCGCGATAAACTTTCTTCAATGCCTGACCAAGTTGACTGGTTTTGTATTTGTCCATCGATATTTTCATATCTGTCAGTTGTTCTATTAAAAATTTTCCGCCGTTTTCGATGTAATATACGTCTTTTTTAAGCGATATGTATTTGCTTTTTTTCGCGTTGTCTATAATGCCGGTGCGCGTGGCCTCCGTGCCGAGTTCCAAACCCTTGAATATCGCCTTATAATCTTCGTCGTCGTTATCGTCGGCAGACGCCTTGTCTTCGCGGAACGGGTTTTTGAGGTAGTTGTTCAGTGTCTCTATGGTGTAGTGTTTAGGCGGAACGGTCTGTTTTTCTTCTGGTCGGAAGTTTACGTTTACTTTGTCGCCTTTTTCGAGTTTCGGCAAAATCTTGTCTTTTCTTTCGCCGCCGTCGTATTTCGTCCAGCCGGGCGTCAGTATTATAGATCCCTTTATAGAATAATCCTCTTTGCCGCCGAGCGAAATCGTGAGTTCCGATTTTTCGCTGAGACAGTCTTCCGCGCAAAAAACCGCTGCGAAACGCCGCATTATGGCAGTGTAAACCAGATTTTCTTCTTCCGATAAATCGCCTTTCGACGGTATTTTGTATGTGGGCGTCAGGGCGGAGTGCGCCTCGATTTTAGAATCGTCGAAAATGGTCTTTTTATCTTTGAAAACGACGTCGTATCCCAGTTTTTTAACGGACGCGATTATTGTCTTGAATTTGTCTTTTTCGTTTGTCGCGAGGTATTCGCTGTTGGTTCGCGGGTAACTTATAAAACCGCGTTCATATAGTTTCTGCGCCGTTGCAAGACTTGTTTCCATAGTCATTTTATACTTTTTCCCGAGATAGTTCTGCAATTTGGTGAGAGAATAGAGTTTCCCCGGGGGTAGAATTTCTTTTTTCGATTTTTTTTCGGTAACAACGGCGTCGAGAGCGTTCATTCGTTCGCAACAACGTTCGGCTTTGTTCTTTTCGTCTTTGCCGAACCTGTATTTCGATACCAGTTCGATAACTTCACCGTCGGTCTCCGCTTTGCTTACGAGGGCGTAATAAATTTCGGGTTTGAAGTTTTCGATTTCGCGGTCGCGGTCGTAAATCGCTTTTACGATAGGCACGATAACTCTGCCGACGCGCAGTAGCGTTCCGGATTTAAGCGAGGCGTAGCGGGTAAGGTTTACGCCGTACAGCCAATCTATATATGTGCGCGAAAATCCCTCGTTGGCAAGGTTATCGTAAAATTTTTCCTCTTTCATTTCCGAAAGTGCTTTATTGACGGTCTGAGGCGTCTGATCGGGCAGCCACAGCCTCAAAAGTTTTTTCGGAGTTTTCAGTGCGTGTTCTATGCACAGGCGTATGATTATTTCTCCTTCTCTGTCGGAGTCCCCCGCGTTTACGATTGCGGTAACGTCGTCGCGGTTGATTATCGCCGAAATCGTTTCAAACTGTCTTTTTACGCCTTCGTCGGCTTTTCCGTCGTCGCCGTCTTTTAGTCTGAATCTGAATTTGTCGGGGTAGCACGGAAGACCGTCCATCGTCCAGCGGGCGGGTTTGTTGCGATCGCGGTTATCGGAATAATCCTCTATGTCGCAAAGGGAAAAAAGATGCCCGAACGCATAAGTGACGATATACTCCGAATTCTCGAAGTACCCGCTTTTTTTATTCATTTTACCTATGCCTTCGACTATGTTTCTGGCAAGGCTCGGTTTTTCGGCGATTATTGCTATCATTACTATATATATTATCACGCCTACGCCGATAAGTCAATCGACCGCAATATATAGTGGGGCGCAAAAAAAATAAAAAAATATTTTGCGATTACCCATATAAATTCGGTTGACAAAAGGTATAAGGACAGGTTATAATATGCCTGTAAATTGAATAGCGATTGCCAATATAGGTTTGAAGATGATGGCTCAGACGTTTCTACCGCACGCCGTAAAAGTTGCGACTATTGGAGGAAGACGCGGACTTGTGTTCGCGCGGGTTTCCGTTTTTATTATTGGCAAGCAGGTTATATAACCTGTTTTTTTGTTTTTCATTTTTACATTGACGGAGAACTTATGAAGACGCTTGAAGAAAAGATAATCGAAGAAGGGAAGATTTTAGACGGCAACGTGCTTAAAGTCGGAAGTTTTCTCAATCAGCGGTTAGACGTTGAGTTTCTTATGAGCATGGGTGACGAGGTTGCCCGACTTTTCGCGGGCGAAAAAATCGATAAAGTTCTCACGGTCGAGGCTTCTGGCATTCCGTTTGCGGTCTGCGTCGCGCATAAACTCGGCGTTCCCGCCGTATATGCGAAAAAGGGCGGTGCGCAAAACGTTTCGGGCGATGTATATTCGGCTGAAATTTACAGTTATACGCATAAAAAAAGCAATATAGTCGTAGTCGGCAAAGATTACCTTTCGGCAGGCGAAAGAATTCTCATCGTCGACGATTTCCTTGCCAACGGAGCGGCGCTTAACGGTCTCATCAAAATTGTTGAGACTTCCGGCGCGAAAGTCGCAGGTTGCGCAATCGCCATCGAAAAGGGTTTTCAGCATGGCGGCGACAATTTAAGAAATGCGGGTTACAGGGTCGAATCGCTTGCGATTATCGACGAGATGACTCCGCAGGGTATAAAATTCCGAGCGTAAACCGAGCGGGATTTTTATTTTTTGGGTGTAATTTTTATTACATATAAAATTTTTGCCTTATAAAGGCGAAGGAGAAAAGTAAATGAAGAAACTTTTAACTCTCGTACTTGCTCTCGTGCTTGCGCTTTGCGCGTTCACCGGCTGTAAGAATGACAATGCCGAAAAAGTCGGCGAACTCGAGATTCCCGCGTTTGCAGGACTCGAAGAACCCGATTATTCGTCCCTTCAGGTACCCGCTGATTTCAAGATCGGTATGATTTGCCTTCACGACGAGTCATCGACTTACGACCTTAACTTCATCAGAGCCGCAAGAGAAGCCGTTGCGCAACTCGGTATGAATGCCAATCAACTTGTAATCAAGACCGGTATTCCCGAAAACGCGACCTGCAAAACCGCTGCCGACGAACTTGTAGAAGCGGGATGCAACGTAATTTTTGCAGATTCTTTCGGTCATGAAGACTATATCAAAGCTGCGGCTCAGGAACACTCCGACGTAATGTTCTGCCACGCTACCGGCGTTCAGGCTGCGTCTTCCGGTCTTGACAACTTCTTCAACGCTTTCGCCTCCATATATGAGGGCAGATATCTTGCCGGTGTTGCCGCAGGTATGAAACTTAAAGAACTTTATGCTGATAACGACGGAAACGTTTCCGATGCCAACGCTAAAATGGGTTATGTAGGTGCTTACACTTACGCCGAAGTTATTTCCGGTTATACTTCTTTCTACCTTGGCGCAAAGTCCATTGTTCCCAACGTTAAAATGGATGTAAGATTTACCGGTTCCTGGTACAGTATCGCCGATGAAAAGTCCGCTGCAGAGGCGTTGATCAACGGTGGGGCCAAACTTATTTCGCAACACGCAGACTCGATGGGTGCTCCTTCTGCTTGTGAAGAGGCAGGTATCCCCAATGTTTCTTACAACGGCAGCACTTATGAATCCTGCCCCGAATCCTTCGTTATTTCTTCTGCGATCAACTGGGCGCCCTACATCAAGCACATCATCGCTCAGACCGTCAAGGGTCAGCCGATAACGCAGGACTATGTAGGAAGTCTTAAAACCGGCTCGGTAGTTCTTTCCAAAGTAAACGGCGACGTTGCCGCTAACGGAACCGTAGAAAAACTCGTAGAAGTAAGGAACGCTCTTGCGAACGGCACTCTCAACGTATTCGATACGTCTAAATTTACGGTCAAAAATGATACTGTTACCGAGAAGATAGTAAACGGCGTGAACGTAATCGAAAACGGAATATTCAAGGAATCCAAGGTACAGTCTGCTCCTTACTTTGATTACCAGATAGACGGCATTACATTGCTCAACACGGTGTTTTAATCGTAGTCGGATAAAATTTGACAGCGCTAAGGCGGAGTTTTCACTCCGCCTTTAGTTGCTCATTGCGGTTGATTTGATTTAAGAAATTTTCTTTACGGCGTAACGCGTTGCGGAGGTATAGATTTGGAAAACAATATTGCAATAGAATTAAAAGGGATAACTAAAAGATTCGGTAGCGTAGTCGCGAACAAAGATATTAACCTTAAATTGGAAAAGGGTGAAATACTCGCTTTACTCGGAGAAAACGGAAGCGGAAAAACAACCTTGATGAATATGATTTCGGGAATTTATTATCCCGACGAGGGGCAGATTTTTATTAACGGAGAAGAAGTGGTAATCCGTTCTCCCGAAGATGCCTTCAAATATAAAATAGGCATGATACATCAGCACTTCAAACTCGTAGACGTATTTACTGCGGCGCAGAATATAGTCCTCGGTTTGAAGAGCGAAAAATTCAAAATGAAAAATATAAGCGCTAAAGCGTATGAAATAGCGCTTAAATACGGTTTTATTCTCGACCCCGATAAAAAAATATACGATATGTCGGTTTCGGAAAAGCAGACCGTAGAAATAATAAAAGTACTATATCGCGGTGCCGATATACTTATTCTTGACGAACCGACGGCGGTTTTGACGCCGCAGGAAATAGATAAACTGTTTACCGTACTTCGTAAAATGAAAGAAGACGGGAAATCGATAATAATAATAACTCATAAACTTAACGAAGTTATGGCAATATCCGATAACGTTGCCGTTTTACGCAAAGGGGAGTATATAGGCACGGTAAAAACGTCCGAGACTTCCGAAGAAGAGTTGACGGAAATGATGGTCGGAAAAAAAGTCGCGCTTAATATCGAGCGCAGCGAACCTGTAGACCCTCAACCTCGTCTGGTCGTAAAGGATCTTAATTGTGTAAATCACGAAGGCGTCAAGGTGTTAAAGAATATTTCGTTCGAGGCAAATTCGGGTGAAATATTAGGTATTGCGGGTATAGCGGGCAGCGGACAAAGAGAGTTGCTCGAGGCGATAGCGGGGCTTCAGAAACTGCAGAGCGGCGAAATTCTGTATATAGACCCCGCAAGCGGCGATACGGTTAATCTGAGAGATAAAACCCCGTTACAGATCAGGGAACTCGGCGTGCGTTTGTCTTTCGTGCCGGAAGACAGACTCGGAATGGGGCTTGTCGGTAATATGGACATCATAGACAATATGATGTTAAGAAGTTATACGTCCGGTAAGTCGATATTTCTGAACAGGAAGAAACCAAACGTGCTGGCAGACGATATTATAAACGAACTCGAAGTGGTTACGCCCGACGCGCATACACAAGTCAGAAAATTGTCAGGCGGAAACGTACAAAAGGTACTTGTCGGCAGAGAAATATCGTCTTCGCCGAAAGTTCTGATGGTGGCATATCCGGTAAGAGGTCTCGACATAAATTCGTCTTACCTGATTTACAATTTATTGAACGACCAGAAGAAGACAGGGGCGTCTGTAATATTCGTAGGCGAAGACCTTGACGTGCTTATTGCGTTATGCGATCGTATAATGGTAATCGGCGGCGGCAGGGTGACCGGTATCGTCGACGGAAGAACGGCGGATAAAACCGAAATCGGCAGGCTTATGACGCTTACCGACAATGTAAATCAAGAAGGAGTTGCAGAAGATGAATAATCGTGAAAAAAAAGTCAGAGAACCTTTGTTTCATGTTACTAAACGCGCAGGCATACCGAAATGGAAAACCGCATTGATTTATGCGGGCCTGGTTTTAGGAGCATTCGTCGTTTGTCTGATAATGATGCTTATTTCGTTTAAGTTATCTCCGTTCAAGGCAATAAAATATATGTTCCAAGGCGCATTCGGCTCAAAGACAAAGATTTTGAAAACGCTGAAAGATACGTCGATTTTGTTGTTGATAGCGTTGGCTGTTACTCCTGCATATAAGATGAAATTCTGGAATATCGGAGCGGAAGGTCAGGTTCTGATAGGAGCATTTGCCTGTGTCGCCTGTATGTTTAATCTAGGCGGTAAAATTCCGAACTGGCTGTTAATCATATTGATGTTTATATCGTCGGTAGGCGCGGGTGCGTTGTGGGCGGTTATTCCTGCGATATTCAAGGCTCAGTGGAAAACCAACGAAACGTTGTTCACGCTTATGATGAACTATATTGCGTTACAACTCGTTTTGTATTATATCAAGGCATGGGTTACGACCGGAACGGGAACGTTGCCCAGACAGGATTACGGACGTCTGCCTTTAATCGGCGGGAGCGATGCGTGGTTGTGCGTAATCGTCGCAGCCGTTATGGTGGCTTTTTTGGCAATCTACCTTAAATACACAAAGCACGGCTATGAAATATCCGTTGTCGGCGAAAGCGAAAGAACCGCAAAATATATCGGTATAAACGTAAAGAAAGTCGTCATAAGGACGCTTGTGTTGTCTGGCGCGATTTGCGGACTGGTCGGTTTTATCATTGCCGGCGGCATCGATTATACGGTAAGTTCTTCGACGGTAGGCGGCAGGGGATTTACGGCGATTCTGGTTTCATGGCTTGCTAAATTTAATCCGTATATGATGATTTTGACAGCGTTGCTGGTTGAGTTTTTAAGTATGGGTTCGGCAGAAGTTATGATGAATATTCAGGTTACCAATTCGTTCTTTTCGCAAGTAATGATCGGTCTGGTGTTTATGATTATTATCGCCGGCGAATTTTTCATTACCTATTCGGTAAAACTTGCCAGATCGCATAAAAAGGAGGCAAAATCCGATGTTCGTTAATTTTTTATATTCGGCAATAAGATTGAGCGCAACGTTTTTGTACGGTTCCACCGGTGAGATAATCACCCAGAAGTCGGGACATCTGAATTTAGGTGTGCCGGGCGTTATGAGTGTCGGTGCTGCTGTGGGGTGCCTTACTGAGTATTATGTAATAAAAGCAGTCGGGACGTCTGCGCCGATATTACTGGTACTTATACCTCTTTTGACCACGATAATCGCGGGCGCGTTGATGGGTTGTCTTTACAGTTTTTTAACGGTTACGTTAAAGGCAAATCAGAACGTGACAGGACTTGCGATGACGACGTTCGGCGTTGGTCTGGCAGGACACTTTATCAATAAAATCAAAGCAAAAATCGCAATAATAGCAAGAGCAAGCAAATATTACAGAACCGTATTTCCGTTTGCCGACAGTCTCGGCGCTTTCGGTAAACTGTTCTTTTCGTACGGAATATTGGTTTACCTTGCGATTATTATCGCCATCGTCGCGCAGGTGATTCTCAATAAGACAAGGGTCGGTCTTAATCTGAAAGCCGTCGGTGAAAATCCCGCGACGGCGGATGCCGCAGGCGTAAACGTAACGATGTATAAATACGTTGCCACGATGATTGGTTGCGCGATTTCGGCAATCGGCGGACTGTTTACGATTATGGATTATATGGGCGGTAACTGGGAGTATATAATCGAAGGTCTCGGTTGGCTTTCCATTGCGCTCGTCATCTTCACTTTATGGCGTCCGGTGTTGTCTATTCTCGGCTCGATAGTGTTCGGCGGTTTGTATATAGTCGTAAATTACGTTAAGGGTATTACGTTTGCTCAAATCGAACTCGTAAAAATGATCCCCTACCTTGTAACGGTACTTGTTCTTATCGTTACGAGTATTTTCGATAGCAAGAACGCTCAGCCTCCGGCATCGCTCGGACTTAATTATTTCAGAGAAGACAGATAAATTCGGTATAAAAACAGTCGATTTTTATTAAATCGGCTGTTTTTTGTCTATAAAAATTGACATCGTGCGATCGACGGAGTATAATAGTCGAAGAGGGTTTGTATGTACGAAATCAAGAGATACGAAAGATTGACAGACAACATCTTTTTACTGGACGTATACGCTCCGCGCGTGGCTAAAAAATGCCTTGCCGGGCAATTCGTTATCATAAGAGTCGACGATAAAGGAGAACGCATTCCGCTTACCGTATGCGACTTCGATCGCGATAAATCGCTTGTTACCGTTGTTGTGCAGGAAATCGGTGCGACGACATATAAAACAGGCAAATTGCGCGTCGGCGATTGTCTTGCGGATTTTGTCGGACCGCTCGGTAATCCGTCCGAACTTACTCAGATGCCGATCGGCGAACTGAAAAACAAAAAAGTGGTGTTCGTTGCAGGCGGGGTTGGCGCAGCGCCGGTGTATCCGCAGGTCAAATATCTGCATGAAAACGGAGTTAAAGCCGACGTTATCGTCGGAGCAAAAAATAAAGACTTGCTGATATTGCAAAACGAACTTCGCAACGTTGCCGAAAACGTATTCGTTACTACGGACGACGGATCGTGCGGAGATAAAGGACTTGTGACGGATAAATTACAAAAACTTGTCGCAAGCGGCAAGAATTACGATTTATGCGTCGCCATAGGTCCGGTGATAATGATGAAATTTGTTTCTGCGCTTACAAAGCAACTCGGGATAAAGACTGTCGTCAGTATGAATCCTATAATGGTAGACGGTACGGGTATGTGCGGCGCATGCCGGGTTATCGTCGGAGATAAAGTCAGATTTGCCTGTGTGGACGGTCCCGAATTCGACGGTCATGCCGTCGATTACGACGACGCCATGACAAGACAGCGACTGTATAAAACAGAAGAGGGCAGGGCTTTTCTTAAAGCCAAAGAAGGCGACACTCATCACGGCGGTTGCGGGCACTGCGGAGGCGAAGAATGAGTGATTTAAGTAAAAGAATTCCCGTCAGGGAACAAGACGGAAAGGTACGGGCTACGAATTACGAAGAAGTTTCTTTCGGTTATACGTCCGACGAGGCGTTTTCCGAGGCAAACAGATGTCTCGGTTGCAAAAATCCGAAATGCGTCGAAGGTTGTCCGGTCAATATAAATATCCCGGCGTTTATCGGAGAACTTAAAAAACATAACGTAAAAAAGGCGTATGAAATAATTTCAGACAGTTCGGCTTTACCTGCCGTTTGCGGAAGGGTCTGCCCGCAGGAAAAACAGTGCGAAGGCAACTGTGTGCGTGGGATACGCGGCGATGCCGTAAGTATAGGTAAACTCGAAAGGTTTGTCGCGGACGAGGCAAGAAAAAACGGTTACGAAACGCAGACTGAGGTTCAATACAACGGTAAAAACGTTGCAATAATCGGATCGGGTCCTTCCGGGTTGTCGTGCGCAGGCGAACTTATTAAGTCGGGTTACGGCGTTACGGTTTTTGAGGCGCTTCACGACCTCGGCGGCGTTCTGATATACGGCATACCTGAATTCAGACTTCCGAAAGAAAATGTTGTGAAACCGGAAATCGAAAAATTGAAACGTCTCGGCGTCGGATTCGAGACGGACGTAGTAGTCGGTAAATCGGTCACTATAGACGAATTGTTAAGCGATGAAGGATATTCTGCCGTTTATATAGGCACCGGGGCAGGATTGCCTAAGTTTATGGGGATAAAAGGCGAGAATGCCAACGGAGTATTTTCGGCAAACGAAATTTTGACGAGAAACAATCTGATGCGTGCGTATGACGCGGACTACGATACCCCGATTAAATTGGGTAAACGCGTCGTTGTCGTCGGAGGGGGTAACGTCGCTATGGATGCGGCGAGAACCGCAGTCCGCGACGGGGCGGAAACACATATCGTATATCGCCGCGGCGAAGACGAATTACCGGCAAGAAAGGAAGAAGTCGGTCATGCAAAAGAAGAGGGAGTTGTTTTCGATTTGCTTACAAATCCGATTGAAATTATCGTCGGAGACGCAGGCGAGGTCAAAGGCGTGAAATTGATAAAAATGCGTTTGGGAGACCCCGATAGTTCCGGCAGGAGAAGTCCCGTCGAAATCGCCGGCAGCGAATATGAACTTGCCTGCGATTCCGTGATTATGGCTCTCGGTACGTCTCCGAATCCTCTTATTGCCATGACGACGAACGGACTCGAAACCGACGGCAGAAAAAGGATAATCGCCGACGAATCCGGACGAACGTCTAAAGCGGGCGTTTTTGCCGGAGGCGATGCCGTTACGGGTGCGGCGACGGTAATTCTTGCTATGGGGGCAGGCAAAAAAGCCGCTAAGGCAATAGACGAGTATCTTCGCGAAATGCGATGAATGCGATTTACGGGATATTTTTATACATCGGTAAGGGATAAATAAAAATGAGGACGAACGAAAGAAAAAATTTAATCTATATTTATTGTTTGTGTATTTTAATATGCGTTTTGTTGTCTTTCGCGGTATCTATGCGCATTATGAAAGGTCTTGCGGACGGCGAAAACGAGTATTCTCTGTCGGATATATCCGCAGACGCGTATGACGAAGTGAGTTTTGAAGGAGATAAGTATGCGGTAAGCGGAACGGATGATCTGAGCGGATTTTACGGCGGCAAGTCTATAACGCTGAAAAATTTCGTAACTTCGACTTTTACTTTCGATTTGAAATTGGTCGCGAACGAGGGATCGTTTTATATCGTTATCGGCAACCCCGGCGACGCTAATAATATTAAATTATCTTTTAACGTCAGTCTGAGTGAAAGTGAAAAAACCATAAAAAGCATAAATCAGTATAAGGCGAAATTAATCCTTGACGATAATAAATTTTTAGATGCGACATACAGAATCAAACTCGTTTTTGCGCCGAACGCCGAAAGAGAGTTTCAGTTGACGATTATATTGTCTGATATTACAAACAATAAGACCGTTGAAAAAACGTTTTCGAAAGTAAGTTTTATGACAGATGCGTCGGGGAAATGCGGAGTATATATCGCAAAGAAAGCGGGTGACGCATCGCTTGATTTTATTCTCTATGATTCTGACCGTCGGACTTCCTCGCCGAAACTTACGGTCAAAAACGAAGACGGCAGCGTATTTCGCGAATTTGTCGGAAACGAAATATCCGTTGCCGACGATAACATCAAAACAAGCGATTTTGAAACCTCGAAGAAAAGATTCGTCGGTTACGAAGTAAACGGAAAACTCTATGAAAAATTATCGGATATTCCGACTTTGACCGAAGATGCCGAGGCGACAGTAAAACTTGCGGATTTGTATCTTGTCTATGGCGCAAGCGTCAGAATAGGCACTCCTACGGGAATAAGATTTACAGGCATAATAGAGAAAGACGATATTTATTCTGATTACGGCATGTTTCTGACGGCGGGTGATTATCTTGATTCTGCCGACGACATGACCGTAGAATATCTTAACGAAAACAATTATAACTATAAAATCATCAGAAATTCCGACGGAATGCAAATCGGCGATACGGAAGACGGTAATATATACTTTTCTTTGGTGCTTTCTAACGTAAAAGCGGTAAATTATGCGCGCGGTTTTGCCGCAAGGGCGTTTACCGTAGTAACTTACGCAAACGAAAAAACAAAGACGATTTATTCGGATTTTTCGTTTGACGCCAATCTCAGATCGATTTATAAAGTCGCAAGCGAATACTTCAACAAGGGCGGAACAAATTCCGCGATGATGAATATCGTCGACAGTGTTCTTGATTTGTCGGTCGCGGGCGATGAAGTCGTTCTCTGCGGAGTTGAACGTTCTTATAGCATTACCGCCGATGTAAGCGAAGATGCTATAGTTGTCACGCTGACTGCGAAAGACGGTTCGCCTTTTGCGGCTAAAAATGTAGGTACGGTTATGTTGGACGGTAAAATTACCGATTTCACGATAACAGCCGACGGCGAGATAAAAATTTCTCTTCGATAATTTCCGAAATTACTTGCTTTATAATATAAAATCGTTTATAATACTAAAAAATTCAGGAGAAAACAGTATGGCGCATTATTATAAAGAGGCTTGTCACACTTTTAACGAATATCTTCTTATTCCGGGATACACGGGCGAAAATTGTATTCCGTCAAACGTCGATTTATCCACTCCGCTTTTAAGATATAAAAAGGGCGAAACGCCTTTCAAATTGAATATTCCGATGATTTCGGCAATAATGCAATCGGTCTCTAACGACACGCTTGCAATCGCCTTGGCGAAAGAAGGCGGCATGAGTTTTATATATTGCTCTCAGTCGATCGAAGACGAGGTCGAAATGGTTCGGAGGGTTAAGAGTTATAAGGCGGGTTTTGTCGTCAGCGCGTCAAATCTGACGCCCGACGCTACGCTTGCCGACGTGCTTGATCTTAAAGAACGTAACGGGTTTTCGACCATAGCGGTTACCGACGACGGAAATTGCAACGGCAAACTTCTCGGCATAGTTACAAGCAGAGATTATCGCGTAAGCAGAATGTCTTTAAGCGATAAGGTCTCAGGGTTCATGACGCCGCTTGAAAAACTCGTAACCGCCCCCGCAGGTACGACGCTTAAAGATGCCAACGATATAATCTGGGAACATAAACTCAATTCTTTGCCCATAGTCGACGAAAACGGTAAACTGATGTATTTTGTGTTCCGTAAAGATTATTCCGAACATAAAACAAATCCGCGTGAAATTCTCGACGAAGAGAAACGCTATATGGTCGGAGCGGGCGTGAATTCTTTCGATTACGAAAAGCGTATACCGGCTCTTGTAGAGGCGGGCGCGGACGTTCTTTGCATAGACTCTTCCGAGGGATATACCTGCTGGCAGAAACGCGTCATAGATTTCGTACGCGCAAAGTACGGCGATAAAGTAAAAATCGGCGCGGGTAACGTCGTCGATAAAGACGGTTTCGATTTCCTTGCCGATGCCGGAGCGGATTTCATTAAAGTCGGTATAGGCGGAGGGTCTATCTGTATAACCCGCGAAACGAAAGGTATCGGCAGAGGACAGGCTACCGCAGTTATCGAAGTTGCCGCCGCAAGAGACGAATATTATAAAAAGACGGGTGTATATGTGCCGATATGTTCCGACGGCGGTATAGTACACGATCATCACATAACGCTTGCTCTTGCAATGGGTGCTGACTTTGTGATGCTCGGAAGATATTTCGCAAGATTCGACGAAAGCCCGACGCCTAAACTCAATATAAACGGCACGATCGTAAAAGAATACTGGGGCGAAGGCAGTAACAGGGCAAGGAACTGGCAGCGTTACGATCTCGGCGGTAAAAACAAATTGGCTTTTGAAGAGGGCGTTGACTCCTACGTTACATATGCCGGACCGTTGCACGATAACGTCGAAAAAACTCTTTATAAAGTAAAGTCGACCATGTGTAATTGCGGTGTTACTGATATTCCGTCGTTGCAGAAAGAGGCAAAACTCACGCTGGTATCTCCTACCAGTATTGTAGAGGGAGGCTATCACGATGTTATCCTTAAAGGCGGAAACACTAAAATCTGATTTGTCGGAGGGGAGAATATGACGTCCGATATCGAAATAGCGCAAAAATATAATAAATTACCTATAACCGAAATTGCCGCGAAGGTCGGAATACCGGACGAATATCTTGAGCCTTATGGTAAATACAAGGCAAAGATAGATATTTCGTTTTTACAAGACGACAAAACAAAACGTGACGGTAAACTTGTGTTGGTTACGGCGATTAATCCTACGCCTGCCGGCGAGGGGAAAACGACCACGACTATAGGTCTTGCCGACGCGCTTAATCGCTTGGGTAAAAAGACCGTCGTCGCTCTGCGCGAACCGTCGTTGGGGCCGGTATTCGGCATTAAGGGCGGTGCTACGGGCGGCGGATATGCGCAGGTTGTGCCTATGGAAGATATAAACCTGCACTTTACGGGTGATTTTCACGCAATCGGTGCGGCAAACAATTTGTTGTGCGCGATGCTGGACAATCATATCTATCAGGGTAATACTCTCGGTATAGATCCGAAAACGATAACCGTCAAGCGATGCGTCGATATGAATGATCGTCAACTTCGTAAAGTCGTCGACGGGTTGGGCGGAAAAACCGACGGTATCCCTCGCGAGGACGGTTTCGATATTACGGTGGCAAGCGAAGTTATGGCGATTTTCTGTCTGGCGGAATCCGTCGCCGATCTGAAACAAAGGCTTGCCTCGATCGTTGTGGGATACACTTACGGCGGTTCGCCTGTTACTGCCGGTGATTTACACGCTAACGGCGCAATGACGGCGCTTCTGAAAGACGCTATAAAGCCTAATCTCGTTCAGACGCTGGAAGGAAATCCCGCAATCGTTCACGGGGGACCTTTTGCAAATATCGCGCATGGATGTAACTCTGTTATAGCGACAAAAACGGCTATGAAACTCGGCGAATATTGTATCACCGAGGCAGGGTTCGGCGCAGATCTGGGTGCGGAAAAGTTTTTTGATATAAAATGCAGAAAAACGGGACTGCATCCGTCTGCGGTGGTTCTTGTCGCGACCGTTCGGGCATTGAAATTTCACGGCGGAGTAAAAAAAGAAGAACTGAATGTCGAAAACACGGCTGCGGTCAGAAACGGTGCGCCTAATCTTATAAGGCATATCGAAAATATAACGGGAGTTTATAAATTACCCGTTGTCGTTGCGATAAACGAATTTCCTACGGATAGCGAAAGCGAAATAGAAACCGTTGTCGATATATGTAAAAAGTTCGGTGTAAACGTCGTACGTTCGTCTGTTTGGGCTGACGGCAGCGCGGGCGGTTTACGTCTTGCTGAAGAAGTCGTACGACTGTGCGAATGTAAAAACGAATTTTCTTATGCGTACCGTACAGAAGATTCGATTGAGAATAAAATTAACGCAGTCGTACAGAATATTTACGGCGGTGCGGGAGTTACTTATACGGCTGTTGCGAGAAAGCGTATAGACGAGTTCGGGAAAAGAGGTTACGGCAATTTGCCGATATGTATGGCTAAAACGCAATATTCGTTTTCCGACGATCCTATGCTTATCGGCGCACCTTCGGGTTTTACCGTTACGGTGCGTGACGTAAAAATTTCTCTCGGCGCAGGGTTTATAGTCGTGTATACGGGTGACGTTTTGACGATGCCGGGGCTGCCGAAACATCCTGCGGCTGAAAATATAGACGTCGACGATAACGGCGTTATTTCCGGATTGTTTTAAGTAGGAGGCAAAAATAATGAAAAATTTATTCAAAACAGATAAAAGCAAAAATTATTGGGCAGAGATTTTACTCGGAGTAATTTGCATAGTGTGCGCGATTATATTTGCGCCTATATGGAATAATACCGACGTGTTTTTCAAAGATTGGGGCTTAAAAATCATAGATATACTTATTGCCGTTTTGATAGTGGCGTATCTTTCCGGTTATCTCTGGAAGAAAATGCTTGCGTCTAACGGCGTGATTAAAGTCCTTACTATAATAGAATTCTGTGCGCTTTCGATAATAGCGTTGGGTTGTATTTTTACGCAATTCAATGTCATACCGGTTTCCGGAGCGTGTAAAATATTCGGGCTTGTGCTTTGGTCTCGGGGCGTTGTCGAGCTGTTCAGGGCATATTATTTGTCGCGCATAACGTCGTATAAATATTCTCCTGCATGGTTATTTTTGGCTATAGCGATGGTGACTTTCGGCACTTATTGCTTTGCCAAGCCGTTTATCCAGGATACGGTAATACTTTGGTTGTTTGTATCCGCGCTGTTGGCGTTCGGTATACTTTTCGTTATTATAGGTTGTATGCAGAAACCTATCAAAGCAAAAGTTAAAGACGTAAAATAAATTGACTATATAAAAACGTGTCGGCTGATAAGATATGTCGACACGTTTTTATTTTATAAGTTTATAACGGATTTATAGTTACGGAAAGGTTTGTGACCGTAAATGCATTTGTCCCGCCGTTTCTGAAATCGAGTGTAATTCCGTCGGTAGGAACCGATGTAACGGATTTCCCGGAGAGCGGAACGACAGAGGCTGTAGCCGATGCCGTCGCTGTTGATACGGTCTGTGGAATTTGCGAATCCGTAACGTATGCCGCAAGAGTCGCAGAATCGGTAATATCGGTTGCATTTGCATGATATTCGACTATATAGTTGCCCTCTTGTAATGTCAGACCGGTTCCGGCAGAATTTAGCGTGACTGTCCCGTTGGTGTTATTATAAATCTGTTCTAGTGTAAGAGCCGTTCCAGGGGCGGAGTTTTGCGTTGCGTTATAAAACTGACCGACGGTCAATTCGGCGTTTGCACCGGTCGGACCTGTAGCGCCGGTCGGACCCGTGGCTCCGGTAGGTCCCGTTATACCGCCGGTCGGACCTGTAGGTCCTGTGGGACCGGTCGGTCCGGTCGCTCCTGTGGCTCCACGCGGACCTCGGGGCGGAAATCCGTTTCCGTTACCACAACAGCGTCTCGGTTCCGGACGTTGTTCGGTACGTTGTCCGCCGCAACAAGAGAACATTCTGCATAAATCTTCAAACATATCGAATTATCTCCTCAAGAGTGTTAATAGCGCGTATTTATGATATAATTTTTTAACGCGCTAACATATTATATGACAGTTATCAATGTTTTGCACACTCCGTCGAATGTCTGCCGTACAATAACAAGAGGGGGAACATATGAAGATTTCCGTGTGTCTGATTGTTAAGGACGAAGAAAAAGTAATAGAAAGATGTTTAAACTGCGTAACCGATTTTGCCGACGAAATAATAGTCGTAGATACAGGCAGTCACGACGAAACAAAAAACATGGTCAAGAAATTTACCGATAAAGTATATGATTTTATATGGAATGACGATTTTTCGGCGGCAAGGAATTATGCATTTTCAAAGGCGACGTGCGATTATTTATTCTGGGTTGACGCAGATGACGTTATAACCAAAGAAAATACAGATAAAATTATAAAATTAAAAAACGAAAACAAAACATCCGATACCTATATGTTCCGTTATGCGACGGCATTTGATAAACATGGAAATATCACATTCGAGTATTACAGAGAACGGCTTATACGGAACTGTCCTTACGCCATATTCAAAGGTTTTATTCATGAGTCCGTTGCACCATTCGGCGATATCAGATATACGGATATTACAGTCGAACATCGGAAAATATCGTCCGGAGATCCGACAAGAAACCTGCGTATATATGAAACACGGTTGTCATACGGGTATACGCTTAATAAAAGAGATGAATATTATTATGCGAAAGAATTGTTTTATAACGGCAGATATTCGCAGGCTAAAAAAGCGTTATTAAAATTTGTATCATGTGGGAAAGCCTATCTTCCCGACGTCAGAGACGCATATAAAACGATTTATAAATGCGATATATTACGAAAACTGAAAGCGGACGAAAAAAATCTTACGGATGCACTGTGCAGGGTCGGCGCCGATGCCGAAATTTTTTGCTATCTGGGTGATATAAGGGCTGAAAAAGGAGATTTTGTAAACGCCGTTGCATTCTATAAATGCGCGTTGTGCGCAGATCTGCCGTCGCCGAAAGACGGATTTTACGAGAGGAAATTTTATTATCTCGAACCTCTTTTAAGATTGGTATCCTTATATTATAAGCTTGGCGATAAGAGAACGGCGGCGGTATATCACGAAATGTGCGTTAAAAGTTATCCGTCTGCAGACGAAACGATATATAACTCGCAATTTTTTGCAAATAAAAAATAACTATATTTACTATAAACGGTTTACAAAACGATTGATTTGTTGTAGAATAAGCATAGTTTGTATTTAAGGATGAAATTACCGTACAGGTATGTCTAATAAAAAAATGAAGACGGCGTGTTCTTACGCTTTTATAATTTTGCTTGCGGCGGTTCACGCACTCGGCTATAATTTGTTCATAATTCCCAACAATTTTGCACCTGCCGGTATAAACGGCATTGCAACGATGATACAGTACGAATGCGGGTTCAGTATCGGATATATGTCGATTCTTGTCAACATTCCGCTTTGCGTGTTTTCATTTTTTACCACCGACAGGGAATTTGCCGTTAAAACGTTGGTGTTCAGTCTGGCATATTCCGGCGTATACCTTTTGTTGCAATATATCGACAGAAATTTCGATACCGCAAAGTTCAAATATGTGGCGGAAGATAATACGATTCTCGCGGTTATTCTCGGCGGATTGATCGGCGGATTTGTTTATGGCGGATGTTTCAAGATGAATGCGTCGACCGGCGGCACGGATATAATATCGAAATATGTAAGCAAAATAAAGCCTGAACTGAACTTTTTCTGGATAACTTTTGCGTTTAACGCGATAGTCGCGGTGGTTTCGATTTTTGTTTATACGGATGCGGCGGGCAATTATAGTTACGAGCCTGCATGCCTTTGCCTTTTATACTGTTTTATGTCGAGTTTTCTCGGTAACAGCCTGATAAAAGGCGGTAAATCTGCATATAAGTTCTTAATAATTACGTCACATGCCGCCGAAATCGATAAAGAAATAGTCGAAACACTCAAACACAGCGCGACGAAAATCGTCGGGACGGGCGTTTACAGCAATACCGAAAAAGATGTGATAATCTGTGTCATCAATAAACATCAGATAGTCGATTTTCAGAATATACTTAATAAGTACGATGATACGTTTGCCTTTGTCGAGACGGTAAACGAAACTATAGGTAATTTCAAACGAGTAAAATAAAATCCGTGAGGAGTATAACATATGGACAAACTTATTCCTGTCGTCGTGATTAAAAATCTCGAAGACACCGAGAAAATCCTTACCGCGCTTAAAAACGACGGTATAAATTGTGCCGAAATAACTTTCAGAACGGCGTGTGCCAAAGACGCTATCGCGCTGGCATGCGAGAAGTTTCCCGATATGAACGTCGGTGCCGGTACGGTAATCAACGGGGAACAATGCGTGGATGCGTTGAATGCGGGTGCGAAATTTATCGTTTCTCCCGGGTTATCCGTCGAAGTTGCGGAAATATGTAAAGCGAACGGCGTTCCGTATTATCCCGGTTGTGTTACGCCCACCGAAATAATGCAGGCGTTAGACATGGGTATAACTACGGTGAAATTTTTCCCCGCGAACGTTTACGGCGGCTTGAAGGCTTTGAAAGCGCTTTCCGCACCGTTTCCGCAGGTGAAGTTTATACCTACCGGCGGTGTAAACAGGGAAAATCTCGATGAATTTCTTGCATTTGATAAAGTTGCTGCGGTCGGCGGCAGTTTCTTCGTAGAGGAGGCATTAAATAAATGAAAAAAGCGGTAACTTTCGGCGAACTTATGTTAAGGCTCGCCCCCGAGAATTATCTCAGATTCGTTCAAAGCGAAAAGTATGAGGCGACGTATGGCGGCGCCGAGGCGAACGTCGCGGTTTCGCTTGCCAATTATGGTGTAGACGTCGCATTTGTAACAAAATTGCCTACACACGAAATAGGTCAGGCTGCGGTAAATTCATTGCGGAAATTCGGCGTAGATACGTCAAAGATTGTCCGCGGCGGAGACAGAGTAGGTATCTATTACTGCGAAAAAGGAGCAAGTCAGCGCCCCAGTAAAGTTATTTACGACAGAGCGGGTTCGGCAATCGCGACGGCTAAAAAAGAGGATTTCGATTGGTCGAATATCTTTGACGGCGTAGAATGGTTTCATTTTACCGGAATAACTCCCGCATTGTCCGACGAGGTTGCATCTATTTGTCTGGATGCCGCAAAAGAGGCTAAAAAACGCGGCATAACCGTGTCGTGCGATCTTAACTTCAGAAAAAAATTATGGAGTAAAGAAAAAGCGGGTAAAGTTATGAGCGAGTTATGCGGGTATATCGATTACTGCATAGCAAACGAAGAAGACGCTAAAGACGTTTTCGGCATAGAGGCCGACGATACAGATATAAATACCGGTAAACTTAATCGCGAAGGGTATATATCGGTTGCGAAAAAACTTACGGAAAAATTCGGATTCAAGGGAGTCGCGATAACGCTGAGAGAGAGTTTGTCTGCAAACGACAATAACTGGTCCGGAATGCTGTACACGGACGGTAAGGCATATTTTTCCAAAAAATATGCCATGCATATAGTCGACCGCGTCGGCGGAGGAGACAGTTTCGGCGGCGGACTTATCTATTCGCTTTTAAGCGGTTACGATCCGCAGAAGACTATTGAGTTTGCGGTTGCGGCAAGTTGCCTGAAACATACTATAGAGGGTGATTATAACATGGTTTCGGCTGATGAGGTCGCCAAACTCGCAGGCGGAGATGCGTCAGGCAGAGTTCAAAGATAAAAGCGAATAAAGCGGTCGGCGAAAATTTTCGCCGACCGCTTTTTATGTACTTAAATTATTTACAACCGCCGAAACCGAAATCGGGTCCGCCGTGTTCGCCGCCTTTGCAGCAGCAAAGGATAAGTAAAAGCGGGATTAAGCAACCGCAGTTACATATCTTGTCGAGTATGCCGTTTAAGCAACCGTTTTTGCAGATGCAGAGTATCAACAGAATGATAAGCATCCAAAGGCAGCAGTTGTCGCCAAAGCCGAAACAATTCGTCATAAAATAATTCCTCCTCGTAAAATGGGATAGCGCGAAATGTTTTCGCTATCAGTATCATTATACTTGAAAAAACTGAATTTTGTGAATGAATGTTTTTTTGCTTGTAAAAATAATTTATTTTAAGTATAATAATATTCGGCGAACACCGTTTACGGGTTTGACCGAGTAATTACATACTATTTTTTACGGATATTCTTAATTGAAATCCGATAGGAGTCAACATGGAAAAAGAAAGGTTTTTTTCGGCTAAAAAATTAGCCGTGCTTGCGATGCTTACCGCACTCGTAATCGTATTGCAAGTATTCGGCAGTTATTTTGCAATCGGCGCGGTCAGATTGTCTTTCGTGCTTATACCGATTGTCGTCGGGGCGATTGTCTTAGGTCCGCTTTATGGTGCGTTTTTAGGTTTCGTTTTCGGTGCGGTAACCTATATCATGGGTATAGTCGGCATGGATCCGTTTACAAACACATTGTTTACGGCCCATCCGTTTTTAACCGCGCTTACGTGTTTTATAAAAGCGATTGCCGCGGGATTTTTATCCGGACTTGCGTATAAATTCATAAAAAGTAAAAATGAACTCGCTGCGGTTTTCGTCGCTGCTGCGGTCGCCCCGATCGTGAATACGGGTATTTTCATTTTAGGCGCACTTGCTATGTACGATTCTATAAACGCAATGGCTGTGGCAAGCAATGCCGGCGTCGTTTACTTCCTGTTCATTTTGTGCGCTGGCGTTAATTTTTTAATAGAGTTCGCGTTAAATATGGTACTTGCGCCATCGGTTTGCAGAGTAATCAAAGCGGTCAGAAAAGTATGATTTTTTGTATAGATATAGGCAACAGCAATATAAAATACGCTATTTTCGACGGAAAAGAATTGAAAGCGACTTTCCGCGTTACTTCGCAAAGAAATTCGACGAGCGACGAATACGGCGTTATCGTCAGAGATTTATTGAAGTCTGCGGGGATAGAAAAGGAAGACATAAACGGCGTGGTAATGTCGTCGGTTATTCCTTCGCTTAACTATACTATGGAGCATATGTGTCGCGATTACTTGGGTTGTCAGCCCTTAGTCGTAGGACCCGGGGTGAAAACCGGGTTAAACATCAAGGCGGACAATTCACGCGAAGTCGGCGCTGATATAATAGTAGACAGCGTAAGCGCGATAAGTCGTTACGGGCTTGGTTCTCCGATTGTCTGCATAGATTTCGGCACTGCCACGACATTCGATATAATATCTCATAAAGGTGAACTGATCGGGGTTGTTATTGCTCCGGGTATCAAGGGTTCTCTCGATTCGCTTGTCAGCGGAACGGCAAATCTGCCTACTATAGAATTGGAAAAGCCCCCGTCCGTAATTGCAAAAAATACGATAAATTGTATGCAGGCAGGTATTTTCTACGGCTTTTCGGGGCTTGTTGGGAATATTGTAAATAAAATCAAAACAGAACTCGGTCGTGACGATGTTAAAGTTATAGCGACTGGCGGGCTCGGTAAATTTATTTACAACGAGACCGACTGTATAGATATTTTCGATGCGACGCTTACTCTTAACGGATTGCGAATAATATACGAAATGAATATCGGAAGTAAAAAATGACCAAAGTTGTAAAAATAGGCGATACTGAGATCGGCGGCGGAAAGAAAGTCGCCGTGCAGTCCATGTGCAATATAAAAACCTCTAAAGCCGAAGAGGTTATCCGTCAGATATGTTCGCTGGAAGAAATCGGTTGCGATATTATAAGGGTATCTGTTAAAGACGATGACGACGTGGCTGCGCTTAAAACAATTAAAGACGGCATACATATTCCGCTTGTGGCAGATATTCACTTTAATTATCGCTATGCGCTTGCGGCTATTGATGCCGGCGTTGATAAGATACGGATAAACCCGGGGAATATCGGTTCGGAACATAATGTCGCTGAGGTCGCAAAAGCATTAAGAGATTCCGGCGCTGCCGTCAGGGTCGGTTCTAATTCGGGCAGCGTGGAAAGAGGTTTGCTTGAAAAATACGGTAAAAACGAAATTTCTCTTGCGGAAAGCGCGCTTAAAAATGTAGCCGTACTGGAACGTTACGGGGTTGATAATATAGTTGTTTCGGCAAAGGCGTCTAACGTTCCGTTGACAAAAAAAACATATGAGTATCTGAGCCGAAAAACAGATTATCCTTTGCATATCGGCGTGACCGAGGCAGGAACGCTCGGCAGCGGAGTCATAAAGAGTGCAATCGGTATAGGTTCGTTATTACTTGAGGGGATAGGCGATACGATCAGAGTTTCGCTTACTGCCGATCCGAAAGAAGAAATTTTTACCGCAAAAAAAATACTCAGAAGCGTAGGGCTTGAAAATGACTATGCGGAAGTTATATCGTGTCCGACGTGCGGAAGAACGGAGTACGACAGCATATCGCTTGCCGAAAGTGTAGAAAAACTGACGGCGAATGTCAGAAAACCGATAAAAATCGCCGTGATGGGATGTGTGGTAAACGGTCCGGGAGAGGCGAAGGATTGCGATATAGGTATAGCCGGCGGAGGAGGATATTGTGCATTCTTCAAGAAGGGCGTAATTTATAAAAAAGTTCCTTTTGCCGACGCTAAAGAAGAATTTATTAAGGAAATAAAGAAACTTGTCGACGCTGATTAACGATATAAGAAATATCGACGAAAGTCTTAAAAACGCCAAAATTAAAGATATTACGGTGCATAGAATCTCCAGAACGGTAGATGCAGAGGTGATAAGCGATAAGGCCGTATCGGATGATATTCGTCGTGAGGTGGCGGCAACAATAGCGCGGGTTTTACCGGACGGCTTTACGCTTGGATGTGTAAATGTGTCGAAAATCCTTGCCGACGGTGAACTTGTGGCAAAATCCGTACTTGAATTTATCGATAAGGAATATAAATCCGCAGCGCATTCGCTTACGCTTTCCGACATTGTAACGATAACGGGAGACGGAATATGCAGGTATACGATTAAGGTTCATGACGATGCGTATGAATATTTTATAAATAACCGTATCACGGATGCGATCGATTTATACCTGGCGGATATATATTGCGGTAAATTTATAGGGGACGTGCAGACCAAAGGTAAAGCCGAGATAGACACCGATATTCTGAAAGTCAATACGGATGCATCGGACTTTTCTGCCGTTAAATTGCGTACTTATACCGTTGCGGATCCTGTAAAACTGTGGGGCGAAGACGTCGATTCCACGGCGGTTTATATGGCGGATGCCGATGTGGTTTCAGGCGAGGTTACTTTCGCCGGCACGGTTACGTCCATAATGCAGAAAGAAACCAAAAACGGGAAACCTTTTTACATTTATGAATTTACCGACACGACGGCTAAGATTCAGGGTAAAGTATTTTTAACTAAAGAAAAAGAGAAAAAAATCGAAAAAATCAATGTCGGAACGCAGATATTGACGAGGGGCGAATTATCGACATTTAACGGTAATCCAAGTTATATTATCAGAGATTTGTCTTTTTGTATTTTCCCCGCGAACTTCAAACCGGTTGAGCGGGAAGGGCGACCTGTTCCGGGCGAATATACTTTAGTGTTTCCGTCGTCAATCGACGATTTAAGTCAAAGTAATCTATTCGATGTCGAAAAGCCTGTCGAGCCGTGTCTTATCGGCAGAAATTTTGTCGTCGTAGATATTGAAACCACAGGGCTCAGTTATATAAGCGGAGATAAAATAACCGAAATAGGAGCGGTAAGGATAAAAGACGGAAAAATAATCGATAAATTTCAGACACTTATAAATCCGGAACAGGAAATAAGCGAGGAAATAACTTCGCTTACCGGAATAAACGACGAAATGGTTAAAGATGCTCCGACGTTTGATAAAGTGATATCTGATTTTTATAAATATTGCGACGGATATACAATCGTTGCTCATAATATCGAATTCGATTATAAGTTCATAAAATTTCTCGCATCGAAAGCAGGGTATATATTCAAAAATAAAGGTATAGATACTTATGCGTTATCCAAAGAAACCCTGCCGAGACTGAAAAACCATAAACTCAATACCGTATGCGGATATTTCGGAATCGAATTTTTGCATCATCGCGCGCTGTCTGATGCTCACGCCACGGCAAAAATGTTGTTAAAACTTGCCGAAGTGAGAAAAAATTTGCCTGACGGAGAATAAAATGCTTGCATATAATTTGAAAATATGGTATCATATAGATGCTTAATAGTTATTACTTGATTTGAGAGTGGCTGGCCACTCTCAAATTTTTATGAGGAGGAGTCATGAAGTTTAAGGACGCATCCGAAATACGCGAATTTTTGTTGCCTTACGCAGAAGAAAACGGCGTAGAATTGGTCGATGTTGAGACTAAAATATCCAAAACTCCGTCTCTCACCGTATATGTCGATACCGAAGACGGCGTGGATTTGGATACTCTTGAGAAGTTTCATAATGTAATAGACCCCGTCCTTGACGAATACGATCCGTCCTACGGCGCATCGTACACGTTGAACGTTTCCAGTCCGGGGCTTGACAGACCCTTCAAAACGGACAGAGATTTTGAAAAACATATGGGTGAGGAAGTCGAGGTAAAACTTTTTGCGCCGATGCGGGGTAAAAAATATTTTGAATGCGAACTTTCCGGCTATGACGGTAAAAATGTGATTTTGATGATTGACGGAATAAAGCAAACTGTTCCGATGACCAAAATCGCTAAAATAAATTCTTTAATAAAATTCGATTAAAAATCACGCGTTGTAAACGCGCCTTGATACAAAAAGGAGAATATCAATGATCAACAAAGATTTCTTTCAGGCGATAGAAGATTTAGAAACCGAAAAGGGTATAAAACCGGAAGTGTTGATAGAAACGCTTGAAAATGCTCTTGTTTTTGCGTATAAAAAGCATACCGGCGATTCCGGAGATGTAAAACTCGATATAAATCCCGAAAAGAAGACCGTAAAGTTCTTCGCCGTAAAAACAGTCGTCGAAGAAGTTGTCGATCCGGAAAAGGAAATATCGCTTGACGATGCAAGGCTTATTAAAAAAACTTATAAGCCCGGCGATGAGATTAAGGTCGAGTTCGTTCCGAAAGAATTCGGGCGTATAGCGGCGCAGACTGCCAAACAGGTCGTTCTGCAAAAACTTCGCGAAACCGAAAGAGATATGACGCTTGCCGAATTTGAGGATAAAGAAAACGAGGCTAAAGTTTGCACCATAAGGCGTGTTGAGGATAAAAACGTTTATGTCGAGATCGGTGCTGGCGAAATTGAGGCGGTTATGCTCCCTCAGGATCAGGTTCCTACCGAAACTTATAAAGTAAACGATAAACTCATGGTTTATGTCAAAAAGGTAAGAACAACCGGCAGAAATGCGCAGATACTCGTATCCAGAACATCTACGGGGCTTGTTAAAAAACTTTTTGAAAATGTAGTTCCCGAAATCGAATCCGGAATAGTCGAAGTTAAAGGGATTTCTCGCGAACCCGGACAAAGAACCAAAATCGCCATTTACAGTAACGACCCGAACATCGATGCGGTAGGCGCATGCGTCGGTAACAAGGGGGCTCGCGTAAATGAAGTCGTACGCGAACTCAACGGTGAAAAAATAGATATTATCGCATGGAGCGAGGATCCGCTGGAATATATTGCAAAAGCATTGTCTCCGGCAAAAGTGCTTAAAGTCAGTGCGAATGAGGGCGAAAAGGCGGCGAGAGTCGTCGTCCCCGACGACAAGTTGTCTCTTGCAATCGGTAAAGACGGACAGAATGCTCGTCTGGCGGCAAGACTTACCGGATGGAAAATTGACGTCAGGAGTGAAAGTAAAGCCGCAAAAGAGGATGCTTTGCTTGCCGCAAACGACAATAACGGGGACGATAGCACCGTTGAAGAATCGTTTGACGAGAATTTATAAATAAACATTATTTTTTGCACTGCGAATTTTTGCCGCAGGCAAAGTCGGGTATATGGCAGAAAAGAATATTCCTATAAGAACCTGCGTTTGTTGCAGGAAAGAATTTCCCAAAAGAGAATTGTTGCGGATAACTCGCGATAAAGGCGGGAATATATTTTACGATGCGAGCGGAAAATCCGACGGTCGTGGAGCTTATGTGTGTAAAAGCGAGTCGTGTATAAATAGACTGACAGAGAAAAAAATGATCGGAAGATTGTTTTCACAGAATGTTTCACAGGATGTTTACGACGAATTACGGAGGGAACTTCTTGGACGCGAAAAAAACTAAGGTATTCACATACATCGGATTCGCAAAAAAGAGCGGAAATCTGCGTGTCGGTGCGAATTCTATTGAGACTTTAAGAAAACGGGTGTATCTGGTGATGTTATGTCGTACGGCAAGCGATAATGCGCGGGCGACGGCAGAGAAGTTTTCAAGAACATTCGGGTGTCCGCTTTATGACAGCGGTGAATATACGCTTGAAGAATTGACGCTTAAAGAAGATTGCAAGACTGCGGCGATTACCGACGCAAAACTTGCCGAGGCTATTATTGCTGTAGCGCCTGCATACGGGCTAAAACTTTTATCGGGAGACAGGAAAGGGTAATATGGAAGAAAAGAAAGAAGACATCTTAAAAAATCTTAAAAGAATCAATTCGCTCGGCGGTGCGCTTGCCGATCTCAAATCTAAGGTTGATACGCTTAAAGCCGATATTTCTGCTATAAATAAAAAGGCTAATGCCAAGGAACGTCAGATCAAAGTCGACAGGGAGAACGAGGAGAGAATAAGACTCGAGAAACTTCACGCCGAAGAAAAGATTGCCGATGAGGTAAAGAACGACGAGGCAGATCATCCTGTTCGGGCAGAAGATGTTGTAGCCGAACCTGTGGATAATACCGTGGTTTCCGAAAAGGTTGATGCGTATGTCGACGTTGAAGAACAACCGATGGTTGAAATAAGTGAAAAGGCGACTGTTGCAGAAGAAAAACAACCCGAATCTAAGGATGAAAAACAGACGGAAGAAAAGCCTGTCGAAAAATCAGCCGATAAACCCGTGGAAAAGCCCGTTCAAGAAAAACCTGTCGATCCGGCTGAGGCTGCAAGATTAGAAAAAGAAAAACGATTAAAAGCGGTAGAAGAAGCTCAGGCAAGAGCATTGGCTGAGGCTCGTGCAAAAATTCTCGAACAGAAGAGAAAAGAGGCGATTGCGAGAGGCGAAGACCCTAATCTTGTGAAATTGCCTAGTCAACAACCTCGCGTTTACGAACCTAAAAACGATCGTAAACCTCTTTCGCGTGACGGCAGACCCGTTCGCCGGGAGTATGTACCTGCGGATTCTCGCAGACCTGCAGGCCCGAGACCGGTCGGTGCCGGAGGACCGGGAAACAGACCGCCGAAACCGTTTGTCTCCGGTGGCGCCGCAGGGGGAAAGAAACCCGTCGAGGTTACGTTTATACCTAAAGATGCGGGTAAATCTTTCGGAAATAAAAAGAAAACCGGTGACAGAGGATACGACGATAAGAAGGCAATAAATAAAAAATCGCTTATAAAAACTCAGGTCAGTGTCGAGGATTTTGACGAGAATAAGAGCGGTTACAGAAAACTGCGTACGAAAAAGGATAAAAAGCAGGATTTATCGGCGCAGACGATAAAGATCGAAAAAGCGGTTATCAACAAAGAATTGATACCCATAAAGGAACTCTCGGAAAAGATAGGTATTTCGGCAATCGAAATAACAAAAAAACTTTTCAAAGAGGGCATAATGAAGACTATTAACGATTCCGTCGATTATGATACGGCAGGTGTTATCGCCGCCGACCTCGGAATCGAACTTGAACTCAAACTCGATAAAACGGCCGAAGATGTTCTTAACGAGGCATTCGACATTAAAGACGATGATGCAAAACTCGTCAAGAGGCCTCCTGTTGTTACCGTTATGGGGCATGTCGATCACGGTAAAACGTCGTTACTCGACAGAATCCGCAGCGCCAACGTTACCGCTACCGAGGCGGGCGGAATTACGCAGCATATCGGCGCGTATACGGTGACCGTAAACGGAGAAAAAATTACATTCCTCGATACTCCGGGACATGCAGCGTTTACCGCAATGAGAGCGAGAGGCGCGCAGATAACGGATATTGCCGTTATAGTAATTGCTGCCGACGACGGCATAATGCCTCAGACTATTGAGGCTATTCACCATGCGCAGGCTGCCGGAGTTTCGATTATCGTTGCGGCGAACAAAATCGATAAACCTCAGGCGAATATAGAAAGAGTCAAGCAGCAATTGGCGGATCAGTCCGTACTTGTCGAAGAATGGGGCGGCGATGTGGCTCTTGTTCCTGTTTCGGCTAAGACCGGAGAAGGTATTGACAATTTACTTGAGACCATACTGTTGACCGCCGACGTGAAAGAGCTTAAAGCCAATCCCGACAGAATGGCTAAAGGTGCTATTATAGAGGCAAAACTCGATAAAGGTAAGGGTCCGGTTGCGACCGTACTTATTCAGAACGGTACGTTGCATACAGGCGATAACCTTGTCGCGGGGACTATCACCGGCAGAGTAAGGGCAATGATAGACGATAAAGGCAGAAACGTAAAAGAGGCCGGTCCGTCTATGCCTGTATCGATACTCGGTCTCGAAGAAGTTCCGAATGCCGGCGATTTGCTCTTTGCCGTAGAACAGGATAAATTATCTAAACTCGTCGCGCAGGAAAGGAAAAACAAGGAACGCGAGGATATGATCAAACAATCCCAGAAGATTACTCTCGATGATCTGTTCTCAAAGATTTCCGACGGCAATCTGAAAGCGCTTAATATAGTAATTAAGGCCGATGTTCAGGGTTCTGTTGAGGCTGTTAAGCAGTCTCTTGAAGAACTTTCCAACGAAGAGGTCAAAGTTAATGTGTTACATGCCGGCGTCGGGGCTATAAACGAGTCTGACGTAATACTTGCGGACTCGTCTAATGCGATTATTATCGGGTTTAACGTCCGTCCGGATGCCAATGCCAAGACTTTTGCCGAAAGGTCTAAAGTAGATATAAGGCTGTACCGAATCATTTATGAGGCTATAGATGCAGTCAAAAATGCAATGAAAGGACTTATCGCTCCTAAGATTCAGGAAATCTATATGGGTAAAGCGGAAGTACGTCAGACATTCAGGATTACCGGCGTAGGTATGGTTGCGGGATGTTATGTGACCGACGGTAAAATAATCAGAAACGGGAAACTTCGTATTTATCGTAACGATGTAATGATTTGTGAAGGCAACGTCAACCAGTTGAAGAGATTCAAAGATGATGTCAAAGAAGTTTCTCAAGGGTTTGAGTGCGGTATTTCCATAGAAAATTTCAACGATATTCAAATCGGAGATTTCATCGAAAGTTATCTTATCGAAGTAAAACCCGTAGCATAACAAGCATATTAAACGTCGCCGCCGAAAATTCGTTTTTTGCGGCGATTTTTCAACAGATAAAGGTGATACATATGAATGTAAAAAGAGAAAAAAGACTGAACAGCGAATTTCAGCGTGCTATTTACGATATTCTGAAATATAAAGTAAAAAATCCCGATTTAACCGAGATGTTCAGCATTTCCGAAGTGGAAGTTACAAATGATCTTAAGTATGCAAAAGTTTTCGTATCCGTATTTTCGACCGATGAGGCTAAAAAATGCGCCACGTTTAAGGCTATTTGCGATTCCGCAAAATTTGTCCGATCTGAACTTAGTAAGACTATGCATATACGTACGGTTCCCGAACTTCGGTTCATTACCGATACCTCGGAAGAATACGGCAATAAGATTGATTCTATTCTTAGCGGTATAACTTATAATACGGAGGCCGACGATGAATTTTGACGATGTTTGCAGTCGGCTTTTCGGTTTTGACAGTTATCTGATATTTTGTCATGCACGACCTGACGGTGATACAATAGGGTCGGCGCTTGCATTGAAAGAAACGTTGAAACGAATGAATAAGCGTGTGGATATAGTATGTGCGTCGCCGATTCCTAAAAAATTCGGAATATTTGGCGATGCGAGCGAAATCCTTGCTTTATCCGACGTGAAAGAAGTATACACTGCGCATGTTGCCGTGGATTGTTCCACGGGGAAAATGATTGCCGAAGCATATTCACTGTTTTTGATGTCTAAAAATACTTTCAATATTGATCACCATGTATCGAACGAATATTACGCAGACATAAATCTGGTTATCGATGCGGCATCTTGCGCAGAAAACATGTATAATGTAATTTCGCGTTCGCAGATGCCTATAGATAAAACAATTGCCGACAGGTTGTTACTCGGCATAAGTACCGATACGGGTAATTTTATGCATGCAAACGTTACGGCGGAAACGCTTGCCATTGCGTCCGATTTAGTGAAGAAAGGCGGAGATTTACATTCGATTGCGTATGCAATGTTCAAAAGTCAACCAAGAGAAAGAGCAGAACTGTTTGCAAAAATAATCTCGGGAATGAGATTTTTCTCAGACGGAAAGATTGCGATAATTAACGTTACGCGTAAAGACGTTTCCGATTTTAATGCCACACAGGATATGACTGAGGGTTTTATCGATTATCCGTTATCGGTCAATGGCGTTGAAGTTGCCGTTTCGATAATGGAAAATAAAGATAATTGCTATAAAGTAAGTTTAAGAAGTAAAGGTCGCGTAAACGTCAATGAGGTTGCCTCGGCTTTCGGCGGTGGCGGGCATATACTTGCCAGCGGTTGTTTAATATCCGGATTTTATGAGGATGTTAAAGATAAACTTATCAGAGAGATAGGGTTTCAGTTATAAATGAACGGATTTCTTAATTTATTTAAACCTAAAGGTGTCAGTTCGGCATATGTCTTAAACGCGGTTAAAAAGGCTGTCAAGGGTAATACCGTCGGTCATATGGGAACTCTCGATCCGTTGGCGAGCGGAGTCCTTCCGGTGGCGATAGGTAAGTCGACGAGACTATTTGATTATTTGCTTGATAAAAAGAAAGAATATGTTGCTACTGTTGCTTTCGGATACGCGACCGACAGCGGAGACCTTGAGGGGAAAATAATTGAAACCAGCGAAATTATTCCGTCAAGAGAAGAAATCGAAACGGCATGTCGTAAACTTACAGGCGAAATTATGCAAGTGCCGCCGGCATATTCGGCAAAATGTGTAAACGGTAAAAGAAGTTATGAACTTGCTCGCCGCGGACAGATTGTCGAGCTCCCGCCTAAAAAGGTAATCGTATATTCGATTGATGTCGGAAACGAAGTTTCTTCAGGCGAATACGAAATAAAAATAGTTTGCGGCGGAGGAACTTATATAAGGGCGCTAGCCAGAGATATCGGTAAATTGTGCGGTAGCGTTGCTACTATGACGTCTTTAGTACGCGTTGCGTCCGGTGTATTCAGAATCGAAGACAGTATAACCGCGGAAGAATTTGCCGCTACAACTTATAAAGCGTCATTACTGACATTGCCTGACGAGGTTATTGATTTTCCGGTTATTCGTTTAACCGATAAAGAGACCGAAAGACTATTTAACGGTTTGTATGACGTATTCGATTATCCCGACGGAGTTTACCGCATTTATTCACCGAAAGAGTTTTATGGCGTCGGTGAAGTGATACAAGGCAAAATCAAAGTGAAGGCATATCTGAGAGACAGTGAGAACATATAATTATTATCAAAAAAACAACGTAGAAATAGTTGTTATACTCGGTTTTTTCGATTGTATGCATGCAGGGCACATTGCACTTGTCGAACAAGGTAAAAGTATTGCCGAGAGCATTAAAGCGGAGCCTGCGGTATTCACTTATACTAACGATATAAATGCCGTATTCGGAGTGTCGGAGGGGCAGGTTCTGACATATGGCGAACGTTTGACTAAAATTGAAGAACTTGGAATAAATTCAGTTATTTACTGCGATTTTGATAAAAATTATGCCTCGCATAGCGGTGAAGAATTTCTTGATGTACTGTTTGAAAATTACAAAATAAAAGCAATCGTTTGCGGATATGATTACACTTACGGCAAAGATGCCGGTTGCGGCGTTCGGGATTTACAAGAATATTGCGGTAGAAGAAACGTACCGTGCATTGCGGAAAGTGAAGTTAAGATTGACGGGGTCAGGGTCTCTACAACGCTTATTAAAAAATACTTATCAGACGGTAACATCGAATACGCGAATAAGTTGTTGGTGTATCCGTATTTTATACTCGGTAAAGTGATCGAAGGGCGAAAGGACGGCAGAAAAATAGGATTTCCTACCGCAAACGTTTTACTTCCGAACGATAAATTCAGAATAAAGCGGGGGGTGTATAAAACGCGTGTGGTTGTTGACGGAAAGAGTTATGCCGCGATTACCAATTTCGGTACACAGCCGACTTTCGGGAGTGATAAATTGGTAATCGAAAGTCATCTGAAAGATTTCGACAGTGATATTTACGGTTTTGAAATATTGATTATTTTTGAAGATTATATCAGGGATATTTATATGTTTTCCGATATTGACGATTTGAAAAAACAATTAAAAAAAGATATGGAGACTTTACGATGATAAAATTCGGACCAAGCGGAAACAGTGAAAGTTTTTTAAGCGAAAAACATAAATCGACGGTCGACGCCGCAAAGTGGTGTAAAGATCGGGGACTTGATTGGTACGAGTATTCGTTCGGTCGGGGGATTACGCTCGGCGAGGCAAAAGCAAAGGAGATCGGTGAGGCATTCAAAGCCGCGGATGTCGGGATCAGCGTTCACGCTCCGTATTTTATAAATCTTGCAAACGAGTCGGCAGAGAAAGCCGAGACTTCGTTCTCATATATACTTGACAGCGCGCGAATGATAAAGATTATGCAAGGCAACAGGGTTATATTTCACCCTGCGTCTCAAGGAAAGGCAAAACGCGAAGACGCGGTTGCGCTTACGCTGGACAGAATAAAAATGTTGCGCGACAAGATATATGAAAACGCTCTCGACGACATCGGGTATTATCCGGAAACGATGGGGAAACTCGGTCAGATAGGTACTATTGAAGAGATTACTTCGTTTTGCAAAGTTGATTCAGTATTCATTCCGACCGTGGATTTCGGACATGTCAATGCCCGCGAGCAGGGAAGTCTGAAAACAACCGGAGATTATAAGAGTCGGCTCGAATATATGATAGGTGAACTCGGCTATGAAAAAATGAAGAATTTTCATGTTCATTTTTCTAAAATTCAATATTCGTCGAAAGGTGAAATACGTCATTTGACGTTTGCCGATACCGTATACGGTCCGGAGTTCGAGCCGCTCGCCGTTGCTTTGAAAGAACTTAAACTGGAACCTGTCGTCGTGTGCGAGTCGGCGGGAACTCAGGCGGAAGATGCGGCAGAAATGAAAAGAATATATTTTTCACTTGCCTGACTTATTGTTTTCACTAACGATATCACATTTTCGTTGACAATTAAATCTTTTCGGTTTAGAATAGCAAAAAATGTAACGGCTGAGTCAATATTGGTAAAATAAGAGGTAACAATGTTTAGAAAATTGGCGAAGTGTCTGCGAGAATACAAACGAGACACTATACTTACGATTTTATGTATGGTCGTCGAGGCTGCGATGGAGGTATTTATACCGTTATTGATAGCGAACTTCGGTAAATGCGTTCAGCCCGATAACGGAGGAGATCCCGATACTCGCAGAATGATGATTGTCGGATTTATGATGGTCGGCGCTGCGATAGTGTCGCTTATTGCCGGTATGCTCGGCGGAAAGTTCTGTGCCAGTGCGTCGGCGGGTTTTGCGAAAAATCTGAGACGCGATATGTATGTGAACGTGCAGGGCTTTTCGTTTTCTAATATCGATAAGTTTTCATCGTCGTCGCTGGTTACTCGTATGACGACGGATATTACGAACGTGCAGATGGCATTTATGATGCTTATAAGAATGGCGATAAGAAGTCCGTTACTGCTCATATTTTCCATCATTATGAGTTTTTCCATCGATACAACTTTACCCGTGATTTTCTTTATTACTGTACCTTTTCTTGTTTTCGGATTACTGATAATCGCTTGGCGCGCCATGCCCATATTCAAAAGATTGTTTAAGCGTTACGATGCGATGAACGAATCCGTGCAGGAAAACATCAAAGGAATGCGGGTAGTAAAAGCGTATGTGAGAGAGGATTACGAATCGCAGAAATTTGCGCGTGTTTCCAACGATCTTGCGAAAGATTTTACGAAAGCCGAAAGAATTCTGGCGTTAAACTCTCCGATTATGCAGATATGCATTCAGGGCGCATTGCTGGCGCTTTGTTATTTCGGAGCGAGAAAAGGACTTAACGGCGGCGGGATAGATGCGTTCAGTCTTCAGAGTCTGACTACATATTCGTTCCAGATCCTTATGGCGTTGATGATGATTTCAATGGTTTTCGTAATGATAGTCATGTCGCTTGAGTCTGCGCGTCGTATAGTAGAGGTCTTGGATGAAAAGAGCGATTTGACAAATCCCGTACATCCTGTAACCGAGGTAAAAAACGGCGATATAGAATTTGACGGGGTGTCTTTCAAATATTCCGCCAATGCAGAAAAATTTGCGCTTGAAAACGTAAACCTCAAAATCGAATCTGGGCAGACTGTCGGCATACTGGGCGGAACCGGGTCAAGCAAAACGACTTTGGTTAATCTTATTTCGAGACTTTACGACGTGACCGAAGGTTGTGTAAAAGTCGGTGACGTAGATGTGAGAGATTACGATATGGAGACTCTTCGTAAATCGGTAGCGGTCGTGTTGCAGAAGAATATGCTTTTTCAGGGTACGATAAAAGAAAATTTGCGTTGGGGCAAAGAGAACGCTACCGATGAAGAGATAATTAACGCATGTAAACTTGCTCAGGCAGACGAGTTTATATCTCAATTCCCGAACGGATACGATACGATGATTGATCAAGGCGGGGCAAACGTTTCGGGAGGGCAAAAACAGAGACTTTGTATTGCGAGAGCGTTGCTTACGAACCCGAAGGTTATCATCCTCGACGACTCTACAAGCGCCGTCGATATGAAGACGGATGCTTTATTGCGCGATGCGTTCAGAAAGGCAATCCCGGATACAACCAAGATAATAATAGCGCAAAGGGTTGCCTCGGTAATGGATGCCGATAAGATTGTAATTATGAATAACGGCAAAATCGACGATGCCGGAACTCACGACGAATTGCTAGAACGCAGTGAGATTTACAGGGAAGTATATACTTCACAGAATAAGAACACTGCCGTTGACGGAGGTGGGTTATGAGTATGAATAAGGCTCACGGCGAAAGAATAAGACCGGCGGGCGGATTTAAGGCAATCGGTCGCATTATCAAAATGCTCTTCAAAAATTATAAACTCATGCTGTTTGCCTTAATGGTTTCGCTTGTGGTCAGTGCGATAACCGGTTCGATAGCGGGAGTGTTTTTGCAGAATATATACACGCAGTTCGATAATGTTCTGAACAATTTGTCGACTGTCGATCAGGCTATGGTGCAAGTGACGAAAATCGTCATAACGATGATTTTCATTTATGCCGTCGGATGGATCGCTACAACGGTTTTAGGGCAGGTCGGAGCGGTTATAACACAGCGTTTCTTAAGAGACCTCAGAAACGAGGTGTTTGATAAAATGGAACGGTTGCCGATCAAATATTTCGATCGCAATGCCCACGGCGATATAATGAGTGTTTATACAAATGATATCGACGCTCTTCGTCAACTCGTGTCTCAAAGTTTGCCGCAATTATGTTCCACGATAGTCACGCTGGTAACATTGACGGTCGTAATGCTGTATTACAGCGTTTTGCTGTGGGCTATAGTCGTCATCGGTGTCGTTGCCATACTTTTTATAACGAAAGTCATCGGCGGTAAAAGTGCGAAGTACTTTATGGCTCAGCAACGTTCCGTCGGTTGCGTAGAAGGGTATATCGAAGAGATGATGAACGGGCAGAAGGTTGTAAAGGTTTTCTGTCACGAAGAAAAAGCGATTGAAAAATTCGACGCTCTTAACGGAGAACTTTACGATGTCTCAAACAAGGCGAACGGTTTTTCCAATATGCTGATGCCGATAATACATAATATCGGTAACATTATGTATGTTATTATCGCATTTATCGGTTGCGGAATATATATTTTTTCAAACGGAGCCGGCATCAACGTCGGTTTTGATGGGCTTATAAATCGCGGAACGTTCGTATATCCGCTCAGTATACCTGTAGTCGTGGCCTTTCTCGGTATGGCAAGGCAGTTTGCAAACCAGATGGGACAAATATCCAATCAGATAAATTCAGTCGTAATGGCTATGGCAGGGGCGAACAGGGTGTTTGCGCTTATCGACGAGACTCCCGAAGAGGATAATGGCTATGTAACGCTCGTCAATGCCGAATACGACGAAAACGGAAATCTTACGGAAAGCGAAAAACGAACCGGTTTATGGGCGTGGAAACATCCGCACTCGGCTGACGAAACCGTAACATATACCCTTTTAAGGGGCGATATAGTTATGGACGACGTCGATTTCGGATACGATAAGGATAAAATCGTTTTACACAATATAACGCTTTATGCAAAGCCCGGTCAGAAAGTCGCATTTGTCGGCGCGACCGGTGCCGGAAAAACGACGATAACGAATCTTCTCAACAGATTTTATGATATTGCCGACGGAAAGATCCGTTATGACGGTATAAATATAAATAAAATACGAAAAGGCGATTTACGTCGGTCGTTGGGTATAGTTCTTCAGGATACCAATTTGTTTACCGGCAGTGTAATGGATAATATTCGTTACGGGAAACTGGACGCAACGGACGAAGAGTGTGTGGCGGCGGCCAAACTCGCAGGAGCGGACGATTTTATAACCAGACTTCCCGAGGGCTATAATACCGAACTGTCAGGCAACGGAGCAAATCTTTCACAAGGACAAAGACAACTTATCGCTATAGCACGGGTTGCGGTCGCAGATCCGCCGGTAATGATACTCGATGAGGCAACGTCGTCGATTGATACGAGAACCGAGGCTATAGTTCAGCAAGGAATGGATAAACTTATGGAAGGCAGAACCGTTTTCGTCATCGCCCATAGATTGTCTACGGTAAGAAATTCCGACGTTATAATGGTTCTTGATCACGGCAGGATAATCGAACGCGGCAGCCATGACAAACTTATTGCCGAAAGAGGAGTATACTATCAATTGTATACAGGTGCTTTTGAACTTGAATAAAAATATTTCAACCGTTTTGCGATAATTTCACATAAAACGGTTGAAATATTTTATAAATTCGGCTATAATTATAAATGAGTGCGGAATACCCGCAAAAGTATTGAACAGGAGTCGTTATGGACAATATAGAAAAAGGTTACGAATACGCGAAAGAATATTACGCAAAACTCGGCGTCGATGTCGATAAGGCCATGGAGATATGCGATAAAACGCCTATTTCCATTCACTGTTGGCAGGGTGATGACGTAAGAGGTTTTGAAAAGCGTCCCGACAACGGATTGTCGGGTGGTATACAGACTACGGGTAATTATCCCGGCAGTGCAAGAAATCCCGAGGAACTTCGAGCCGATCTCGATATGGTTCTTAAATATTTTCCCGGTGAAAAAAAGATAAATATCCATGCCAATTACGCCGAAACCGAAACGTTTGTCGACCGTGACGAGTTACAACCCGAACATTTCAAAAATTGGGCAGATTGGGCTGTCGAAAGAAAAATCGGTATCGATTTTAACCCCACATATTTTTCACATCCGCTTTCCGATAACGGTACGCTTTCGGCAAGAGACGAAAAAGTAAGAGAATTCTGGATTCGTCACGGTATAGCGTCCAGAAGAATAGGCGAATATTTCTATAAGCGTACAGGTAAAACGTGTGTCATCAATCACTGGACTCCGGACGGGGATAAGGAATTCCCGATAGACACTCTGTCTCCGAGACTTCGCCTTAAAGATTCGTACGATCGGATTTTCGAGGCGACTAAAGATGTAAAAGGCGTTATGGACGGTATCGAATCCAAAGTCTTCGGTATAGGTCTCGAAAGTTATACCGTCGGATCGCATGAGTTCTGTATGGGATATGTAATGAGTAAGCACAGCGATCATATTATGCTTACGCTTGATTGCGGACACTATCATCCGACAGAAGTGGTTTCGGCTAAACTCGGTTCGGTTTACGCATTCGCGGATCACTGTCTGCTCCACGTTTCACGTCCTGTCAGATGGGATAGCGATCACGTTGTTTGCTATGACGACGAACTGAAGGCTATTATGGATGAACTCGTTCGTCTCGGCAAACTCGATGCGACGTATATTGCGACTGATTATTTCGATGCGTCTATAAATCGTATCGTCGCATGGCTCACAGGTCTTCGTAATGCCAGAAAGGCAATGCTTGCGTCTCTTCTTACGCCTGTTGCAGAACTCAAAAAATATGAGGCCGAAGGGGATAATTCGTCAAGACTTGCCGTGTCGCAGCTCTATAAGACGGCTCCTGTCGGTGCGGTTTGGGATTATTACTGCGCGAAGAAGAATGTCGGAGTCGGTAAGGAATGGCTGGATGCGGTTAAAAAATACGAAAAGGAAACTCTTTCGTTAAGAAAATAATTCAGATTCGGAAAGCACGCGCGGGTTTAATCGCGCGTGCTTTTGCGAGAGTAAAAAGGAGAATAGATATGGTAAAAGTAGATATTATTTCAGGTTTTTTGGGCGCAGGGAAAACTACGCTTATCAAAAATTTATTCAAAAGCTCGATGAAAAACGAGAAAGTCGTTCTGATTGAAAACGAATTCGGAGAAATAGGTGTCGACGGAACGTTTCTAAAAGAAAGCGGAGTTGAAATCAAAGAAATCAATTCCGGATGCATTTGTTGTTCCCTTGTCGGCGACTTTTCTTCGTCTATGAAAGAGGTTGTCGATAAATTCAATCCGGACAGAATCATAATCGAACCTTCCGGCGTCGGCAGACTTTCCGATATTATAAAAGCGGTCGAAAAAGTCGACGAAGATTTGAAAATCAATATCGTTGCGACGGTGGTTGACGGCGGTAAATGTAAAATGTACCATAAAAATTTCGGCGAGTTCTATAACGATCAGATTGCTCAGGCAAAAACCGTTATAGTCTCTAAAACCGAGAACCTTTCCGAGACAAAAATCAATGACGCTCTTGCGATAATTCGTGAACTTAATCCCGACGTCACTGTAATTACGACACCGGTAAGCGAACTTGATCCCGAACAGGTTCTTGGTACTTTGCAATCCGATAAGAGAGGTTATGACGAACTTTTGAAAAGCTTACTCGATGAAGAAGAGCATGAGCATCACCATCATCATGACGACGATGACGAAGACGGACACGAACATTGCCATCATCATCACCACGATGACGAGGATGAAGACGAACACGAGCATTGCCATCATCATCACCACGATGACGAGGATGAAGACGAACACGAGCATTGCCATCACCACCACGACGACGATGACGAAGACGAGCATGAACATCACCATCACCACCACCATGCCGATGAGGTCTTTACAAGTTGGGGTGAAGAGACTGCGAAGGCATATTCTGAAGACGAATTGAACTCGATTCTTAAAACTCTGTGCGATGAAAATGCCGGTCTCGGTGTTATTTTGAGGGCTAAGGGATTTGTAAAGGCAAAAGATAACGAAAAGTGGTATTATTTCGATCTTGTTGCCGGTGATTATGAAATAAGAATCGGTAATCCCGATGTTATAGGTAGAGTCTGCGTAATAGGCTCCAAGATAGACGAACATAAAATCAGCGATTTATTTTTCGGAGAGTAAGATGGCAAAAACGTTTCCCGCGGTTACAGTAAGCGGAATTTTAGAGAGCGGTAAAACTACTTTTATAAACGACTCTCTTAAAAACGGAGATTTCGGCGATTTGGGCATGGTATTGATACTGGCAACCGAAGATGGAGAGATTGAGTTTAATCCTGCGTTTTTAGCTAAATATAATGCCGTATTTTATAGTTTTTCGAGTCCGGAAGAATTTACGGTAGAAAAAATAAACGAGTTGATAAAAGTAAACAAGCCGCATTGCCTTTTTATAGAGGAAAATGCGATGTGGGATTGGTCGGCGATAAAGCTTCCGCCGTATATAATCGTAGAACAGGCGTTTACGATAATCGATGCGACGACATTCAAAGTTTACTTCAATAACATGCGTCAAAAGTTTTCCGACATGTTACAAAAATCGACTATAGTGATAATGAATCGTGCCGAAGAAACTTCCGAAATGGCGGGATTTAAGCGCAATTTAAGGTTGATGAATAAAGATGCGTATATTATCGTGAACGACAAAAACGGAAAACAAATCAGTTTTGCCGAAGAGTTACCGTACAAAATATCCGACGAGATGACGATAAAAGATGCCGATTTCGGAATCTTTTATATCGATACTTTCGACAATATGGCAAGATATAACGAAAAAATCGTCGAATTTAATTGTATGACGATGATTTCAAAACAATTGCCGAAAAATACTTTTGTTGCGGGAAGATTGGCGATGACTTGCTGTGCCAACGATATACAGTTGATAGGTCATCTTTGTTCGTATAGCGCAGAGCAGGCCAAGTATATCGAAAATAAAGGATGGGCGCATATTAAAGCCAAAGTGCATTATCTCGACGTCGGTGAGGATGAACCTCAACTCGTATTTGAACTTCTCGATATTAAAAAAATACCCGAAATCGCCGAGCCGGTCGTTTCGTTGACTCAATAATTTTACGTTAAAAACAAAAAGCGGCATAAGCCGCTTTTTGTATATTTAGTCAATAGGAATCAGTATTTCGATATGTCGCTCTTTATCCCATTTACCGCTCGGGCGCCAATGGAATACCGCTATTTCGGGTGCGTTTGAAAAAGTAACGTTATTAGCGATCAGCCATTCGTTGACAAAATTTTTACGCAATTTTTCATAGTCCGGAACAGGACGTTTTTTCTTTTCGGTTTTGAAAGAGACATATGTGTGTGCGGGTATGGTCAGTATTTCAAACTGCATTTTATCTATAAAATCCACACCCGTGACGGTTTCATTGAACAGGTCCGATATTGTCGGTTCGTCTAATTTGTAGGCAATATAACAGTCGTAACCGTCGTCGTCAACGTTATTTATAACTATATAGTCGGTGCTGTAATCGCAAGATGCGCCAAGCAGTAGCCATTGTTTTGCTCGCGTTGTCGTGACAAATAAGTTTTCCTGATTTTCGCGCTCTTTTCCGTATGGAATTCCTGTGAAACGTTTTTTGTATCCGACGAGTTTTATTGGAGGCAATTCTTTAATCTCGTATGTCAATTCGGAAGTTTCGGATAATTCGAGTTTGACGTTAAAGCGAGGCAGTGAGTTTAACACGCTGAAAGCGTTTACTTTTGACGGAGGAATTCCGTGAAAATTTTTGAATGCCCGCGAAAAACTTTCGGGTGTGTCATACCCGTATTTCAAAGCTGTATCGATTACTTTATTTGTTTTATTCTTAAGGTCGTTTCCCGCCAATGTCAATCTTCTTTTTCTTACATATTCACCTATCGATATTCCGCAAACGAGTGAGAATGCTTTTTGGAGATTATAACGCGAAAAATATTCTTGTTTTTCAAGCGCTTTGTAATCTATTTTATCCGTAAGGTGATTTTCGAGGTAATCTATACAGTTTTGTATGTGATTGATCCAATTCATGGGTACATTATAGACGAATCCGAAAAATAAATCATGATAATGCGTGGCGTATTGCGGCAGATTACACTAATTTCATTTCAAATTCGTTAGTATGTTTGCCGCATATAAAATTATAAAGATCGTTTGCGAAAACGTCCTGTCTGAAACATTCTTCGGCGGCGCCGTCTAGTTTTATGATGTCGCTCTTTCTTGTTATGAGCGGATAAGAAGAAACGGAAGAAAGAGACGAAAGTAAATCGGTTTTATCTTTATTGACAGCCAGAACTTTAAGGTATAAATCCTGTGAAAGACTTTTTCTTACCGATTTTTCGGTTATACCCAGCATACATGAGGTAAGTATGCGTGACAATCTGGCGTAAGTGTAACGTTTGGTTTTTAATTTTTCTTTTAATTCGTTTGCGGATAAACAATTTTTTGCAAGAGCCTTTATCCTGTTTTCTAACCCTTCGCCGCAATCGAGTATTTTAGCAAGCTCGTTTTTAGGGGTCTTTATTACGGAGTAAAACAGCAGGTCGTCTGCCGACGGAAGTTTTTCCGGTAAGTCGGGATAAACGAACGACGGAACGTAAGGTTTGATTTTTTTTAATTTTCCGTCCGCGATAGCTGTTCTTATGGCTAAAGCCGAAGGACTTTCATCGGTTAGTGTTACTTCGTTATATCCCGTTCCGTGTCTTATGATAGGGCATAGCTCTATATCCGATTCCGAACCGATAACAGCTTTTGCGTATTCGACGCCGAGAATGTTGTTCGGGGTTTTGAGTAATTCAAAATCAAGATTTTCTATATTCATTTTGCCTAAAGCGGCAATTTTCGCTCTTATTGGCGTTATTCCAGTTTTTAATTCGGCTTTATATAATTTTTTGAACTCTTTGCTTTCGTCTAAAAGGGCTTTAGCGGTTGAAATTAGTTTTTGTTTTTCTGCGCTTTCCGTGCCGAAACATAAAGTTTTTTTGCATTTGAATGCCGAAGCGAGTTTTACTCCGCCTTTTGCGAAAATTTCTGCGGGGGCAACGGCGAATGCGGTCGGCAGCTCGAATACTATGTCTGCGCCGGCTTTTATCGCATGTGCGGCGCGTGTGTATTTGTCCATAATTGCCGTTTCGCCGCGTTGTGTAAAGTTTCCGCTCATTATTATTGCAAGGCAATCGGGGGCGATATTTTTTCTGATATAATTAAGATGTTCGGCGTGTCCGTTGTGAAAAGGGTTATATTCGCATATGGCAAAACAAATTTTCATTTAATCGCTCCTTTCGTTTGATATTTCGTCTTTTTTGGTGTATAATGATTATCGATATATAATCATATTTTATACTAACGGGCAGAAAATTTCAAGCGTTTGAATGTTTTTGTTCGTCGTAAAGGAGTATTATGTCAAAAGTTTTAGACAATATCAAAAAAAGAGCCGCTGCGCTCGGCAAGACTATAGTTTTACCGGAGGGCGAAGATAATCGCGTCGTAAAGGCGGCAGCGGAATCTGTAAAAGAAGGCATAGCGAAAATAGTTTTACTCGGTAACGAAAATGAAATAAAAATAAATAATCCCGACGTCGATCTTGCCGGGGTTACGATAGTCGATCCGCTTAAATCCGATAAATTCGAGGCGTACGCCGATCTTCTTTACGACCTCCGCAAAGAAAAAGGCATGACACCCGAACTCGCGCGCGATACATTAAAGAAAGACTACACGATGTTCGGTGCGTTGATGTTGAAAGCGGGCGACGTTGACGGAATGGTTTCAGGCGCATGTCATTCCACCGCAAATACACTGCGCCCCGGATTGCAGGTTATAAAAACCGCCAAAGGCACCCCGATTGTGTCGGCTTACTTTTTGATGATAGCGCCCGAAGGTGGCAATAAATATTGCGAAGACGGGTGTTATATATACGCCGATGCAGGACTTAATCAGAACCCTACGTCGGAACAACTGGCTTATATTGCGCAGTCTTCGGCAAAAAGCGCGAAGGCGATTGCGGGGATCGAACCGAGAATAGCGTTTTTGTCGCACTCTACCAAAGGGTCGGCTAAACATGCCGATGTAGATAAAGTAGTTGCGGCTGTCGAAAAATTCCATGAGATAGAGCCAGACGCGCTTGCCGACGGAGAACTTCAGTTCGATGCTGCCATAGTGCCCGAAGTCGGCGCAAGCAAAGCACCCGGCAGCAAAGTCGCAGGACATGCGAACGTTCTGATTTTCCCGGATCTCGATGCAGGTAATACAAACTATAAAAATACCGAAAGGCTTGGCGGTTTTCAGGCTGTCGGTCCTCTTTGCCAGGGGCTTGCAAAACCTATCAACGATCTTTCGAGAGGTTGTCATACCGAAGATGTCGTCGCCGCTGTCGCGATAACCGCTCTTCAGACGCAGATATAAAATATAATTATAAGAGGTTAAATAATGAAAGTTCTCGTAATCAATGCAGGCAGTTCTTCGCTAAAATATCAATTGATAGATATGACTACCGAGAAAGCAATAGCGAAAGGCGGTTGTGAAAGAATAGGGCTTGACGGTTCGTTTTGTAAGCATAAGGCTAACGGTAAAGAAACGATAATCAATGCGGCTATGCCGACGCACAAAGAGGCGATACAGGTCGTCCTTGACGCTTTGGTCGATAAAGATCACGGTGCTATAAAGTCGATGAAAGAAATAGACGCCGTCGGACACAGGATAGTCCATAGCGGAGAGGTGTTCAACGATTCCGTATTACTTACCGAAGACGTTATGAAAACTATCGAAAGCCTTTCCGAACTGGCGCCGTTACACCAACCGGCTAATATTATAGGCGTCAGAGCGTGTCAGGCGATTATGCCCGGTGTTCCGATGGTCGGCGTTTTCGATACGGCATTCCATCATACTATGCCGGAAAAGGCGTATATATACGGAATTCCTTATGAGGCTTATACCGACTTTAAGATAAGAAGATACGGTTTCCATGGTACAAGTCATAGATTTGTCTCGGCAGAGGCGGCAAAATATCTCGGCAGAGAGAACGACCCGAATTTCAAAGTCATTACAATGCACCTTGGCAACGGCTCTTCGATTACAGCTGTTAAAGGCGGTAAGAGTGTAGATACGTCTATGAGTTTCACACCGCTCGGCGGCGTGCCGATGGGTACCAGGTCGGGCGATCTCGATCCGGCAATCGTTGAATTTTTATCCGGTAAGTACAATATGACTATGGCAGAAACTATGAACTACCTTAACAAAAAGTCCGGCGTAATGGGGCTCAGCGGTGTGTCTTCCGATTTCAGAGATCTGACGGCTGCCGCAAAAGAGGGTAATCATAGAGCCGCGCTTGCTCTCGACGTGTTTGAATACAGTTGTAAAAAATATCTCGGTGCGTATGCGGCTGCGCTCGGCGGAGTTGACTGTGTCGTATTTACTGCCGGTATAGGTGAGCATGTTTACGATGTAAGAAGACGAATATGCGAAGATATGGAATATATGGGACTTAAAATCGACGTTAAGAAGAACGACGAAGTCGGCGACGGTATATGTGATATTTCTGCCGAAGATTCTAGAGTAAAAGTGCTTGTTATTCCGACCAACGAAGAACTTGTAATTGCAAGAGATACCGAAAGACTGGCAAAATAATTATAAATTATAAATCAAAAATCTATTTGATGCTATAAAAATATTGACATTACAGAAAAAATAATGTAAAATTAAAAGGCTTTATGGTTATCGACGTAAAGAAACTTAAATACAGCGGTAAAGACGTTTGTTCTTTTCATTTTGAATACGACGCTGATGATTCGGCTATTACTTTACCTGACGCCGTATATTCGGCTCCCGTTTCGGTTACGGGCACGCTTACGCTTGGCGGTAATGCGGTGTTTGTCGAAGGGGAAATCGAATATTCTTTGAATGCGAAATGTTCGCGTTGCTTAGATGACGTTATTTTCCATAATATAGTAGAATTTGACGAGAGATATTCGGAAGATAAAACCGATGACGATGCATATTTGTATGCAAAGGGTTTAGTCGATTTGACTGATATGGTAAATGAAAAGCTGTTATTATCTTTTCCGTATTCGGTTCTTTGCAAAGAAGGCTGTAAAGGTATTTGTCCCGGTTGCGGTGTAAATCTCAACCGTGAAGAATGTAAATGTAAAACTTAACTGAGAAGAGAGGTATATAAAGATGGCAGTTCCTAAACATAAGGTATCCAAACAGAGAGGAAACAAGAGATTTGCAAGCAATTATAAGGCTAAGATGCCCACGTTGGCAGAATGCCCGAATTGTCACGAGCTTAAAGCGTCGCATCAGGTTTGTCCTAAGTGCGGATATTACGACGGTAAACTCGTAGTCGATAAAGAAGAAAAGAAAGCCGACTGATATTAAACATTGAGTCGAGGGCGGATAGCGGTGCTATTCGCCTTATTTTCGTATCGGCGAATAATAGAATTTATTTAACAGATTAACGGCGAATTTAATTTTATAGAAATTAAAAATAAAATGAGAATAATTCCTAAAAATACTTGACATATCATTTTAGATGTGTTAAAATGCATACAGTCGGAAGACGAAAAAATTACGGAGGAAACTCTATATGAAAAAATTTGTTTGTCCTATTTGCGGTTATGTTCACGAGGGAGATTCTGCTCCCGAGTTTTGTCCTGTTTGTAAATGCCCCGGTTCAAAATTCACCGTGCAGGAAGAAGGGCTTAGTTGGGCAGCCGAACATGTTTTAGGCGTGGCTAAAGATGTCGATGAAGAAATTAAAAAGGGATTAAGAATGAACTTTGAAGGCGAGTGCAGCGAAGTCGGTATGTATCTTGCCATGGCGAGAGTCGCTTATAGAGAAGGTTATCCCGAAGTCGGGGCATATTATGAAAAGGCTGCGTGGGAAGAGGCCGAACATGCGGCAAAATTTGCCGAAATGTTAGGTGAAGTCGTTACCGATTCCACTAAGAAAAATCTCGAGTTGAGAGTCGCGGCTGAAAACGGCGCAACCGCCGGGAAGGTTGAACTTGCGAAACTCGCGAAACAACAAAACCTCGATGCAATTCATGACACAGTCCATGAAATGGCACGCGACGAGGCGCGCCACGGCAGAGCGTTCAAAGGCTTGCTCGACAGATATTTTAAGTAAAATCTATATAAATTTTATCAAAAAAAAGTCCGAAAATATTTTCGGACTTTTTTTGATGTTCATTATAAATTACAGCACTTCTTTGACCTTCGATACAACGTTTTCGACCGTGAAACCGAATTTATTAAGTAAATCGGAGAAAGGAGCGGATGCGCCGAAAGTTGTCATGCCGATGACTTTACCGTCTAATCCGACGTATTTATACCAGCAATCGGGGGTTCCTGCTTCGATTGCAACTCGCGCTCTTACGGCATTTGGTAAGACGGTCTCTTTATACTCCTTAGATTGTTTGTCGAAAAGTTCCATGCAAGGAACAGAGACGACCCTGACGTCTATTCCTTCGTCTTTAAGTGCGATTTTAGATTTCATAGCCAACTCAACTTCAGAGCCGCTGGCAAGTAAAATTGCATCGGGTGTGGATTTTTCGCTGTCGGACAAAATATATGCTCCTCGTAAAGCATTGATTCCGGACGTTTCGTATTGGGGCAGGTTTTGCCTTGTAAGAACCAGACAGGTGGGACCTTCGCCCGTAAGGGCGGCTATCCAACCGTAAGCGGTTTCTTTTCCGTCTGCAGGACGGAATACCTTCATATCGGGAACGGCCCTTAATCCGGCAAGTTGTTCTACGGGCTGATGAGTCGGTCCGTCTTCGCCTACGCCGATCGAATCGTGCGTCAGAATGTACGTTACGTTTCTCTTCATTAAGGCTGAAAGGCGCATTGCGTTTTTCATATAATCGGAGAAGATAAAGAACGTTGCACAATAGGGGATGATGCCGCCATGTAAACTCATACCGTTGCATATAGCCGACATTGCATGTTCGCGTATACCGAAATGCATATTAACGCCGGTTCTGTCGGTTGCTGAATAATCGCCTTTAGATTTCATATAAGATTTATTCGACGGGGCAAGATCGGCGCTGCCGCCCATCAGATTCGGTAATCTATCGGCAAGTAAATTCAAAACTTTTCCGCTTGTATTGCGGGTTGCGTCGGGTTTGTCGAACTCGAAAAGCTTTTCGTCATGGATAAGATCGGGTAATTTCCCGCTCATATAATTTTCATAGCGCGTAGCGAGTTCGGGATAAACCTTTTTATATTCGGCAAAAAGCGAAAGCCATTCGTTTTCTATTTTTTTACCGTTTTCTTTATATACGGAAAGTTTATTTTTAACCTCTTCGGGTACCGTAAACGGGGGATAGTTATAGTTGAGATTTTTACGCAAGCCGCCTATCCCGTCTGCGCCTAACGGAGCGCCGTGTGTTGCTTCGCTGCCGGCTTTAGGCGAACCGTATCCGATAATTGTGCGGATAATTATTAACGAAGGTTTTTCTGTTTCTTTTTTTGCCTCGGTTATTGCGTCGGCTATTTGTGCCATATCGTTTCCGTCGGAGACATAAAGAACTTGCCAGCCCTGAGCCTCATGCCGCTTACCGACGTCCTCCGTAAACGCGCTGTCGGTATCTCCCTCAATGGTTATATTATTTTTATCATATAAGACTATGAGTTTTCCGAGTTTGAGAGTACCGGCGAGAGATGCTGCCTCGTATTCGATTCCTTCCATCATACAGCCGTCGCCGCATAAAGCGTAAGTGTAGTGATCGACTATCGGAAACCCGTCGCGGTTGAATTCGGCTGCGAGGTGAGATTCTGCAATCGCCATACCTACGGCATTGGCTATTCCCTGACCGAGAGGACCGGTCGTTGTTTCTATTCCGGGAGTGTGTCCGTATTCGGGGTGTCCCGGGGTTTTAGAATCGAGTTGGCGAAAATTTTTCAGGTCATCCATCGAAACGTCGTAACCGAACAGGTGCAAGAGCGCATAATTGAGCATTGAACCGTGTCCGGCAGAAAGTATAAATCTGTCTCGGTTATCGAATTTCGGATTGCTCGGGTTGAATTTCAGAAATTTTGAAAAAAGAGTGTATGCGATAGGTGCGCTGCCGAGCGGTAAACCCGGATGTCCGGATTTTGCCTTTTCGATAGATTCGGCGCATAAGACCCTGATTGTGTTTACGGCGAGAATATTCGTGTCCATATTTTACTCCTATCATCTTATTATGATATTATAATGCCGAATGCGGCATGATTTTATAAAAATAATATAAAAAGGGGTCGCCGTAGCGACAACCCCTTAACAAGCGAATACAATTATTTCTTTAATGCGTTGATTCTTTTCTGAAGACCCGACTTTTTGTTCGCAGCGGTATTTTTATGATAAACACCTTTCGCGACGGATGCGTCGATGACGGACGCGGTTGCGGGGTAGAGTTTTACCGCCTCTTCGTAATTACCGGCGTCGATAACGGCGTTAAGGTTTTTGATAGCGGTTTTTACTTCCGATTTATTGTTTTTATTTACGGAATTTTTCTTTTCGTTGACGAGTACGCGCTTTTTCGCGGATTTAATGTTGGGCACTTTATTTACTCCTTTAATATGTTTAATTTCAAAGTCTTATATATTTTAACATAAAAACAATCGGTTGGCAAGAATATTTGAGCGATTTAAGGAAATAATATTTAATATTTTTTCTTTCGGATGAAAATATGGTATTAAGATGTGATTTGGCGGTCGACTCTGTCGGCGGTAAGAAAAATAAGAACATAAAAAGGAGAATTACGGAAGGCAGATTCGGAACTGTCATGGAAGATATAACGCTGTTGTCGGATATGGGTGACGTTTATGCCGGAAGATATATCACGCTTACGCGCAAAGATGTATATCCGTCCTGTTCGGAAGAAAAGAAATATTTTATCCGAGCCTTAGGTAAAGCCGTGAAAGATTTGATCTCCGATAAAAATAATTTACCGCAGTGCGTTATGATTATAGGTCTGGGTAACGGAATGATGACTTCGGATGCGTTGGGGAAGAGCGTGACGGAAAAGACTGTGCCGACCAGAGGAAGAATTTCCGTCAAAACCGAAGTGTGTTGTTTTCCTGTCGGAGTCGGAGGCGTTACGGGCATAGAAAGTTCGGAGGTGATTCGCGGACTGCTGAATACTGTTCGTCCAGATCTTCTGATATGTGTGGACGCGTTGTGTGCAGTCGACCCAAAACGTCTCGGCGTATCATATCAAATAACCGACACGGGAATTGCGGCAGGTAGCGGTGCGGGGTGCGGTAAAGGAATAAGAATCGATAGAAACTTTGCTGGTATTCCCGTCGTGGCGATAGGTGTGCCGTTTGTCGTATCCGCAAGGCGTCTTGTCGAAACGGTTACCAAAGATAAAAACAAGATAAACGAATTGTTCGCCGATGAAGATTTATTTGTTGCCCCGCGTGACGCCGATGCGATTTTAGACGAAACCAGCGATGTAATCGCGGCTGCATTGAATTTGATTTTTTTTGCGGAATAAATTCTTGCGGCGCGGCATAGCGTAAAATATATGGATAACAGATGTGTGGCGTTTTGCGACAGCGGGGTCGGCGGATTGGAATTATTGAAAAGAGTGGCATCTGCATTCCCGGATGAAAATTTCGTATATCTTGCAGATTCCGATAATCTTCCTTACGGCAATAAGAGTGAAGACGAAATGCGTATTATCGCAGATTCTGTGATAACCAAACTGCTATCGTTCGCACCTAAACTTATAGTGACGGCGTGTAATACTCTGTCCGTGACTTTGAATGACGAAAAGAGAGATCGCGGCGTAAAAATTATCGGAGTATTGCCTCGGGGCGGTGTCGGGCGAGGATATGTTTTTTGTACTCCGCGTACGGCAACCTGTAAATATGTGAGGACTCTAACGGCAACGGGAGCGTATGTCGCAGGAATCGACGGGTTGGCAGGAGAGATAGAATATGATGTGCTAAATCATAAAATCGTCGATGTTAAGCATTATTTTGACGGTTATGATACTGCGGTCGATTATGTGTCGCTCGGATGTACGCATTACGGTCTGGTGCGTAGCGAAATACATAAAATTTTTCCCGATTCTGCAATAATAGACGGCATAGACGAAACCGAAAAACAAATCGTGTCTTTTTTGCGTGACCACCCATGCGAAAGAGATAAAGGCGAAGTCTGTTTTTTAGGAAAAAAAAGACGTAAAATTCAAGATTATTACTTAAATTTTTTATAGAATTTCAACGAGATTCGATATTGTTTGAATCTCGTTATTTTTTATGTTAATGGTTATACGGTCAAAATTTTTCCAAAAAAAATCATAAAAATGGTTAAAAGTGGTTGACAGTGGTCGATGAAAAATATATAATAAACTTACAAACTTTCAAAAAGGAGGTCTCGATATGTTTTCTGGCGAACAAACGCATCAACTGGACGCTAAAAACAGAATAAGAATTCCGTCGCAATTCAAATTGCCGACGAACGAAGACCTCGTTTTTTGTAAGGGTACTACACAGTGTATATACGTTATGCCTAAAAGTGCGGTCGATAAAATGAGCGAAGAATTTTACAATCTTTCGCTTTTCGACGAAGAGGCGCAAGAGGCTTTTTCGGAGTATATGTCAGGTTTTTATACGATAGAACCGGATGCTCAGGGCAGATATCTTCTTCCTCAGGCACTCAGGGAATATGCCGGCATAAGTAAAAACGTGATTACCGTCGGTGTATTCAATCGTCTTGAAATCTGGAGCGAAGAGGTCAAACAGGAAAGGCGTAAAGCTAAATCTTTTGCCGACAATATCAAGATATTGCAATCGAAGGTGGGCAAATGAAATTTTCGCACGTTCCTGTAATGCTTGACGAATGCATTCAGGCGCTACGCGTTAAAAGCGGCGGTAAATATTTTGACGGAACTCTCGGCGGCGCAGGTCATAGCAAAGAAATATTGAAACGAATCGGTGACGACGGATTGCTTGTCGCAACCGATCGCGATGAAGAGGCTGTGTCGAATGCCGAAGAACTTGTTGAAGAATACCGCGGCAGATTTATTGTTTATAACGATAATTTCAAAAACTTCAATCACATAAAGCAAGAGTCCGGCGTTGACGCGTTTGACGGAGCTCTTTTGGATCTCGGGGTAAGCAGTTATCAACTCGATAACAGATCTCGCGGTTTTTCCTATCTTTCATTTGATACCGAACTCGATATGAGAATGGACAAGAGTCAGGTTTTAAGTGCGGAAGATGTGGTAAACGAGTATTCCCCCGAGAAACTCAGATATATCATCGAAACTTACGGCGAAGAAAAATTTGCCAGAAAAATAGTCGAAAATATCTGTGCGAGAAGATCGACGAAACGAATCGTGACGACAGGCGAGCTTGTTGAGATTATAGATAAAAGCATACCGTACAAATTCAAACAAAATGGACATCCTGCAAAAAAAACTTTTCAGGCAATAAGGATAGAAGTAAACGAAGAACTCGATGGTTTGGGACAAGCGGTAAAAGATATAATAAGAGGATTGAAAAGCGGAGGCAGGATAGCGATACTTACTTTCCATTCGCTTGAAGACAGAATAGTCAAACAGACTTTTAAGGATCTTGAAACCGACTGTATATGCGATAAAAGATTTCCCGTATGCGTATGCGGTAAAAAGAAAGAAATTGAAATAATAACGAAAAAACCGATAGAGGCAAGCGAAGAGGAACTCGAACTCAATTCAAGATCGAGGTCGGCGAAACTTCGTATAGCCGAAAAAATCTGAACGGGGATATAATAAAATCAAAGGAGACGGAATATGTATAATAACGGTCATACCGCTTATAACAACGACAGAAACGTGAGTCTTGCAGAGAGAGAGCAAGCCGACGCGATAAAGAGCAATCTTGATAAAATACTCCATTACGAACGCTATCGTAATAACGCCGATACGCCTGTCGGGTCGGTTGCCCCGGTCGAACGCGAACAGCGTGAAACCGTTTCTACCTTAAAAAATTCCGCTCCGGAGAGCGTTAACTATCGCGAAGAGGAAGTAAATGAGGATTTGCGCCCGTCGTCGACGACTATGCAGTTCGGTACGAGTGAGGATAATGATGTTTACGAGGATCTTGCATACGACAAAAAGAGTGAAAAAGAGGAATTCAGACTCAGCAGCAAAGGCAAGATTTTAATAGCGGTTTATTCGATTGTCGTTGCGATAATTCTGTCGCTTATAGTTATCAATTCCAGAATGTTGAAGTCGTTGGATCAGTCGATCTCGTCATACGGTTCGAGAATAGACGATCTCAATGCCGAGTATACGCGTATCAGCACAGAATACGACAGCATCATGGAAAATGAAGAAGAAATCGGGAAATGGGCTGCGGATCACGGAATGGAGTACGGTAAAGCGGCTTAAGTTACGAGGTAACGCAACATATATAAATTCAGTTTTAATATTATACGAAAGAGGTTATTCGCTTATCTGAGCGCAATAACCTTTCTTTTTTTATTTGTTATCGCAAGGGTGTTTTACATTCAGATTGTACAGGGACGGGATTTGCAATCCAAAGCCGTCGATCAATGGACCCGTGAACTGCCGGTGGCGGCTACGCGTGGCATTATCGTTGATCGAAACGGGGTAATACTTGCGGATAATTCCGAATCATACGCGGTTTATGTACGATGCAGGCTGCTTGGCGACGTAAAGCGGACGGCGGAGATTCTTGCGGAGACTCTTGATATGGATGCCGTTGCATTGGAGAATAAAATACATACGCATGCCACTTCCGAAATTACGATAAAAAAGCGAGTCGATAAGGGGAGTATAGCAAAACTTGAAGAATATAATTTACCCGGGGTTTATTTTACAACCGACGGAGAAAGAATTTATCCGTACGGAAATGCCCTTTGTCAGATTCTCGGTTATACTTCTGTTGACGGAGCAGGACAGGCGGGGCTGGAACTTCGTTACGACGAATATCTTAAAGGTTATAACGGGGAAATTCTTTATGAGGCAGATCTTATCGGCGTAGATATAAACGGGAAATCCGCAAGGTATATCCGCGCTACGGACGGACTTAATCTGAAACTGACTATAGATTATGAAATTCAGCGGATTTGCGACGCGGTAACGATGGCAGCTTATGCAGAATATTCTCCAAAGAGCGTTTCTACGATCGTGCTCGATCCGTCGAACGGACAAATTCTGGCAATCAGCTCAAACCCCTCTTATGACCTGAATCGGGTGCCGAGAAACGATCCGGAAACTTTGAATAATGCCGGGAGATGCTCATTGATCGTCGATTCGTATGAACCCGGTTCGACGTTCAAAGTTTTAACTGCGGCAGCGAATATAGAAGAGTATCTGAAAGGGAATCCGTCGGCATTTTCTCCTACGCATGTTTTCAATTCGTCGAGGTATCGTTTTGTCGACGGTAAAAAGATTAAGTGCTGGAGTAATCATGCGAACGGCAAACATTCAAATGAAAATCTTGCAATGGCGTTAAACAACAGTTGTAACCCGTGTTTCGTAGATATAGGTTTATCGCTGGGAAAGGCAAAAATGTATGAATATATCGAAAAGTTCGGTTACGGAAAAACTACGGGTATAGATTTTAACGGAGAAACTCCGGGGATGTTGGTGCCGGAAAGTGCCGTGACGAACGGTGACATTGCCAGAATATCTTTCGGACAGACTATAGCCGTTACGCCGTTGCAACTGGCATGCGCGACAGCGGCTGCCGTAAACGGCGGTACCTATTACGAGCCGTATTTTGTAAAAGAGATTTACGATAACTATGGGAATATAGCCGAGATTATAAATCCGAAGGCGAAAGGCAGAACAATAAGCGAAGAGGCGTCTCGTATACTTGCAGGTTATCTTGAAGGCGTAGTGAGAGACGGCAGCGGTAAACAGGCGTATATCGAAGGGTATCGCGTCGGAGGGAAAACGGGTACGGCGCAGAAATTTGAAAACGGAGTTTTATCCGTCGGGAAAAACGTAATGAGTTTTGTCGGGTTTTTCCCTGCCGATAATCCGAAATATCTTGCGCTTGCCGTCGTCGATGAACCGGTAGGGGGTCAATACGGTTCGACCGTAGCCGCGCCGATAGTCAAACATATTTTTGAAGGCATTATCGAATGCAAAAATATCAAACCGTATGTATAGGTGAAATATGAGAACGGAAGAATTGCTTAAAAATGTAGAGATCGTTAAAGTAATCGGTACGATGCCGCTTAACGTCGAAAGCGTTGTCGATGACTCGAGAAAGTCGGGTAAAGACAGTCTGTTTTTTTGCGTAAAAGGCAATAATGAAGATGGCGAGAAGTTTATCGGTGAGGCGATCGCGCGAGGAACAACGATTATCGTCGGAGAAAAACCTTCCGGGTGCAATGTATGTTTTGTCGTGGTAAAAGACATTAGAGATGCGATGGCAAAAATTTGCGCGGAGTTTTACGGAAATCCGCAAGATAAATTAAAAATATTCGGTGTAGTCGGAACAAACGGTAAGACTTCCGTTTGTCATATTTTATCGCAAATATTTGCGGTTGCCGGTAAAAATACAGGTATTATCGGTACTTTAGGCATTACTTCCGGAAATGAGACGAAAGATACCGGTCTGACATCGCCGGGTACTGTGTTATTATACTCGACGCTTGCCGATTTCGTAAAAAACGGAACGGAGTGTTTATTTATGGAAGTGTCTGCGCATGCGATAGCGCAAAAACGTGTAGGCGGAATATTTTTTGAATGCCTTATATTCACAAATTGTACCGAAGATCATTTGGATTACTTCGGGAATATGGAGAAATATTCTAGTGTTAAGCGTAGTATTTTCAAAAAACATAACTGTAAATATGCCATAGTGAATGTCGACGATCCTACAGGAAGAGAAATTCTTTGTGAAAGTGATGCGGAAACTCTGACATACGGAATAGACAATCCTGCCGACGTGTTCGCGATAGATATAGCCGAAAGCGAACGCGGTATAAGTTATATAATTAACTTATTCGATGCCATATACGATGTGGACAGCCCTCTTTTAGGCGAGTGTAATGTATATAATACGCTTGCCGCGGCGGCATGTGCCGCGGCGTGCGGAATCAGAATTCACAAAATCGCGCTTGCGCTGAAACATATTAAAGCCGTAAAGGGCAGAGCGGAGTTTGTCTGTTCGGTTAACGGAGCAAACGTTTACATTGACTATGCACATACGCCCGACGGTTTGAAACGAACGCTGACATCGTTCAGAAAGGTTTGTGACGGCAAATTGTATTGCCTGTTCGGGTGTGGCGGAAATAGGGAAAAAGAGAAACGGTCCGTAATGGGAGCGATCTCGGCGTCTTTAAGTGATTTTACGGTAATAACTACGGACAATCCCAGATTTGAAGACCCGTGTGCCATTATTTCGGAAATCGAAAGCGGTGTGCGAAAAATAAGCAGAGATTATATTACGATAGAAGACAGAAAGGAGGCAATCGGATACGCGATGGCGAAATTAAAAAAAAGCGACATATTGATTGTCGCGGGGAAAGGCGCAGAAACATATCAGGATGTTTTGGGCGTGAAAAGAGATTTTTCGGATGCCGATGTAATTGCCGAAGTCGCCGCGACGCTCGACGGGCAGGACGATAAGTGAAAAAATATCTTATATCTGTGGGTTTGTCCGCGATAATATCCGTTATTGTCGGATTTTTGATTATACCTTTATTGAAGAAATTAAAATTTGGGCAAAGCATATTATCCTATGTGTCCGAACACGATTATAAAAGCGGAACTCCGACTGTCGGCGGCATAATATTCGCAACGTCATGCCTGATCATGTATTATATATGCCGGACAAGCGAGAACAGGTTATCTTCGGTATGCGTTGCAGTGTTTTTGGCTTATATGGCAGTCGGATTTATAGACGACTTTATTAAAATTAAATTAAAGCGGAACGAAGGATTAAACCCGATTCAGAAAACCCTGTTTGAAATTGTTATAGCATTAGTTGTTTCTGTATTTGCTTATACCAGAGGACTTACGAAAATAAATATACCTTTTACCAAAATTACGGTTGACATCGGGTGGTGGTATATTCCGCTGTGCGCGTTTGTGTTTATAGCAGCGACAAACAGCGTTAATCTGACCGACGGACTCGACGGGTTGGCGGCAGGCGTGACCTATGTTTATATGCTGTCATTTGCCGTGCTTTTGGCGTTGCAGATAAAATCGGAAAACATAAGTTATCCCGTCGGTGAAGAATATGCAAACATTGCAGAGTTTTCGGTTTGTCTTTCAGGCGCGCTTATAGGTTTTTTACTTTTTAATACTTATAAAGCAAAAGTATTTATGGGGGACACCGGATCTCTCGCTCTCGGCGGAGCGGTCGCGGTTACGGGAGCGTTAAGCGGAAATATTCTTTATATTCCGGTTATAGGAATAACTTATGTCGCGTCGAGCATATCCGTAATATTGCAGGTGGCTTATTTTAAGCGGACGAAAGGTAAGAGATTGTTTCTGATGGCTCCGCTGCACCATCATTTTCAACATAAGGGATATTCCGAAAGTAAAATAGCGTTCGGATATAAATTTGTAACTATGATTGCCGGCATTGCGGTAATCGTGTTTAATATTGCGAGGTGAAATATGTATCTCAGGAAGACTGTGTTTCTTGTCGTCGGAGTCTCAAAAAGCGGTGTCGGCATCGCGGAATTATTATTAAAACGCGGAGCAAAATGCTATGTATACGACGATAACGAGAATGATCGGATAAAAGCCAATCTGGCAGAACTTGCAGAATACGGTGCATCCGTGGTCGACAAAAGCGAAGTGTTCGCATTGCTCAGAAAAATCGATGCCGTGGTTTTAAGCCCCGGCGTTGCGATAGATCACGAAATACCTTTGGCGGCAAGAAAACTCGGCAAACGTATAACGGGCGAACTGGAACTTGCATCGGAGTTTTGCCTTGCCCCGATTATCGCCGTTACGGGAACTAACGGTAAAACCACGACGTGTACGATGATCGATGCGGTTCTGCATGGCGCAGGGATTAAAAGCGAGTTATGCGGTAATGTGGGAACGCCTTTATCTGCGGTTGAGGACAATATAGATCCCGATACGGTTGTTGTTCTTGAGGCGTCGAGTTTTCAACTTGAAACGGTAAGGAGTTTTGCGCCCCATATAGCGATTATCACGAATATTACGCCCGACCATTTATCACGGCATTATAATATGGATAATTACGTATATGTCAAAAGCAAAATACTGGCAAATCTTACAGAAACGGAATATGCCGTATTATGTTATGACGATCCGCTTGTCAGAAGTCTTAATGAGAAGACGCGGGGAAAAGTCGTATATTTTTCGACTAAGGAAGAGGTTAACGGTGCTTACGTCACCGACGGAAAAATTTTTTATAAAGGCAAATACATAACGGATTTAAGTTCGTTGCCGATAAGCGGCGAACATAATACATATAACGCATTGGCTTGTCTTTGCGCGGCAATGATTATGGGTGTCGATAAAGAAGACATTATCGAGGCGTTCAGAACTTTCAAAGGCGTAAAGCACAGAATACAGTTTGTGAAGACCGTAGACGGAGTTGATTATTATAACGATTCGAAAGCGACGAACGTAGATGCGACCGTCAAAGCCGTGGCAACGATGTCGAAACCGACAGTGCTTATCGTCGGGGGAAAAGATAAAGGACTTGATTTTTCGCCGTTGTTTGACGGGATTAAAGGAAGTAACGTAAAGTCGATAGTAGCGACAGGCGAAAGTGCTTTCAGAATAGTCGAAAGCGCGAAAAAGAGCGGATTTGCCGATATTTCGATGACGGAAGATTTTAACGTCGCCGTATATCTTGCAAAAAAAATAGCCGTTTGCGGAGATGCCGTACTGTTAAGCCCTGCGTGCTCGAGTTTCGATCGTTTTACAGATTTCGAACAACGCGGAGATGCATTTATCAAACTGGTCGAAAATGAAATATACGATGAATAACGTGACGAGTGAGAGTCTTGCGGTTTCGCATAACGAAAAGTCGGGGAGAGGGGATTTCCTTCTCCTTTTTTCGGTGTTAGTATTGTCTCTTGTAGGTCTTGTTTTCGTATATTCCGCAAGCCGATATAACGCATCGGTTACATACGGCGATGAGTTTTATGTTGTGAAGAAACATGCCGTAGGGTTGTGTATGGGATACGGAGCATTGATTTTCGGCATATTTTTCGATTATCGCAGGTATCGTAAAATCGGTTTGTGGCTTGTAGCGGCATCGGTAATATTGTTGTCGCTTGTATTCACTCCGTTGGGCTTTGAAAATTACGGTGCAAAAAGGTGGATAAGAGTAGCGGGGATAACTGTTCAACCTTCCGAGATAGCAAAAATTTGTTATGTTATTTTTGTTGCCGGATATTTTTCCAAAAATCCCGAGAGAACGAAAACGATTTTAGGTGTATTGCCGGTAATACTCGGCGGCGGAATTATATGCCTGCTGATTATTCTCGAACCCAACATGTCAATCACGGTTTGTTTCGGTGCGCTAATGTTACTGTTGATGTTTGTGTCGGGTACTAAGGCGGGGATAACGGCTTGTATTGTAATACCTGCCGTATGTGCTGTTCCTCTTTTGATAATCGCCGAACCGTACAGACTTAACAGGTTATCGGCATTTCTGAATCCGTGGGCATCGCCGAAAGGCGAAGGGTATCAATTGTTACAATCTCTTTACGCTCTCGGTTCGGGCGGATGGTTCGGCGTAGGATTATTCGGCTCCAGGCAAAAATTCAGATTTTTACCGTTTTCCGAAAGTGATTTTATTCTTGCCGTTATAGGCGAAGAGGTCGGTTTTATCGGGCTTGCGGCGTTGTTTATGCTTATACTTTTTATCGTGGTAAGAGGTATAAAAATTGCGGTTAATTGTAAAGATTTCTTCGGATTCATTTTAGCTATGGGAATCACGGGAATATTCGGGATTCAATCGCTTGTCAATGCGTTGGTCGTAACAGGGAGTATTCCTCCGACGGGATTGCCGTTGCCTCTTGTTTCTGCGGGAAACACTTCACTCATCGTTTTTTTATTTTCGTTCGGTATATTATTCAATATCAGCAGGAAATAAGTTAGAGAACTTTTTATATCTCTGTTTTCATAGTATGCAATATACTTTGAATTCGGAGGATAAATGGATAGATTTATCGTATACGGGGGACAAAAACTTTACGGAACCCCCCGTATTCATGCGGCTAAAAATTCGGTCCTGCCCATTATGGCGGCAAGTATTGTTGCCGACGGAAAAACAAGAGTCGAAAATTGTCCGGATATATACGACGTATCGGTGATGAGCGATATAATCGATGCATTGGGAGGAAAAACGTTTCGTCACGATAACGCTCTCGAAATCGACACGTCGGGTGTATGTGATTGGCGATTACCGAGTGAACATACGCAAAAAATAAGGGCATCGCTGTTTACCGTCGGGGCTTTGCTGGCACGATTCGGCTGCGCCGAAGTCTCGCGTACCGGCGGGTGTGCGATAGGTGACAGACCTATAGATATACATATAGATGCTTTTCGCTCTCTCGGCGTCGATGTCGCCGAAGGAGAAAGCGTAACCTTCAGAAAAAATCGTATTGACGGCGGTTGCGTAAAGCTTCGCTATCCGAGTGTCGGTGCAACTGAAAGCGTAATGATTTTCGCGACTTCTTTGAACGGCGTTACCACAATAGAAAATGCTGCCAGAGAACCCGAAATAATCGATTTGCAAAATTATCTTAATAAACTCGGCGGTAAAGTCGTCGGTGCAGGAACTTCGGTCGTCACGGTCGAGGGCGGTTTTACGTTAAAAACTTACGGAATAGATTTTCGTCCGTCGAAAGATCGCATCGAAACCGGAACTTTTTTATTTGCAGGGGCTGCTTGCGGCGGAGAATTACAGTTTTTTAACGAAGATTTGATGAACCTTGATGCAACTTTGAAAATTTTATCGAATAATGCTTGCAAAATACGACCGAAAAATGATAAAATGATAAACGTAGAATTCTTATCGCCTTACAACGGGTTCGGGAAAGTCTCTGCGATGCCGTACCCTGCGTTTCCGACAGATCTTCAACCACAACTTGCCGCCGCGGCTTGTTTTGCCGACGGGCTTACCGTTGTCGAAGACAGGGTGTTCCCGAATAGATTCGGGTACCTGTGCGAATTAAAAAAACTCGGCGCCGATGTGTCGGGGGTCGGCAATATGTGTGTTGTTGTCGGCAACGGTCGACTGCACGGCGCAACGATTTCGGCGGGAGATTTGCGTGGCGGAGCGGCATTATTGATTGCTGCCGTCGGTGCGGAAGGCAGATCCGAAATTCTTAACGCATATCACATTGACAGAGGATACTCTTCGGTCGAAACAAATTTCAGATCGCTAGGCGCAAAAGTCGAAAGGGTAACTCTATAACGGAGAAATTTATGAACAGAAAAGCGGTTATGATAATCAGTACGGTGGCTGTCTTTGTTTTGACGGTCATTGCCGCTTTTCTTTGGTTATTCAGAGTGAGGTATATAGACGTTGACGTAAACAGACCGGAAGGCGACGAAACGTCTTACGAATATATCGACGATGCGTTGACCGATAAATTTCGCGGTAAAAATATATCTTCCGTGAAATCGTCCGATGTTGTCGGCTTGTTTTCCGATAATCCTTATGTTAAGGTGGTAAGCGTTAAAAAGGCATTTCCCAACAGACTTCAGGTAAGGGTAAGTATTCGTAGCGGCAGGTTTTTGTTATGCGGGACCGATTTCGATTACGGATATATAACCGACGAAGAATTTTTTGTGCTTGAAAAGCAGGATATCTCATATTCGGATGACAGGTTGATAAGGGTTGACGTTACCGACGGAGACGTCGATAAAACCTCTTTGGAAATCTGCCGGATCGCGCAGGGTAAATCCACAGGTTTATTCGATGCGACCGTGAGGATATATAACTCTTTTGAAAACGGTTTTGCGTTTGTCAAAGATGCGTCGATAAAGCGGGAATCCGTTAATCTGTTTGTCGTTTTCAATACGCGTACCGGGGTTAAAATACGATTTGATTTTACCGATCCCGATACCGAGTTTTCTGTCTTAAAGAACGAGATATGCGAAAAAGCCGCAGAAGCACAGCAGTTATATTATAAACTAGATGAAGATCAGAAATCGCAAGGAACCGTTAACGTAATTAAAACAAACGGCGGTGTTAAAACTTTTTGGGATAAATCGCAGGCATAAGGAGGTGTTCGTTATTGAATAACGGCGTAACGATAATAGACGTTGGATCGTCTAAGATTACGGCAATGATCGGCGAAAGAGGCGTAAACGGTACTTTTGTCGTAAACGCAGTATCCGATGCCGAATACGACGGCTTTGCCGAAGGTAAGTTTTTCAGCGAGGAAGAATTCAAGAACTCGATAACGAATGCATTGTCTTCGGTTGCAGACGCCGATGCAAAAGGCGTTAAAGAGGTGTTTGTCGGCGTTCCCGGTGCCTTTATCAGAATAGAAAACCGAAAATTCAGATTATCGTTCGGAAGAAGAAAAAAGATTACAGCCAAAGACGTATCGGATTTACTTGCCGCAGGGCAAAAGAAAGTTTATTGTGACGGATATGAAAATATCTATGCGTCCGGTATATATTTTTCTTTTGACGATAACCGTAAGTCTGTCGATCCGGTAGGGCAGCAATCGGGTTCGTTAGGCGGATTGATAACTTATCAACTTTGTGAAAAATATTTTATTGATTTAGTGCGCTCCGCCGTGGCGGCGATAACGAAAGCGGAAGTAAGATTTGTATACAGTTTATATGCCGAAGGCAAATTTTTATTGAAAGGGTTATCGGATACCGCAAAACTTCTGACGGATGTCGGTTACATTACGACCGATTCGGTTATTTTTCTCGGTAACGGAATAATAGCGAAAGATTCTGTCGATTACGGCGGAGGATATATCACAGCTGCGCTTGTGGAAAAATACGGACTGTCACCAAGTGCGGCAGAGCAACTTAAACGAGACGTAAGTTTAGGGTATATCCGCGGGGGACAATCTCAATATTTAGTTGACGATGACGGCGAAACCGAAAGTTTTCAGGTTGAAGACGTGAACGAACTCGTAAGAGGGGTGCTGGACGAACTGGCGGGGAATATCGATGCTTTTCTCGAAGAAAATTTATCTAAGATAGCAATATCGGGTATATATCTTACAGGAGGCGGCGTTGCGTTTACGCGTGGCGCGACCGAGCATCTTTCTGGCAGAATAGGACAAGCCGTCGAAATTATTGCTCCGGAAACTCCGATGTATAATAAGGCGATATATTCGTCGACGATAAGTCTGTTGGATTTTTCGCTCGACGAACGTAAACAAAATAAATTATTTTTTATCTTCAAACGGAGGGGATAAACATATGGATATGTCTGATAACGGACTTAACATTTGCAAAATTAAAGTTATAGGTGTCGGCGGGGCGGGAAACAACGCCGTCAACAGAATGATAGATCTGAATATATCTAGCGCACAATTTGTTGCCGTAAACACCGATAAGCAGGCACTTATGTTGTCTAAGGCGCCTTTTGAAAGTCGGATACAGATCGGTGAAACTCTTACTAAAGGTCTTGGCGCGGGTTCAGACCCCGAAATGGGTGAAAAAGCAGCCGAAGAAAGTAAAGAGGCTATAGAGGATGTGGTTCGCGGAGTGGATCTCTTGTTTATTGCCGCCGGTATGGGCGGGGGAACCGGAACGGGTGCCGCGCCCGTTATTGCCCGTATAGCAAAAGAGTCCGGTTGTGTTACCGTAGCCGTGGTTACTAAACCGTTTGCGTTTGAAGGAAGAAGAAGAGAAGAAAACGCAAAAAGGGGCATTGCAAATCTTTCAAAGTATGTAGATACGATTGTTATTATACCTAACGATAAACTGCTTGAGGCTTTGCCGAACGATATTTCTATGATAGACGCATTGAAAGTCGCTGACGATAATCTTCGTCAGGGCATTTGCGGGATTGCCGACCTGATTTCTACGCCTGCGATGATAAACCTCGATTTTGCCGACGTACGCACGATTATTCAGAATCAGGGGCTTGCGCATATGGGTATAGGACGAGCGAAAGGCGAACACCGTGTCGTAGAGGCGGTAAGGCAAGCTGTTTCAAGCCCGTTACTCGAGACGACTATAGAAGGCGCAAGAGGAGTTATACTTAACGTAACAGGCGGCAAAGATCTTACTTTAGGACAAGTATACGAGGCGGCAAGACTTGTACAGGGTGTTGTTGATTACTCTGCCAATATAATCTTCGGCGCGAATATAAACGATGCGCTGCAGGAAGAAATCGAAATAACGGTCATTGCAACCGGGTTTGCCGTCAGACCGACAGGAGGGGAAGACGGCGGTGCACCCAGAAGAAATTTCATAAATTTAATGAAAGAAGAACCTGAAGTTAAGAAAGGTACCGAACCGACGGTAAACGGTAAAGCTCAGCAAATCGATTTTTCTTCCGATAGAAACGAGCGGATCGAAACGGAACAATTTCAGAGAGTTGCCCCCAAAGTCGCGGCTCCGGCGGAGTATGACGAAGAGGAAATTTATTCGTCTGAACAGTCACAGAAAAAAGAGTTGCCATCTTTTATGCGAAAATTATTCGGTAAAAAATAAAATATATCGGATCGAAAAACGGATTGTCGTATTAACGCGGCAATCCGTTTTTTTCAGGCAAATCTTTATGATAACGTTTCGGCATATACGCATACATTTGTCTGTCGTTTTTTCTGCATTCTATCGTTACGGCATTATAGTATGAACGCCATAGATTTCGGAATACCGTTTCATTATCGGATAAATAAATTGTTATCGGTGTGTTACCGGAATATATGGTTTTATACGTTTTACCGTCACATAAGCCGACTATATTGCGTTTGACGTCGTGGATGATAAACGGTATGGAGGCAAATCTTGCCTTGAAATGAGGCATCAGATATTCCGTTATATCGTTATCCGGGGTATAATGAGAATAATAAAATCCGGACGAACTCTCTTCAAATCGTAAAAAGCCCTTAAATCTATGCGTTTCGGTGTAAATACGTTTTATTAAATCGTAAAAATCAAGAACATATGTGAGGGCAAAGTTTCGTGATATGTCGGTATTTTTTTCATCTATGACTGTCTTCAGATAGAAAAATATCACAGATAATTTATTGCATTCTCCGCTTTTCAAAGCAATCGAAGTTTCGTAAACGGTATTTTTTGTTTTGCATTTTGTTAAAAATATTTTTACTTTTTCGGCGATCGTGGTGTCGTTTTTTATATAAATTATTTCATCGGTGAGAGATAATTGAGTATATATTTCTATTATTTTATCCGGAAACTTTTTGTTTTTATAAGCATAATACAATGCCGAATATAGTCCTGTTTGCAAACCTTCGATAACGTATACGATCATAATTCCCCCATGAGTGCGCTTTGGGATATTTCGGGGTTTGAAAACATAGATAATTGTGTCGCAAACTCTGTCCGACTTTCTGTGGTAAGCATATTTTTGATCTTAATATCATCGTCTGTACCGTAGAATTTACCTTTGCAGGTTATAAAATGTTTTGCACGTTTCATTACTACGCGCATTTTTTCAAGGTCACAGAAATCAAGCGAAGAATATCTTCTTGCCTCGACAATTTTATACGCGCTTTTGAATCCTATCCCGGGGACTCTTACAAGTGTTTCCGGCGGCGCGATGTTGATTTCAACGGGGAAAAATTCAGGATGTTTAAGCGCCCAACCGCATTTCGGGTCGTAATCGTTTGACAGATTTTCGTTTTCGTCAAGAATTTCGCTTGCGGAAAATCCGTAAAATCTCAAAAGCCAATCCGCTTGATACAGCCTATGTTCTCTGAGCAGTCCTATCGGGGTGACAGGTAAATCGGGGTTTTTATAATTGGCAGGTATATATGATGAAAAATAGACTCTTTTAAGCGAATATTTTTTGTATAATCCTTGTGTAAGACGTATGATCTGACCGTCGCTTTCAGGTGTCGCGCCGACAATCATTTGTGTGGTTTGACCTGCCGGGAGAAATTTACTGTATTTCATTTCTTTGGCTTGATGAAATTCGTTAGCCATAATATTCATCGGAGTCAGAATTCCCTCCTTGCTTTTTTCGGGGGCAAGAAGTTTCAGACTTTTTTCGCTGGGAAGTTCTAAGTTAAAACTCATTCTGTCGACATATTCGCCTGCACGGATAATTGTCAAGGCATTTGCCGACGGGATGCCTTTAAGGTGAATATATCCGTTGAAACCATATAATTTACGCAGTTTGACTACGGTTTCCAATAATCGATCCATAGTATAATCGGGGTCTGCTTTTATCGCCGAAGATAAAAATAATCCTTCGATATAATTGCGCTTATAAAAGTTCATGACAAGTTCGCATATTTCGTCCGGAGTTGCTTCGGCACGCGGAACGTCGTTACTCCTTCTGTTGACACAATACTGGCAATCATAAGAGCAATAATTTGTCATCAATATTTTTAATAACGAAATACATCTGCCGTCAGGCGTAAAAGAATGGCAAATACCTCCGTATTCGGCGTTCCCGAGTCCGTTTTTGGTGTTTTTGCGCGAAGATCCCGATGATGAGCATGATACGTCATATTTTGCGCTCTCTGTCAATATTTTTAGTCTTTCATAGTCAATCATAGCATATGCCCCATATACGAACATTTGTTCGTATATATTATATCATGCAAGTTCGGTGCGGTCAATCGTATTACGAACAAACGTTCGTAATATTTCATATAATGTGTGGTAGAGGTGTTTGTTAATGAAACCTATAGTTGTAGATTTGCCATATCCGGATTCGGAAGGGATAGAAAGAGATATAAGGAGCGCGACAATAATATCTCCCGCATATGCCGGATTGTACGGCGAAATGAAAGCGGTGTTGCAATACAGATTTCACGGGCTATATTTTGAAAGTTATCTGAATACCGAGACTGCCGCAATTTTAAGCGGGATTTCAATCGCCGAAATGAAACATTTCGATATATTGGGCGGACTGATATTAAAACTCGGTTTACCGCCGGTATATACGACGATTATTCCGGGTAACAGGGTATTTTCGGCAGAAAAGGTTATTTACGGAAAAGACCCGCAGAATATGTTGATGGATGATATCAACGGTGAACTTGCAGCTATTGCCGAATATGACAGAATTATAGGTGAATTACGAAACGAGCGAGTTTCCGCGATTATAAAAAGAATAAAACTCGACGAAGAATTACATGTCAAAATCCTTCGGGAACAGTTAAATAAAATTATAGATAAAATCCATGATAAATCATGACCACAATAATATCGGGTAAAACGGATTTACCGTTGTATATGCGAAATAAAGATCCTGCGGAATGCAAACCTGTTATAAAAACTTAAAATATAATATCGATGCACAATCGGTTGTTTGTTGATTTTTAGCAGGAGGCAAGGGGAATAAATATAAAATTTAAGATAAAAAAGTACGCTTGCTCTTGAATTTCAAGAGCAGGCGTACTCAACCTTATGTGATCTTTTAATATAATCTGCT
>ENA-UESH01000113-UESH01000113.1-human-gut-metagenome-genome-assembly--contig:-NODE-113-length-78498-cov-10.823491_pt1 | contig 78498 bp, 72 predicted proteins | sample MGYA00243001_ERZ508002 | MGnify/ENA primary metagenome ERZ508002 (study PRJEB26167, sample SAMN06115447) | human gut metagenome | host: Homo sapiens | place: China:Anhui | collected 2015-08-07... | reverse complement strand
AGCTTAACTTTAACATATGAGGCCCTATTCCTCATACCCTTTTTATTCAATTGTCCAAGATGTATTGTAGTACTACAGCCTTGTGAAAAACCCTATTCCCTTTTCGGTTGAAGGACAGGAAATAGAGAATACAGAACTATCTGTAAATGATGAAATAAAAGTCGGCAATCAGACTTTGCGCGTAGCAGGAATTATTGACGATCCCGTTGAGATAAACAACGAGGGATTTGTCAACGGCGTACAGATTATCGTGTGTGATACCGCCTATACTGCTATCACCGGACAGACACAATATGCAGAAGTATATCCAACCTTAACCGAGAAAGCTGATGTAGAACAGTTTGAAACATGGTTAGACGAATGGTGCAGCCGGAACACAGGCAGTCATTGGCTGTCCTATCTGCAATCGGACGCAGAACTTGCGGAGAGTTTCGCGCAGATCAATATGCTTTGTTGGGGTCTGATTTTGTTCATTGGCTTTATTGGAGTGCTGAATATCATCAACACAGTTTATACAAATATTCACACTCGCATTTCTGAAATTGGTATGCAGCGCGCCATTGGTATGAGTAAGACAAGCCTTTACAAAACCTTTTTGTGGGAGGGTGCTTATTACGGGCTGATTGCTTCTGCCTTTGGAGGTTTACTCGGTTATATCTGCTCTGTCTTTATTGAAGCAGTGGCCAGTAATACGTTGCAATTTGGAATAGTACCGATTATTTCAATTTTGGAAGCAGCTGCGGTTTCTGTCGTTGCTTGCTTGGCTGCAACTGCTGTCCCTCTGCGTTCTATTGTAAAAACAGATATTGTAAAAGCTATTATTACGATTGAGTAATTTATGGAGAAGCCGAACGCTCGACTACTCCAACAGTTAGCGGCGGCTTTGAAATATGGAAATCAAAGCCGCCGTTTTCCTTTTGAAAAATTGGATTTACGGAGGGTGTGTTAAAGTCGCCCTTTTTTGAGGATACGGCGGGTATCGGGAGGTATCGCCGTGTCTATTTTTATTTGCTATAATCCGCCTAATATCCTACGGTCAAAAAAAGCTATCACCCACCGTCGGGATATTACGGCTATGAGTATGAACTGACAATTCAACTTAACACTCCTTACAATTCTTTTTGCGCTCGTCCGCGTCTTTTCGCGGGCGGGCGCATTTTGCGTTCTCGCATATATCGGTGTCGCTCACCGCCCTTTCAATTCGATTTGGAAATCCACCAGGAACGAATTGAAAGGAGCCGCATAATGAGCGACGTAAAAAATATTTTTGAGAAAAATTCCGCAAATCAGCCAAAACGCCACTTCCCAAGACCTTTAATGGACGAAAGGGGAAAGAATGACCTGCCTCCCGGCATGACGAAGGGAGGTGAGAAAATGGAACTCGATCCCAAAGAAATCCAAAGGCAGCAGACCTTTGATAGCTTCTGCAAGAAGGTATTAAAGCATGAGGCCGCAAACGGTCACAGGGAGATCAATCGCAGGGCGCTGATAGAAATACCTATGAGCGAACTGCCGGAAGGTACGATGGAGCAGCTTGCGGTTTACGATGAATACCCCTGGGAGTACACCTCATTCCAGATCGGCAATGAGACTGTGCTTGTCAAGGACGACTGTCTGGCTGAAGCGCTTGCTGCTATTCCCGAAAAGGAACGCAACATCATCCTGATGTATTGGTTCCTGGATATGGCAGACCGTGAGATCGCTTCCCACATGGGAATAGCGAGACGTACGGTAAATACCCATCGGCAGAAAGGCTACGAGCTGCTGAAAAAGCTGATGGGAGGTGAAGCGGATGAATAATACTGCTAAGCAACCCCGCCTGATCCCGTATCCGGTGATTGAAGCTGCAATCAGCGGCGATACAGACGCGGTGAATGAGGTGGTCCGTCATTATTCCGGTTACATAGCTACTCTTTGTCAGAGGACAGGCCGTGACGAGAACGGCAATTACTGCACCTATGTAGATGAAGAACTGCGTAGAAGGCTGGAAACAAGACTGATTATCTCTATCCTGGGCTTTAAGCTGATATAAAGCCCGGAGGCGCATACGAGTCCCCCCTTTCCTCGTATGTTGCCGGGCTCTTTGACAAAGAAAGCCGAGGCGGAAAATTCCCGGCAGTATAAGGCAGACGGATACGATCTGTTGGTGACGAGCCGGGCGGAAAGTGCGCCATGACCTCCCCAGGGAGCGAGCGAGAAACACAAGGACGCAAAGCAGGTGTGGCAGCCTGCGGGCGATAACTTCCAACAGGACAATGAGACTCTCTTACAGCTACAGCCCGAGCGTGCAACCATTTATCAGGTGGCGAGGCGTCGCAGGCAATAGGTAGGGTCGCGCGAGAACCGCGTGAGGGTGAAATTCCCGTGGAGCTGAGCCAAGCAGCCATCCGTATTTGCCTCTTTCTATTTTTTGATTTTTAAGTTACTGAAAGGGGTTACTATGCAAGAAAACAAATTGCCGAAAGGCAAAAAAAATAAAGCAAGTGAAAATCCTCTGGAAGAAACAACGACCTACCATATTGATGGCAGGTCGTTCGTTGTAAAGCCGGTATTCAAGGATGACAGCGCAAATACCTTTGGAGCAATTCTGCTGCGGCTCATGCAGGCGGATTGTGAACGAAAAACATGAATCCCTTGCAAACCCGGCTGACAAGTGGCTGTCGGGCGCGGTATAATTAAAGCGTGAAGTTATAGCACGCAAGAAAATTTGTTGTCCGACTGTCCAAGGAAGGAGGACTTATGAAACAGTCGAACAACAAAAAATCCCGTGATGTAACAGCTTTCCTCTATGAGCGGCTTTCCCGTGACGATAATCTGGAAGGTGAGAGTTACAGCATTGGTAATCAGAAAAAATTGCTTACAAAGGTAGCCAAAGAAAAAGGCTACACCAATCTGGTGCATTTCCTGGATGACGGCATCTCCGGCGTGACCATGGATCGCCCAGGCTTCGTGGATATGATCCAGCAGCTTGAACAGGGCAAGGCGGCAGCGGTCTTTGTGAAGGACCTTAGCCGCCTGGGGCGCAACTACATTGAGGTGGGACGCCTGACCGAAGAATTTTTCCCGGAGCACGATATCCGTCTTGTAGCAGTTTCGGACAACATCGATACCGCTGAAGGCGATAACGAACTTGCCCCAATCCGCAATCTGTTTAACGAATGGTATGCGCGGGACATTTCTAAAAAGCGTAGGATCAGCAATAAGATCAAGGGCAATGCAGGCGAGCCAATGGGACAGCCTCCCTACGGCTACATGAAAGACCCCGACAATCCCAAACGCTGGATCGTGGATGATGAAGCCGCGCAGGTGGTCAAGCATATTTACGGTATGACCCTGGATGGCATGGGAACGGAGCAGATTGCCGCTCAGCTTGAACGGGAGGAAATCCTGACCCCGCGGGCCTATTGGTTGAAAAAGGGCGTCAAGCGTCCCGGAAAAGGCAAGCAGCAGCCGCCTACCAAGTGGAACAGCTCCACCGTCACCAAAATCCTGTCCCTGCAAGAGTATTGCGGCGATATTCTCAATTTCAAGACTTACTCAAAGTCCTACAAGAACAAGAAGCGGATCGAAAATGACCGTGAAAATTAGGTGGTTTTCAAGGATGTCCATGAGCCGATCATTGACCGCGCCGTGTGGGAGCAGGTTCAGCAGAAACGGGGTAAAGTCCGCAAGCGCCGCACCAACGAGGGCGAAAAGAATATGTTTTCCGGTTTGCTGGTCTGTGCCGATTGCGGAAACAACCTGCATTTCCATTTCAATCAGGGAAACCCGGAGATCCGATATTTCAACTGCTCCAACTATAAGGGCAACCGCGGCACCTGCACCTCTACCCATTATGTTCGGGTGGATTTTCTCGAACAGGTGGTGTTAGGCGAGATCAAGCGTCTGACCAAGTTTGCCAGCCGGTATGAGGATGATTTCGTCAAGGCCGTTATGGGCAGTACACAACAGAATGTTGCTTTGGACCGCAGGCTCAAAGAAAAAGAGCTTGCAGCCCTGCAAGCCCGTGATGAAGAACTGGATGGATTGTTTGAGCGTATCTATGAGGACAATGTTTCCGGCAAGCTCTCGGATGACCGCTTTGCCAAAATGTCCCGCAGATACGAAGATGAACAGAAGGAGATATCCGAGAAGATCAAGACCCTCCGTGCTGAAATGGACAAGCTCAGCAGCAAGTCCGTAACGGCGGATATGTTTATCTCCACCGTCCGCAAATACACCAGAGCCAAGGTCCTGACTCCAAGGATGCTTAATGAGTTGATCGATCACATCGAAGTCCATCAGGCGGAGAAGATCGACGGGATATGGGAGCAGCACCTTGTGATCCATTACAACTGTGTGGGAGCCATCTTCATCCCCGATGTGTTTCCACTTCCGGCACCGCAGGTGTCAGTGAATACAAGAAAAGGCGTAGTCATCAACTACGCCCCAGGTCAACTCGCTGTATAAAAAAGCGAGTGTTCTTAACAGCCTTTCAAATGCTGTAAGAACACTCGCCATGGTGCGCGAGGCGGGACTTGAACCCGCACGCCCGTAATGAGCACTAGAACCTGAATCTAGCGAGTCTGCCAATTCCACCACTCGCGCATATCCGAAGTTCTTTTCCCACAGACGAAAGAGGAAAGTGGTGCGAGTGATGGGACTTGAACCCACACGTCCAGTCGAACACAAGCACCTCAAGCTTGCCTGTCTGCCTATTCCAGCACACTCGCAAATCAGCCTCAAATCGAATGCTTGTTTATTATAGCATGACTGCCAGAAATGTCAAGCATTAATTTACAAAATATCTGGTTTTTTTCGACAGGCTGCGCTGCCCCTTACCGGGCCGGGGTGCACAGGGTCACCTGCCGCCCGGCCACCTCCACCAGGTGCTCGTCCTTCATCTTCTTCAGCTCCCGCATCATGGCGCTGCGGTCGGCGGAGATATAGTCCGCCAGGGCGCTGAGGGAGAAGGGCAGCTGGAAGCTGGGCTTCTGCCGCTGTCCGGCCAGCAGGCCGAAATAGCACAGCAGCTTCTCCCGGATGCTGCGGCGGCTGAGGACCTCCACCCGCTCGGACAGGGCGGCGGCCTTTTCGGTCATGATGTGGAACATATTCTCCACCAGGCGGCTGTGATGGGCGCAGGCCTTCTCGCAGCGGCGGGTCATGTGCTCGTCCTGCATGAACCACACCCGGCAGGGCTCCTCGGCGATCACGGTGATGCTGTCACCGGCCACGTTCTCAAACATCAGCATCTCCCCGAACACGCCGCCGCTTTCCAGGTGCTCCAGGATGGTGCGGCCCCCCTGGCGGTCGATGCGCTGGATCACGGCGCTGCCCCGGGCGATCAGGCCCAGATATTTCCGCCCCTCGGCGAAGTCATACACGGTCTCTCCGGCCCGGAAGCGCTCCTCCCGCACCCCGAAGCACACCCGCATCTGCTCCTGCTCCTCCCGGGTGATCCCCTCAAGAATCGGCGTTTTGACAGCTTCCATAGCGCAGCCTCTTTCCTTCCGCCATCAGGCGGTCTCTTTTCTTTCCGATGACGATGTACACGATGATATCGCCCAAAGCCCCCACAAACAGGCCCGCCAGAACGTCAATAAAGGCGTGCTGCTTGACAAACAGCGTGGCGGAGATGATGACGATGCCCAGGGCCAGGGACCCCGCGCGCCAGCCCCACTTCCGCAGGCCCGGCGTGTGCCACACGGCGGACACCGCCGCGATGACCCCCAGCACATGGACGCTGGGGAACACGTTGGTGTTGGTGTCCAGGGCATAGGTGTTCTGCAGCAGCCAGGCGGCGATGTTGTGGTGCTCCATTACCGCCGGGCGCAGGTCCTGGCCGTTGGGCACCAGGGCACAGAACACCGTGGCAGTGGTGAAGGTGATCATAATGGTCCACATATACCGCCGGAAGCCCTCGCCGTCCTTGACGATCAGGTACAGGCCGATGGCCACCAGCAGGAAGGCCCAGGCGTCATAGGGGAAAATGAACCACTCGCAGAAGGGAATATAGTCGTCGATGGCCGTCTGGGTGGCCCAATAGTTGTCGGTGATGAGATGCTCGATGATGAAAAACATGGTCAGGTACACCGGCAGATACAGCCCCCACCACATATGCGGGTGTTCCTTGATGAATTTCTTAACGGTTTCCATGGTATTCCTCCGAAAGTGATAGTGCAATAGATGATACCATAATGCGCGGAAAAAGAAAAGGGGAAAGTGATATATGTCACAGTTTTTTTACAATTGGAAACGGTTGCGGCGGCGGGGCTTTTCCGGTATAATAGGGGACAAGATCATAAATTTGGAGGAGCATCCATGACCGTACTGAACAAAGAGATGAAGGAAAACAACCGGGTGGAGCTGACCATCCGGGTGGAGCGGCAGGAGTGGCAGAAGGCCCTGGACGACGCCTATCAGGCCAACCGGGACCTGTACCCCGTGGACGGCTGCGCCCCCGGCAAGGCCACCCGCCAGGCCCTGGAGCAGGCCTACGCCCCGGACGTGTTCTATCAGGAGGCGGTGAACGAGACCTTCCCCCGGGCCCTGGTGGAGGCCTTCGGCCAGGAGGAGATCCTGGTGGCCGGGGCGCCGGAGCTGCGCATCGTGGACATCGGGCCGGAGGGCTTCACCTTCGCCGCCCTGGCGGAGCTGTATCCGGAGGTAAAGCTGGGCAAGTACAAGGGCCTGGCCGCCCCCATGCCCCAGGCGGAGCTGTCCAACGACGATGTGGACAAGGCCGAAAGCGAGTGGCTCCAGGCCCACCTGGTGGAGGAGGAGCGGGACCGGGCCGCCATGGGCGACGAGGTGACCCTGGACTTCGACGGCTCCGTGGACGGCGTGCCCTTCGACGGCGGCAAGGCCGAGAACTATCCCCTGCTGCTGGGCAGCGGCATGTTCATCGACGGCTTCGAGGAGCAGGTGGCGGGGATCCGCCCGGAGGAGGAGCGGGAGATCCATGTGACCTTCCCCCAGCAGTACACCCCGGAGCTGGCGGGGAAGGCGGCGGTGTTCCGGGTGAAGGCCCACCGCATCGTCCGCCGCAGTATGCCGGAGCTGAACGACGAATTTGCCCGGGCCCAGGGCTTTTCTGATGCGGCGTCCCTGCGCCAGGCCATCATGTCCGCCGCCCTCCAGCGCAAGGAGGCCCAGACCCGGGATGCCTACGCCGACGCCCTGGTGCGCCAGGTGCTGGACGGCATGGAGGTACAGGTGCCCGACTCCATGGTGGAGAGCCAGCTCACCGGGCTTTTGCAGGAGCTGGAAAACCGCCTGATGAGCCAGGGAGCCTCCCTGTCCGACTATTTGCAGATGGCCGGCATGACCGAGGAGGACCTCCGGGCCCACGCCCGGGAGAACGCCCTGGAGTCCGCCCGGTATGAGCTGGCCATGACGGAGATCGCCCGGCTGGAGCACATCCGCGTCACGGATGAGGACGTGGAGCGCCGGTATCAGGAGATGTCCCGGCAGTTCGGCGTGCCGGTGGAGCACATCCGCCAGCAGCTGCCGCCCATGCAGCTGAGCCACGACCTGAAGCTGGCCTATGCCCGGGCCGTGGTGGTGGACAGCGGCGTCCGGCTGTGAAACACCTGCGGACAGGGGCATGAACCCTCCCGGGACCGGGCGGGACATCCCCGGGACAGGGCCTGGATAAAGCGAGACAAAAATACAGAGCACCCCCGGGGCGATGCCCCGGGGGTGCTCTGCGTTTATGAGAGGGCCTTTGCGGAATTTTTACTTGGCCAGCAGTACGCCCATGGCCAGGGAGGCATACTTGGACGCCGGGTCGCTGGCCCGGGAGGGCAGGATGATGGGGGCGGCGGCTCCCATAACGATGCCGGCGTTGGAGGAGTACATCAGATAGTTCAGGGTCTTGGAGAAGGTGTTGGCCACCTCGATGGACGGGGCCAGGATGATGTCGGCATGGCCGGGCACCGGGGAGTCGATGCTCTTTTTCCTGGCGGCCTCGGCGGAGAGGATGTTGTCCATGGCCAGGGGGCCCTCCACCACAGCCCCTGGGAAGGCCCCCCGGTCCGCCATCTTGCACAGGCAGGCGGCGTCCACAGTGGCCTGCATCTTGGGGTTCACCGTTTCCACGGCGGCCAGGCAGGCGGCCTTGGGGGTCTCGATGCCCAGGGCCCGGGCCACGTCGATGGCGTTGCGGAGGATATCCGCCTTTTCCGTCAGGGTGGGGGCGATGTTCAGGCCGCCGTCGGTGCTGATGAGCAGCCGGTCCAGGCCGGGGATCTGCAGAACGATCAGGTGGCTGGCCAGGCGGCCGATGTTCAGGCCCCGGGTCCGGTCCAGGGCATGCTTGAGCAGGGTGCCGGTGGACACGGCGCCCTTCATGAGGATCTGGTTTTCGCCGCTGCGGATGGACTCAATGGCGGCGTCGATGGCCTGGGCCGTATCCCGGACGTCCGTCAGCTTCACCGCTCCGGCGTCCAACTGCACCTGCTCCAGCAGGGGCAGCATGCGCTCCACGTCGCCGAAAAGCTGGGGGGCGGCCAGGCCGGAGGCCAGGGCGTCCTTCACGGCCAGCAGGGTGTTCTTGTCATAGGGGGCGGCCACGGCGATGCCCTTGCGGCCGTGGGCCAGGGCTGCCTGCAGCAGCTGGTCAAAATGGCGGATCTGTTCCATAGCGGGAGGTTCCTTTCTCATATGTAATGATGTAATCAGTTATATTCCTTGGGCTGGAGCTCGCCGGTGAGGACGGCGTTGAGGTAATAGGCCAGGCTGTCCATCTCCTCCTCGCCGGGCTTGCAGATCACCCGGCCCAGATAGGAGATGCGGGAGAGCAGCAGCTGCCGGAAGGCCTGGGAATAGATGACGCCGCCGGTGAGGACGATGGCGTCCACCTGGCCGCTGAGCACGGCGGTCATGGCGGCAATCTCCTTGGCCACCTGATAGGCCAGGGCCTCGAACACGGCGGAGGCGCTCTCGTCCCCCTGGTTCCGCAGCTCCTCCACCTGACGGAAGTCCTTGGTGCCCAGATAGGCGAACACGCCGCCCTGGCCGTTGAGCATTTTCAGCACCTGGGCCTTTTCATACCTGCCGGAGAAGCACAGCTTGGCCAGCTCCCAGGCGTTCAGCTGGCCAGAGCGGTCCATGCTGAAGGCCCCCTCGCCCCGGCTGGAGGTGGAGTCGATCATCCGGCCGCCGCAGTGGGCCGCCACGGAGGTGCCGCCGCCCAGATGGGCCACCACCAGGCGGCACTGCTCATAGGGCTTTCCCAGCTCCTGGGCCACGGTGCGGGCCACCCGCTTGTGGTTCAGGGTGTGGGTGCGGCCATAGCGGGGCAGCAGCGGGTGGCCGGATACCCGGGCCAGAGGCTGCATCTCGTCCACGGTAATGGGGTCCCCCACGAAGGCGGGCAGGCCGTATTTCCGGCCGATGCCGTCGGCGATGACCGCGCCCAGGTTGGCCGCGTGCTCGCCGTAGACCCGGCTGCGCAGGTCCCGCAGCATGGCCTCGCTGACCCGGTATACGCCGGAGTCCACCGGCTTCAGCAGCCCGCCGATGGCAATGACGCCGTCCATATCCCCGGCGCTGAGCCCGGCCTGCTCCAGGCAGCGGGCAATGACCCCGGCGCGGTAGTCCGCCTGGTCCAGCACGTTGGCGAAGGGCTGCAGCTCCTGGGCCGGGTGAGAGATGGTTTCGGAGAATTTTCTTTCAGAACCGTAATAGACCGCCACCTTGGTGGAGGTGGAGCCGGGGTTCACGATCAGCAGTTTTTTCATGGAATCATCCTTTCTTCCGGAGAAATCGGGGGCTTCCCCGTGCTTTCAGATGGGAGTATACCACACCCATTCGGAAAAGAAAAGAGAAATTTATAAAATTTTTCTAATTATCCTCTTGCAATTAGAAGAAAAGTATAATACAATAGACCTGCAAACCAAAGCTGCGTTTTGCAGGATACATATTACAACAACGATTATCCTTTGAGAAAGTGAGAGACTCAGCCATGAAACAAGTCATGCTGGGCAATGAGGCCATCGCCCGCGGCGCATACGAAGCGGGCTGTTCGGTGTCCTCGGCCTATCCCGGAACCCCCAGCACCGAGATTTTACAGAACCTTTCCAAGTATAAAGAGGTATATTCCGAGTGGTCCGTCAACGAGAAGGTGGCGGCGGAGGTGGCCATCGGCGCGTCCATGGCCGGCGCCCGGGCCATGGCGGCCATGAAGCACTTCGGCATGAACGTGGCCTCCGACGCGGTGTTCCCCTCCGTGTATATCGGCGCCACCGGCGGCCTGGTGTATGTCTGCGCCGACGACCCCGGCATGAACAGCTCCGGCACCGAGCCCGACAGCCGTCATTTCGCCCCCCACATGAAGATGCCCATGCTGGAGCCTGCCGACAGCCAGGAGTGCAAGGACTTCACCAAGCGGGCCTTTGAGCTGTCCGAGCAGTTCGACACCCCCTTCATGCTGCGCACCACCGTCCGGGTAAACCACGGCAGCAGCATCGTCACCCTGGAGGACCGGGTGGAGGTTCCCGTGAAGCACTATGAGCGGGACATCATGAAAAACACCAACATCCCCGCCCTGGCCCGGAACAAGCACAAGACCGTGGAGGAGCGGCTGGTGCGGCTGCAGGAGTTCTCCAACGAGACGGACCTGAACCGCGTGGAGCTGCACGACACCAAGATCGGCGTGATCTGCGCCGGTATCTGTTATCAGTATGCCCGGGAGGTGTTCGGCGACGGCGCTTCCTATCTGAAGCTGGGCTTCACCTATCCCATGCCCGACCGCAAGATCCGGGAGTTTGCCGCCCAGGTGGACAAGCTCTATGTTCTGGAGGAGCTGGACCCGTTTATCGAGGACTATGTCCGGGGTCTGGGCATCGAGTGCACCGGCAAGGCGGTTCTGCCCCTGTATCTGGAGTATTCCGCCGACATCATCCGGCGGGCTCTGGGCCTGCCCGGCGTCAGCGCCGCCTATGAGACTCCCGTTCAGGCGCCGGTGCGTCCGGCCAGCTTCTGCGCAGGCTGTCCGCACCGGGGCATCTATCACGAGATCAGCAAGTATAACGGCAAGATCGTGGCCACCGGCGACATCGGCTGCTATGCCCTGAACATCAACCCTCCCTTCAGCGTGACCCACACCCAGATCGACATGGGCGGCAGCATCACCGCCGGTCACGGCTTCGAGCGGGTGGAGCGCTTTGCTCAGCGGGGTCTGAAGGTGTTCTCCTTTATCGGCGACTCCACCTTCTTCCACTCCGGCATTACGGGCCTGATCAACGCCGTGTATAACGGCGCAAAGACCAGCATCTTCATCCTGGACAACAGCACCACCGGCATGACCGGCCACCAGGACAACCCTGTCACCGGCGTGACCCTGATGAAGGACGTTACCACCGCCGTGGACATCAGGACCCTGGTGCTGGGCTGCGGCGTGAAGCCGGAGAACGTGCGCACCGTGGATCCCTATGACCTGAAGGCCACCGCCGCCGTGGTGAAGGAGGCCTATGAGGCCGAGGACCTGTTTGTGGTCATCGTGCGCCAGCCCTGCGCCCTGCTCAAGAGCGTTATCGCCCACCGCAAGGGCCAGCACTGCCGCGTCAACGCCGACAAGTGCCGCAGCTGCAAGGTGTGCATCAACAAGACCGCCTGCCCCGCCCTGACGGTGGGTGAAAACGGCGTGTCCATTTCCACCGAGGACTGCAACGGGTGCACCATCTGCCAGCAGATCTGCCCCTTCGGCGCTATTGAGAAGGAGGGCGAGTGATATGTCCAACACGAGATCCATTGCCATTGTGGGCGTGGGCGGTCAGGGCACCGTTCTGACCTCTGATATCCTCATCGAGGGCCTGGTGGACCTGGGCTTCGACGTGAAAAAAACCGAGCAGCACGGCCTGTCCCAGCGGGGCGGCAGCGTCAACTGCATGGTCAAGTATGGCCAGGCCGTGTACGCCCCCATCATCGCCGACGGCGAGGCCGACGTGGTGGTGGCCTTTGAGAAGATCGAGGCCCTGCGCTGGCTGAAGCTGCTGAAGGCCGGCGGCACCCTGATCGTCAACGACAACGAGATCCTGCCCATCCCCGTGAAGATGGGGAAGGCCTCCTATCCCCACGATGCCATCGAGCAGCTGCAGCAGACGGTGGAGCGTGTGTGCCCCATCCCGGCCACGGAGCTGGCCCAGCAGCTGGGCACCATCCGCGTGGCCAGCATCATCCTGCTGGGGGCCCTGGTGAAGAAGCTGGGCCTGGAGCAGTATGACTGGACGTCCCTGATCCGCAGGAAGGTGCCGGCCAAATTCCTGGAGGCCAACCTGAAGGCCTACCAGGTGGGTCTGCAGAGCGTCTGACCTTATCCCGCGCCGGGGAGACACCTTTCCACTCCCCGGCGCTTTCTCTCCTTATACCGCACATTTTCTTCCTCATTTTTCCCATACCATGCAGATGCGCACCCGGCCCTCCACGCCGGGTGCGCATTTGCGCGGCGAAATTTTACACGGGGAAATATTGGAATTTTCATCCGGATATGGTATAATACTTGTAAGAATTTTTCAAAGAGAAGGGGACCCCTCCATGGATATGGTAAACAGACTGATTCAGATCGCCAAGGGCATTTCGCTGTCGCTGGGCGAGACCTGCGAGGCCGTGGTGCACGACGGCGACCACCGCATCGCCTATATCGCCAACGGGCACATCTCCGGCCGGGAGCAGGGGCAGGAAATGGAAGAAAGCGTGTTCAAATACTTCGAGGACGAGACCCGGGCCAACAACGGCACGGTGGTGCGCCTGACCCGGAAGAACAACGGCGAGCTGCACAAGTCCACCACCATGATGTTCTTTGACGAAACCGGGGCGTATGAGGCCATGCTGTGCTTCACGGTGAACCTGACGGCTCTGGACCAGGCCAAGAAGATGCTGGACTCGCTGATGAACGTGATGCCCTTCGAATCGCCGGAGGCCATGGGCTCCGACCTGACCATCGCCGACTATTCCAAGCTGGTCATCGCCGACATCATCAAAACCGTGGGCAAGCCCTCGGCCCTGGGCTCCAAAGAGGTCAAGCTGCGGATCCTGCGCAAGCTGGAGGAGAAGGGTGTGTTCCAGCTGAAGGACTCGGTGCCCCAGGTCTGCGAGCTGCTGGACATTTCACAGGCCACCCTGTACAACTATCTGCGGGAGATCCGCACCCAGGGCAGCGGCTTCCTTCCGCTCTCTCAGAAATAAGAAAAATTTTACAACAAGTACACCGGTCAAGTAGGGAGTCTGCACAATGGCAGGCTCCCTGTTTTGTTTGAAAAATACAAAAAATGAGAAAATTGAAAATAGAGGTAGACAAATATTCTAAAACATGCTATCTTAATGGTGTTGTAATATTATTCTAAAAACGTGCGGTAAATAGCGAAACAAACTAAAAGCGTATCCTGAAAAGGAGGTATGACGCAGATGCGTGATGTCGAACCCGCAAAGATGAAGCGGGTGCCCTTTACCGGCATCCGGCGCGTGCTGGAAAAAGCCAACGCCCTGGAGGCCCAGGGCCGGAGGATCGTCCACTTTGAGGTGGGCCAGCCCGATTTTGACACGCCGGACAACATCAAGGAAGCGGCCAAGACCGCCCTGGACCAGGGCGTGACGGCCTACTCCTCCAACTATGGCGACATAAAGCTGCGCCGGGCCATCGCCCGGAAGCTGGAGGCCATGAACGGCCTGAAGGTGGACCCGGCCAAGGAGGTCATGGTCACCTGCGGCGGCGAGGAGGCTGTGGCGGCCGCCCTGTTCGCCCTGCTGGAGGCCGGAGATGAGGTGCTCATTGCCGACCCCAGCTACATCCCCTATTCCAGCCTCACCAAGATCGCCCAGGCGGAGCCCGTGTATGTGCCCCTGGACGAGAAGAACGGCTATTGCTTCGATCTGGACGCGGCGGAAAAGGCCGTTACGGACAAGACCAGGCTGCTGATCCTGTGCACCCCCGGCAACCCCACCGGCACCATGATGGACCGGGAGCACCTGGAGGAGCTGGCCCGGTTCTGCTGCCGCCACGATCTGCTGGTGCTGGCGGACGAGGCCTATGAGCGGATCCTGTACGACGGAAACCGGCACATCTCCATCGCCGCCCTGCCGGGCATGTGGGAGCGCACCATCACGGTGCAGTCCTTCTCCAAGACCTATTCCATGTGCGGCTGGCGCATCGGCTATATCGCCGCCCCGGTGGACCTGATCCGGGTCATCGTCCGGGCGCACCAGACCATCGCCATGAATGCCTGCGCCTTCGGCCAGATGGGTGCGCTGGAGGCTCTGGAGGGTCCCCAGGACAGTCTGCACCAGATGCTGCGGGAATTCGACCGCCGCCGGCTGCTGCTGTATAACGGCCTGCAGGAGCTGGGAATCCCCTGCAACCGGCCCCAGGCAGCCTTCTATCTGTTCCCGGACATCAGCGAATTCGGCATGGACAGCTTCGCCTTTGCCGAGCTGCTGCTGGAGCAGTACGGCGTGGCAACGGTTCCCGGCGTGGAATTCGGCCGCAACGGCGAAAATCACCTGCGCATCTCCTACGCCACCTCCTATGAGGATTGCCAGGAGGGCCTGCGCCGGATCGGACAGTGCGTCCGGGACCTGCGCAGCAAGTAAGAAAAACGGTTCAGCCATTTCAACAAATGTATAGAGAGAGGAAACTGAAATGAAACAAGAAAGAACCCGCAAGACCCCCAACGTGTGGCAGGCCTGCGTCATTCTGGTGTGCGTGATCGCCGCCGTGGTGGCCGCCATCAAGACCGGCGTGGGCATCCAGATGGGCCTGGCTATGGGCGCCTGCATCGCCATCGTGTTCGCCCTGCTGCTGGGCAACAAGTGGTCCGACATCCAGGATAACGTGAAGCATGTGGTGGGCGACTCCGCTCCCACGCTGCTGATCCTGTTGAGCGTGGGCATGATGGTGGGCATCTGGATCGTGGGCGGCACCGTTCCCACTCTGTTGTACTACGGTCTGAAGCTCTGTTCCCCCAGCATCATCGTGCCTCTGACCTTTGTGCTGTGCGCCATCACCTCCCTGTTCACCGGCTCCTCCTTCGGCTCCATTGCCACCATGGGCCTGGCCCTGTTCGGCGTAGGCATCAGCATGGGCATCTCCGCCCCGCTGATGGCCGGTTCCGTGTGCTCCGGCGCCTTCTTCGGCGACAAGCTGTCCCCCCTGTCCGACACCACCAACGTGGCCGCCGACATGTCCGGCACGCCCCTGTATGACCACATCGGCTCCATGATGTACACCACCATTCCCGCCACCGTGGTCTGTCTGGTGCTCTATACCGTGCTGGGTATCCGCAACGCCTCCGCCAACGCTGACCTGAGCAACGTGCAGCTGATGCTGGACACCCTGGGCAGCAGCTTCAACATCACGGCCCTGGCCCTGATCCCCGCTATCCTGGTGCTGGTGACCTCCGCCCTGCGGATGCCCGCCGTGCCCGCCATGCTGGGCTGCACCGCCATCAGCGGCGTGTTCGCCTGCCTGCTGCAGAAGTCCAGCCTGACCGTGGTGCTCAAGGCCGCCATGAACGGCTTCACCTCCGAGACCGGCGTGGCCATGGTGGACAAGATCCTCTCCCGCGGCGGTATGAGCTCCATGTACAGCACCGTGGCCATCATCATTCTCTCCTCCACCATGGGCGCAGTCCTGGAGCGCAGCGGCGTTATCAACTCCCTGGTGGACAACGTCCTGCTCAAGGCGGTTCACAAGCCTCGCGGCCTGATCCTGTCCACCATGGTGTACTGCTACTCCCTGCTGCTGATCTCCGGCCATCAGGTCATGCCCATCATCCTAGGCGGCCGCACCTTCCGTCCCGCCTATGACAAGATGGGCATCCAGTCCCGGGTTCTGTCCCGGACTCTGGAGGATACCTGCACCATCGGCGCGCCGCTGGTTCCCTGGGGCACCTCCTGCGCCTATATGGCCTCGGTGCTGGGCATCAGCATGGTGTATATCCCCTATGCATTCCTGTGCTATATCGTGCCGCTGTTCGCAATTCTCTATGCCTGCACCGGCTGGTTCGTGTGGAAGAAGGAGCCGGTTGACGGCGGTCCCGCTCCCGCAGCCCAATAAACTTCCTGCAGGCTGCGGAGCGGTGCTCCGCAGCCTGCGATTATCCAAAAGTCTGTCATTGCGAGCCAGCCGCAGGCTGGCGCGGCAATCCGTTTCCCCCTGCTCCTGATACGCAGGAATTTTCAGGGCGGAGAGAGTCGTCCGCCCCTACGGCGGGTATACCGGCAGATCACCGGTATATGCGGCGGGGCACATGGGCCCCGCCCTACAGGATTTTTATCGACAGACCGAGGCTGAGAAGCGCGCCTCACAGCCCGACAAATTCCCACAAAGGAGGACAGGCGAATGCCGGAAATTTCAGCGCTGGGGCTGCGCTTTAAAAGCCCCATTATCGTGGCGTCCGCCGACATCGCCCGCACGGCAGACCGGTTTGAGGACTTCGCCGCCAGCGGCGTCGGCGGCATCGTCACCAAGTCCGTTACCGATGCCCCGGCCCTGCAGGACGCAGGCATTGCCCGCATCCACATCACCGGCATGGACCAGAAGCCCGTGACCGGCGATTATCCGGAGCAGTACTACTTCTTCTCCCGGGGCGGCTCCATGCTGTCCATGGAGGACTTTGCCCGGAAGGCTCCGGAGCTGCTGCGCATCGGCCGCCGCCACGGCGTGGTGGTCATCGGCAGCATTGCCGCCAGCGCCCCGGAAAACTGGGTCAGCTATGCCCGGCAGATGGAGCAGCTGGGCTTCGACGCCATTGAGCTGAACATGGGCAACCCCCACGGCGAGGCGTCCAAGGGAAAGCTGGGCTTTCTCATCGGCCAGTCGCCGGAGCTGTGCTGCCGGATCGCTTCGGCGGTGCAGCAGGCGGTGTCCATCCCCGTTATTGTGAAGCTGACCCCCCAGGTGGACAGCGTAGCCGCCCTGGTGCAGGCCCTGTATGCCGCCGGGATCCGGGCGGTAACGGTGATGCACCGGTATCAGGGCCTGATGGTGGATCCGGACACGGATGCGCCGGTGCTGGGGGGCTGGGCGGCCCTGGGCGGCCCGTGGATGAAGCCCATCTCCCTGGCCAACATCGCCCGGGTACGCCGGGCGGCTCCGGAGGTCACCATCGTAGGCGGCAACGGCGCCGACACCGCCCGGGATATCTATGACTTCATCAGCTGCGGCGCCCGGCTGGTGGAGGTGGGGTCCAGCATGATGCTGCGGGGCCCGGCCTATGCCCGGCAGCTGGTGGAGGACTTTGAGGCTCTGCTGCGCCGGAAGGGCACGGACGCCGACGCCCTGGTGGGCCGCACCGCCGATGGCATCGTCACCTATCAGAACCTGGGCAGTCTGCCCCGCCGCCAGGTGGAGGTGCAGACGGAGCTGTGCGCCGGATGCCAGGGGACGCCCTGCGTCACCACCTGCTATTTCGGCGGCATGACCCGGGAAAACGGGCAGCCGGTCCATCACCCGGAGGCATGCAGCGGCTGCGGTCTGTGCGCTCACAGCTGCGGCCGGGGCGCAGTGCGTATCCGGGAAAGCAACGAATAAAATCCAATTCAGGAGGCAATTTCCATGAAAGTTATTGATCTGCACGCCCATGCAGGCCCGTCCGTAATGCCCCGGGCCGTGGATGCGGCGCAAATGCTGCTGGAGGCTCAGCAGCACCACTTCTCCGCCTTTGTGGTAAAGGATCACTACTGCCCCACCATGCTGTCGGCCTATATCGCCGAAAAGTATGTGGGCGACGGCAGCTGCCGGGTGTTCGGCGGCATCGCCCTGAATAACTCCGTGGGCGGCATCAATCTGAAGGCGGTGGACGCCGCCGTGGCCATGGGGGCAAAGCTGGTGTGGATGCCCACGGTGTCCGCCCTGCGGCACAAGATCATGCACTCCGGCAAGGGTGTGGCCTTCCCCGCCAGCAAGGGCATGAGCGTGGCGGAAAAGCCCATCATGTACTTGCAGGAGGACGGCAGCCTGCAGCCCCAGGTGCTGGAGGTGCTGGACTATCTGGCGGCTCATCCCGACGTGATCCTGGCCACCGGCCACGGCAGCCGGGACGAGATCGACGCGCTGATCCATGCCGCCGTGGAGCGGGGCGTGCAGCGCATTCTGGTGAACCATCCCCACTATATGATCGGCGCTTCTCTGGAGGATATGGTGGCCTGGAGCCACCTGGGGGCCTATATTGAGCTGAACGCCGTGGCCTTTGTGCCGGATTCCAGGTTCCACTCCAACGAGATCGAGGAGGCCCGGAACATCGTGGCCGCCGTGGGTCTGGACAAGATCGTGGTGGACTCCGACTATGGCCAGAACGGCAACGGCAGCCCCGTGGAGGGTCTGCTGCGCTTCATCTCCATGCTGCAGGAGGCCTGCGGCCTCACCCAGGAGCAGATGGAGGTCATGACCTATCACAATCCCGCCTGGCTGCTGGGCCTGGAGACCCGCTGACCGGCCGGACGAACATTTTATCAAGGAGGAACCTGTTATGATTTACAATTGTGCCAACTGGGCGGACCTGCCCTGGACCGAGGTGCGCCCCGGCGTGCGCCGCAAGGCCTTCACCGGCGAGGGCGCTACCTTCGCCATGAACGAGCTGCAGCCCCACCATGAGCCCCGGCCCCACAAGCATCCCTATGAGCAGATCGCTTACATTGCTGCCGGCGTGTGCGACTACCACATCGAGGACCAGGTGTTCCGTCTGACTCCCGGCGGCATGCTGGTGATCCCTCCCAATCTGATGCACTATGCCGAGGTGGTGGGCGATGAGGTTCTGGTGAACTTCGATATCTTTACCCCCAAACGGGAGGAGTACGTCAAATGATTGCCCGGGAGCTGAAGGAAAAGCTGCGCCGCCGCGAGACGCAGGTCGGCACCTTCGTGAAGCTGGCCGGCCCCACCGCCATGGAGGTGCTGGGCCTGGCGGGGATGGACTTCGCCATCGTGGACACGGAGCATGCCCCCTGTGACCAGATGCTGCTGTTGGATCTGCTGCGGGCAGCGGACAGCGTGGGCCTGCCCACCATCGTCCGGGTACCGGAGGGCACGGAGCCTTATATTCTCAAGGCGCTGGATCTGGGCGCTTCCGGCGTGCAGATTCCGGGGCTATCCACCGTGGAGGAGATCGACCGGGCCATCTCCTTTACGAAGTACGCGCCCCGGGGCGTCCGGGGGCTGTCCTTTGCCCAGCGCTCCGCCGGATACGGCACCAAGGAGAAGTTCCGCTATATGCAGGACTCCAACGAGGGGCTGATCAACGTGGTGCACATTGAGAACAAGGACGCCGCCGCCCACACGGAGGAGCTGTGCCGGCGGGAGGATATTGACGTGCTGTTCATCGGCCCTATGGACATCAGCCAGTCTCTGGGACATCCCGGAGATCCGGCCCATCCGGAGGTCCAGCAGGTGGTGCGGCAGGTCATTGATACCTGCAACGCAAACAAAAAGCCCTTCGGTATCTTCGTGGGCACCACGGAGGCCGCCCGGAAATACCGGGACCTGGGCGCGTCCTATATCGCCATCGCCTCTGACCTGGCGTTTATGGCCAAGGGCTATCACCAGATGGTGGACGAGCTGAAGAAATAAGCTATCATCAGGACAAGAGAAAAAGCGGCGCTGCACAGCAGCGCCGCCCTTTATGTAAGGCGTAGATTTACTTGTTGCTCAGGTACTCGTCGATGGACTGGGCGCCCAGCTTGCCTGCGCCCATGGCCAGGATCACGGTGGCCGCGCCGGTGACAGCATCGCCGCCGGCATACACGCCCTGGCAGGAGGTGAGGCCGTCCTCGTTGACGATGATGCCGCCCTTCTTGTTGACCTCCAGGCCCTTGGTGGTGGACTTGATCAGGGGGTTGGGGGTGGTGCCCAGGGACATGATCACAGCGTCCACGGGAAGCTCGAACTCGCTGCCCTTCTTCTCCACGGGGCGGCGGCGGCCGGAAGCGTCAGGCTCGCCCAGCTCCATCTCGATGCAGGTCATGGACTTGACGCAGTCCTGCTCATCGCCGTTGATCTGGACGGGGTTGTTCAGGGTCTTGAACACCACGCCCTCCTCGATGGCGTGCTCCACTTCCTCATGACGGGCAGGCAGCTCCTCCATGCCCCGGCGATAGACCACGTACACGTCGGCGCCCAGGCGCTTGGAGCAGCGGGCGGCGTCCATAGCCACGTTGCCGCCGCCTACCACGGCCACCTTCTTGCCCTTCAGGTCCATGATGGGGGTGTCGGAATCCGGGCGATAGGCCTTCATCAGGTTGATGCGGGTCAGGAACTCGTTGGCGGAGTAAACGCCCTTCAGGTTCTCGCCGGGGATGTGCATGAACATGGGCAGGCCCGCGCCGGAGCCCACGAACACGGCCTGGAAGCCGTTCTCCTCCATCAGCTCGTCGATGGTGATGGTGCGGCCCACCACGGTGTTGGTCTCCACCTTCACACCCATGGCCTTCAGACCGTCCACTTCCTTCTGGACGATGCTCTTGGGCAGACGGAACTCGGGGATGCCGTAAACCAGCACGCCGCCGGCCAGGTGCAGAGCCTCGAACACGGTGACCTCATACCCCTTCTTGGCCAGGTCGCCGGCGCAGGTCAGGCCCGCAGGGCCGGAGCCCACCACCGCCACCTTGTGGCCGTTGGGCTGGGGCTTTTCGGGGGCCTCGGTGCTGTGGGCGTTGTGCCAGTCGGCCACAAAGCGCTCCAGACGGCCGATGCCCACGGGGTCGCCCTTCTTGCCCCGGACGCAGTGCATCTCGCACTGGCTCTCCTGGGGGCAGACGCGGCCGCACACGGCGGGCAGGGAGCTGGTCTGGTGGATGACCTGATAAGCGCCCTCATAGTCCCGCTCCACGATCCTGGCGATGAACTCGGGAATGCGGACGTTCACGGGACAGCCGTCCACGCAGGGGTGATTCTTGCAGTGGAGGCAGCGGGCGGCCTCGTCCAGGGCCTGTTCCTCGGTGTAGCCCAGGGCCACCTCCAGGAAGTTCTTATTCCGAACGTTGGGGTCCTGAGAGGGCATCTCGTTCTTATCCAGACGCATATTGATCTTGGCAGCCATGTTACTTTACCTCCTGCTTGAACAGATTGCAGACTTCCTCGTGCTTGCGCACCTCGAAATCGTGATACATCTGGTTGCGCTTGACAGCCAGATCCCAGTCCACCTGCTGGCCATCGAAGTCGGGGCCGTCCACGCAGGCAAACTTGGTCTCGCCGCCAACGGTCAGGCGGCAGCCGCCGCACATGCCGGTGCCGTCGATCATGATGGGGCTCATGGACACGGTGGTGGGCACGCCATAGGGGGCGGTAGTCTTACAGACGAACTTCATCATCACCATGGGGCCGATGGCGAAGATCTCGTCATACTGGTTGCCCTCGTCCAGCAGCTGCTTCAGGGCCTCGGTGACCAGGCCCTTCTGGCCATAGGAGCCGTCGTCGGTGCAGACCTTCAGCACGGAGGACACGGCCTTGAACTTGTCCTCGAGAATGACCACGTCCTTGTTCTTGAAGCCCACCACAGCGTGGACCTCTGCGCCGCAGTCATGGAACTTCTTCAGAACGGGATACGCGATGGCGCAGCCCACGCCGCCGCCGACAACGCAGACCTTCTTCTTGCCCTCGGTTTCGGTGGGCTTGCCCAGGGGGCCAACGAAGTCGTGGAGATACTCGCCCTGCTGCTTGTGGCTGAGCTTTTCGGTGGTGGCGCCCACGGTCTGGACGATGATGGTAACGGTGCCCTTTTCGCGGTTATAGTCGTGGATGGTGATGGGGATGCGCTCGCCGTTTTCATCCACCCGCAGGATGATGAACTGGCCGGGCTGTGCCTTCCTGGCAACCATAGGAGCCTCGATCTCATACAGGATCACGGTGGGTTTCAACGCTTCTTTGGTCACGATGCGATACATGGTCGTTCCTTCTTTCCTAATTCATAAGGGGTACAGCCGTACCCGGAGCATAGGGCGGACCCAGGCCCGCCCTATGTCGTGTGTGTTTATAGTATCACAATGTGCGGATTTCGTCAATCCGTAGTAAAAGATTATCAGGCAGCTTGCCAAAAGGGATTTTTGACAAGCTGCCTGACGGGTCAAAGGGGTGAGGAGAAGGTCCCCTCACCCCTTGAGTTTCGGAATGTCCGGGAAAGCAGATCAGAACCAGGCGGCCCAGGCCAGGAAGCCCAGGCAGGCCACCACGCCCACAAACAGGGTGACGATGACCAGGTAGCCCATGATGTCCCGGGCGGACAGCTTGGCGATGCCCAGGGCAGGCAGGGCCCAGAAGGGCTGGATCATGTTGGTCCACTGGTCGCCCCAGGCGATGGCCATGGCGGTACGGCCATTCTCGATGCCCATAGCCGAGCCGGCAGGCATCATGATGGGGCCCTGCACGGCCCACTGGCCGCCGCCGGAGGGAACGAAGAAGTTCACCACACCGGCTGCCAGGAAGGACAGCATGGGGAAGGTGACGTTGTTGGAGACGCTCACGAAGAACTGGGAGATCACGCCCGCCAGGGACACGCCCTCGGCATTGGCGGCCACCATCATGCCCATGATACCGGCATAGAAGGGGAACTGCAGCAGCACACCGGCAGCGCCGCCGGCGGCGTCGGAGATGGCGTCCACATAGCGGCGCAGGTCGCCGTGGAGCAGGATGCCCAGGAACAGGAAGATCATGTTCACGATGTTCAGGCCCAGGGTGAAGCCGTTCTGAACAAAGTAATAGACGATGTACACAAAGCCGCCCACCAGGGTGATGGCCCACAGAATCTTGGAGTGCTCCATCTTGTCGGCAGGAGTCTTGATCTCATAGGTGCGCTCGGCCTCGTCCTCCAGCAGGGTGGGGTCGATGCACACGGTGTGGGCCTTATCGGGATGCATGGCGTAGTTCACAAGGGGCATGACAAACAGAATGACGCCCACCATGATCAGGTTCATGGGGTGGAACACCGTGTCGGTGATGGGAGCCTGATACAGGACCTCGCCGAATTTCTTGCCCGCCACCAGGTCCAGGGGGATGGAGCCGGACAGACCTGCGTGCCAGATGACGAAGCCGGAGTAGGCGGAGGCGATCAGCAGGGGATAGTCCACGGTGGGCACCCGGCGCACCACTTCCTTGGCCAGCAGCGTGCCGGCGATCAGGCCGAAGCCCCAGTTCAGCCAGCAGCAGAGGGTGGAGATGAAGGTGGTGACCACGATGGCCTGCATGTTGTTGTGGCACAAGCCGGCGGCGGCCCGCAGGGCCTTTTTGCAGGGCTTGGCGGCGGCCATGGCGGAGCCGAACACCAGCACCAGGGCCATCTGCATGGAGAAGCTCAGCAGACCCCAGAAGCCCTTGGAATCGCCCCAGGCGTTGAGGACCTGCAGCGGGCCCATCTTGGTGGCGCACATGGAGCCGATGAAAACGATGATGCTCAGGATGATGGCGAACAGGAAGGCATCCGGCAGCCATCGGTTGACCACGCGAACGCAGCCGTTGGTAAATTTCTTGAACACAGACTCACTCTCCTTTAATATGTCCGGAGGAGGGGTCCCCTCCCCCGCTGTCCTGGCCGGGCCTCTGCGCGGGGCCGGGCTGTCTCTGCCTCTATTGTATAGGAGTGCGGTCCTGTTTACAATTAATGTTTCGCCGAAATTTTAACAATCTTTTTGGTAAAGTACAACAATTTTACATTTTTCAAGTGTTTTTGCCGTAAATACGGCGTTAAAAATACGCGCAACGTGTAAAGGTGCATTAACAAAGGGAGAGGGGGCGCGCCCCTCTCCCCTGTTTTTCAGAAACCATTTCTGTCATTTCAGGGAACGGATTGCCACGCCAGCCTGCGGGCTGGCTCGCAATGACAGGGTTTTCTGATTCAGTGCAAATATTTTTTCAGGTACTGGCCGGTGTAGGACGCCGGGCAGGCGGCCACGGTCTCCGGCGTTCCGGCGCAAACCAGGGTACCGCCGCCGGAGCCGCCCTCGGGACCCAGGTCGATGAGCCAGTCGGCGGACTTGATCACGTCCAGGTTGTGCTCGATGACCAGCACCGTGTTCCCGGCGTCTACCAGCCGCTGCAAAACCTCCAGCAGCTTCTTCACGTCGTCGGAGTGCAGGCCCGTGGTGGGCTCGTCCAGGATATAGAAGGTGCGGCCCGTGGCCCGGCGGGACAGCTCCGTGGCCAGCTTCACCCGCTGGGCCTCGCCGCCGGACAGGGTGGTGGAGGACTGGCCCAGCTTCACATAGCCCAGGCCCACGTCGCACAGGGTGCGGAGCTTTTCGGCGATTTTCGGCACCGGGGCGAAGAACTCCAGGGCCTCCTCCGCCGTCATGTCCAGCACGTCGGCGATGCTCCTGCCCTTGTAGCGCACCTCCAGGGTCTCCCGGTTATAGCGCTTGCCGCGGCACACCTCGCAGGGGACATATACGTCGGACAGGAAGTGCATCTCGATTTTCAGCATGCCGTCGCCGCAGCAGGCCTCGCACCGGCCGCCCTTGGTGTTGAAGGAGAACCGCCCCGGGCCGTAGCCCCGGGCCTTGGCCTCCTGGGTGGCGGCGAACAGATTGCGGATCTCGTTGAACAGCCCCGTATAGGTGGCGGGATTGGAGCGGGGGGTGCGGCCGATGGGGCTCTGGTCGATGCCCACCACCTTGTCCAGGAACTCCTCGCCCTCTATGGCGTCGTGCCGGCCGGGCCGGGCCTTCATGCGGTTCAGGTCTGCCCCCAGGCGCTTGAAGATGATCTCGTTGACCAGAGAGGATTTTCCGGAACCGGACACGCCGGTAACGCAGGTAAAGGTCCCCAGGGGGACGGATACGTCGATATGCCGCAGATTGTTTTCCGCCGCGCCCCGGACGGTGAGAAATTCCCCGCTGCCGGGACGGCGCTTTTCCGGCACGGGAATGGACTTTTTGCCGCTTAAATACTGGCCCGTCAGGCTGTTGGGATTGGCCATGACCTCCTCCGGCGTGCTGGCGGCCATGACCTGTCCGCCATGGGCCCCGGCCCCGGGGCCGATGTCGATGAGGTAGTCGGCGGCGCGCATGGTGTCCTCGTCGTGCTCCACCACGATCAGGGTGTTGCCCAGGTCCCGCAGCCGCTTCAGGGTGGCCAGCAGCTTGTCGTTGTCCCGCTGGTGCAGGCCGATGGACGGCTCGTCCAGGATATACAGCACCCCCATAAGGCTGCTGCCGATCTGGGTGGCCAGGCGGATGCGCTGGCTTTCACCGCCGGACAGGGTGCCGCTGGACCGGGACAGGGTCAGGTAGCTGAGGCCCACGGACTGCAAAAAGCCCAGCCGGGAGCGGATCTCCTTGAGGATCTGGGCGGCGATGAGCTGCTGGGTGGGGGTCAGGGTCAGGGCGTTGAAAAATTCCAGCTCCCGGTCCACCGGCAGCTCCGTGGCCTCCATAATGGACAGGTCCCCTACCGTTACCGCCAGGGCCTCGGGCCGCAGGCGGCGGCCCTTACACGCCGGGCAGGGGCACTGGGTCATGAACTCCTCGATCTCCCGCTTGCTGGCGTCGGATTGGGTTTCCTGATACCGGCGCTCCAGGTTGTTGGCGACACCCTCGAAGGGCTGGTACAGGGTGCCCCGGCCCCGGGGCTGGTCATAGTGCAGCTCCAGCTTCTGCCCCTTGGTGCCGTAGAGGATGACGTCCCGCACCTCCTCCGGCAGCTGGGCCACCGGGGTTTGCAGGGAGAAGTGATATGCCTTGGCCAGGGCCTCGAAATACATGCGGCTAATGCCGTCGGAGCGGATGGAGTTCCACCCCGGGGCCACGATGGCCCCATCTAAGATAGACAGCCGGTCGTCGGGGATAATCAGCGCCGGGTCCGCCTTCAGCTGCATCCCCAGACCCGTGCAGGTGGGGCAGGCCCCGAAGGGGTTGTTGAAGGAGAACATCCGGGGCGTCAGCTCCTCGATGCTGATGCCGCAGTCGTCGCAGGCGTAATTCTGGGAAAAGGTCAGGTCCTGCCCCTCCCGCACCAGGTTCACCACAACGATGCCGCCGGACAGGTGGGAGGCGGTCTCCACGGAGTCCGTCAGCCGCTGGGCCCCGTCGGGGCGGACGATCAGACGGTCCACCACGATCTCGATGTTGTGCTTCTTGTTCTTCTCCAGGGGAATGTCCTCGGACAGGTCGTAGAGGTTCCCATCGGCCCGGACCCGGACATAGCCGGAGCGCCGGGCGTCCTCAAACACCTTGGCGTGCTCGCCCTTGCGGCCCCGGACCACCGGGGCCAGCACCTGGATGCGGGTGCCCTCCGGCAGGGCCATGATCTGGTCGATGATCTGGTCGATGGTCTGCTGCTTGATTTCCTTGCCGCATTTGGGGCAGTGGGGGGTGCCCACCCGGGCCCACAGCAGGCGCAGATAGTCGTAGATCTCCGTCACCGTGCCCACGGTGGACCGGGGGTTCTTGCTGGTGGTCTTCTGGTCGATGGAGATGGCCGGGGACAGGCCGTCGATATAGTCCACGTCGGGCTTGTCCATCTGGCCCAGGAACATCCGGGCATAGCTGGACAGGCTCTCCACATACCGGCGCTGGCCCTCGGCATAGATGGTGTCGAAGGCCAGGGAGGATTTCCCGGACCCGGACAGCCCCGTCAGCACCACCAGCTTGTCCCGGGGAATGGTGACGTCGATGTTTTTCAGGTTGTTCTCCCGGGCGCCCTTGATGAAAATATGATCTTGCATGGTCGTTCGTCCTTAGTCCACAATAATATCCGCCGTTTTGGCCCGCAGCAGGGACAGCAGAGCCTGGGGGTCACACTGGACCTGGTGGCCGATCCTCCCCGCCGACACCATAATGGCGGGAAGGTCTGCCGCCGTGGCATGGAACACCGTGGGGAACTGCTTTTTCATGCCCACGGGGCTGCACCCGCCGTGGACATAGCCCGTCAGGGGCAGCAGCTCCTTCTGGGGCAGCATGGCCACGGACTTCTCCCCCACCGCCCGGGCGGCCTTTTTCAGGTCCAGGTTCTCCGCTGCCGGGATGTCGAAAACGTAATAGCCGCCGCTGGCTCCCCGGGTCACCAGAGTCTTAAAGACGCAGGCCGGGTCCTGGCCCAGAGCCTGGGCCACGGACACCCCGTCAATGGGGCCGTTGGGGTCATAGGTGTGGGGGGTATAGGGGATCTTTTTCTGCTCCAGCGTCCGCATGACGTTGGTTTTTTCTTCCTTATTCTTGGCCATGATGTGCCTCCTTATATTCCAATGCTCCGGGCCAGCCACCACAGAAGCAGCAGGTGTGCCGGATAAAATGCATACCAGATTCCTTGCAGGACGGGGCTATGGGACCCCTGCCGGCCCCGGTACAGCCAGAGGGGGAGCAGGGCTGCCGTGGCCAGCAGCTCCACCGGCAGGGTGACGCCCCAGAGGGTCATATCGGCGCTGGGCAGCAGCCAGCCGTTGATCACCAGCATGGCCGCCAGCTCCGGAAGCCGCCCTATATGCCATTGGCGGCACAGGGCGAACACCAGCACCGTCAGCACCCCAGGGCCGAAATAGTCGGATTGCAGCGCCTCCCCCAGCAGATAGCCCGCCGCGCCAGCGCACAGTGCCGCCAGCGGCAGGGGGATTTGCAGCCGCCGCCGCAGGGCCTCCATGGCCCACAGGGCCGCCGCCGCGATGCAGAAGGTCCAAAGGACGTTCTGGTACCCGGGGTCTATCGGTTGGCCGCCTATGGCCAGGTCGAAGGGGATCTCCGACAGCAGGCCGCACAGGGCCAGCCGCAGGAAATACCTCCGGCGGTCGTGGGTCCTGTACCACCCTTCGGCGATCTGGAAGGCGAAAATCGGGAAGGCCAGCCGCCCCACATACCGCATCCACATGGCCGTGGGAAACAGGAGATAGCCCATGTGGTCCACCAGCATGGCGGCCATGGCCAGGAGCTTCAGGTCCAGGGCGCTGAGGTCAAGCCGGCTTTTTCCCATGGCCTCTCCTCATACCCGCCTGGGGCGGCCGGACACGGCGGCGGCAGCCCGGGCCTGCTGGGCCCGGACGTATTCCTCCACGTCGAAGGGCTCCGCCTGGGCGTCTGCCCGCAGATACAGGGGGTGGTGGGGATGCCCGGCCTTGGAGCGGCGGCCGCAGGTGACCCATTGGGCGCCGTATTCCCGGCCCAGGGCGATCATATCCTCCAGACAGGTCCAGAGGTAGGGGCGCTTTTCGATGATGGTCCCCCAGGCGGCCCACACCACCGGCCGGGGATTCAGGGACAGGGCATAGGCGAAGGCCCGCATATTCTCCCGGTGCAGCTCCGGGTTGCACTCCGGCTCCATATCGTCCGGGGAGGTGGCCCGCTGGGCGTAGACATTGAACATGATGAACGAGTCGAAGCCGTTATTCCGGGCCACCCGCTCCACGCTTTGCAGGGTGGGGTCCAGGTCCCCGGGCCGGGCGGTGGAGGGGTTGATGCCGATGCAGATCAGGGGCTTCTGCCCCCGGGTGCCCAGGATATACCGGTACTCCGTGTATTGGTTGGGGACGAACAGCCATTGGGACACGTCATAGTCCGGGCTGGGGCGCAGGGCGCGCTCCAGCTGGGTGTCGAAACGGATATCCCCCAGGTGGCGGATATCCACGGTGGGAACATGGGGCATGGCGCTTCCTCATTTCTCCCCCCGCAGGGCGATGATCTGATCGCGCAGCAGGGCGGCGTATTCAAACTCCAGCATTTTGCTGGCTTCCTTCATTTCCTTCTCCAGACGGCGGATGGTGGCCTCCCGCTCAGCGTCGGTGAGCCTGCGGCGGCCGGCCTGCTGCTCCTGCTGGGCGTCCTTGGAGATCTCCAGCACCTTACGCACGTCCTTGCGGATGGTCTGGGGAACGATGCCGTGGGCCTTGTTATAGGCGTCCTGCTTCTCCCGGCGGCGCTCTGTTTCGTCCATGGCTGCCCGCATGGAGGGCGTGATGGTGTCGGCGTACAGGATCACCAGGCCCTGGGCGTTCCGGGCGGCCCGGCCGATGGTCTGGATGAGGCTGGTCTCGCTGCGGAGGAAGCCCTCCTTGTCGGCGTCCAGAATGGCCACCAGGCTCACCTCCGGCAGGTCCAGGCCCTCCCGCAGCAGGTTGATGCCCACCAGCACGTCGAATTCGCCCAGCCGCAGATCCCGGATGATCTCCATTCGCTGGATGGCGGCCACGTCCGAGTGCATATACCGCACCCGCAGGCCCAGACCCTTCATGTGGTCCGTCAGGTCCTCCGCCATGCGCTTGGTGAGGGTAGTCACCAGCGTCCGCTCGTTTCTCTCGATCCGCAGGCGGATCTCGTCCACCAGGTCGTCGATCTGGCCTTCCACCGGCCGCACCTCCACCCGGGGGTCCAGCAGACCCGTGGGCCGGATCACCTGCTCGGCCACCTGGTCGGCGTGCTCCCGCTCATAATCTCCCGGCGTGGCGGAGACAAACACCGCTTGATGATACCGCTCCTCAAACTCCGGGAATTTCAGGGGCCGGTTGTCGAAGGCACAGGGCAGGCGGAAGCCGTATTCCACCAGGCTTTCCTTCCGGGCCCGGTCCCCGTTGTACATGGCCCGGACCTGGGGCAGGGTCACATGGCTCTCGTCCACGAACAGCAGAAAATCCTCCGGAAAATAGTCCAGCAGGGTGGTGGGGGGCGAGCCGGGCTCCCGGCCGGAGATCACCCGGGAATAATTCTCGATGCCGGTGCAGTAGCCCAGCTCCCGCATCATCTCCAGGTCGTACCGGGTGCGCTGGTCGATGCGCTGGGCCTCGATGAGCTTGCCGTGGTCCTCGAACCACTTTTTCCGCTCCGCCAGCTCCCGTTCGATCTCCGCCGCCGCCCGCTCCATCTTGTCCTTGGTGGTGACATAGTGGCTGGCAGGGTAGATGGCCACATGCTGGAGCACTCGCTGGGCCTGACCGGTGATGGGGTTGATCTCGGAAATGCGGTCGACCTCGTCGCCGAAGAACTCCACCCGGATGGCATATCCGTTGGCGTACACCGGATAGATCTCCACCGTGTCCCCCCGGACCCGGAACATGTTCCGGTCGAAGGCGATGTCGTTGCGTTCATACCGGATCTCCACCAGCTTGCGCAGCAGCTGGTCCCGGGGATATTCCTTTCCCTGGCGCAGGGAGATCACCATGTTGGCGTAGTCGATGGGGTCCCCCAATCCATAGATGCAGGACACTGACGACACCACGATGACGTCCCGCCGCTCAAACAGGGCGGCGGTGGCGCTGTGGCGCAGGCGCTCGATCTCGTCGTTGATGGCGGCGTCCTTTTCGATGAAGGTGTCCGTGTGGGGGATATAGGCCTCCGGCTGATAGTAGTCATAGTAGGACACGAAGTATTCCACGGCGTTTTCCGGGAAGAAGGCCCGGAACTCCTCGCACAGCTGGGCCGCCAGGGTCTTGTTGTGGGCCAGCACCAGGGTGGGCCGCTGGACCCGTTCGATGACCTTGGCCATGGTGTAGGTCTTGCCGCTGCCGGTAACGCCCAGCAGCACCTGATCCCGCAGGCCGTTTTCGATGCCGCTGGCCAGGGTGTCGATGGCCTGGGGCTGATCCCCGCTGGGGGTGTATTCCGATACCACCTTGAATTTTCCCATAAGCGCCTCCCGGATGCAGTATTCTGTCGTAGTATTCTATTGTATCACCTTTATTTTTATCTGTAAACCTATTTTTTCAAACAAATGTTCTGGATCTGGCCCAGGGCGGCAGGCATGTGTTGATAAGAGCAGCAGGGACGCGGCAGAATGGCCGCGTCCCTGCTATGCTGTTTCTCTATTCCGGCCGGTCACGCGGGCGATTGGGTGAAATTAGGTATCGCCGTACCCGGAAGTCCTTCTAAAAGTTGATAAAACGCCATAAATCCTGATATATCAACGGTTCTAAAGATTTGAAAAATTATAAAAATCTATATAACTCGATATAGATTTTTGCGCGATTGGTACAGAAATGGTACAGTAAATTTGCGTGGTTTTGAGGGAAAATGAGCCCGCTGCAACGGGGTGAAGAAGGCCGGAGGACGTGCGTCCTCCGGCCTCTCGTCTGGGCTGTGATGTCAGGCGAAACCGGTGAGATCGGAGTATCAGACCATTTTCGTGAGGTCACGAAAATGGTCCTACCGGAAAGCGGCCCGAACGGAAAATCAAGGGCTATATGTAGCATTCCCAATTCCAGCGATTTGAAATCTTCGTAAGCATCAAAGCTCCTGACGACTTGCGGTAAGATGAACAGCGTGAAAGGATGGTTGCTATGCCTATCTCATTGATCGAATCATTTCTTGGATTAAGGGCACCTTGTCAGGGAACTGCGCCTTCACCATATCCAAGCAGCGCTCCAGATTGCTTTTGACATCCTTTTTTGTCAGGCGGTAGCGTTCATTATGTATCTGAATACTGTCGCTCTGCACCTCATCAACCTGCTGGGCAAGATTTTGGTGAATCGCTTGAAATACCATCCTACGATCAACACGAAAATCTACTCTGTCAGGATATCGTAAAAGCTCAATGGCAGAGAGCCATTGCGGAGGAGACAGTTGGGGAACAGCGTTCTCGTCAGCACTTTCAGGCAAGTGATCAAAGCGTTCCGTCACATTTGTTGCACAGAAGCTGACAATGGCAGCATTTTCATAGTCGTTGCAGCGGTCATGGTCCTGTTTCGCCTGTTCCAGCAGAAGACGCCCCTTCCAGTAATGTCCCATCGCCAGCCCGCCGTTGATGGCAATGTTAAGCGAGGTGTCTATCTGCGCGCTGCCCGATTTGGAGACATAGCCCTTGAGCACAAGCTCAGCCTTCTTCATGTGAGAATACGGCTGGCTGCCGCGCTGAATGCCGCATACGATTTGAAGCACACGGTAGGCAAGCGCATAGTTGTCGTTTAAATGCCAACCATAAGGTGCAGCATATTGCTGAGCAAAGATGCCGATATCTGGATGTCCCATAAAGAAAGGAATTTTTTGGTCAGCTTCATACTGATTTGCCTGATTGATCAACATCTGTGCCAGCAGATTCAACGCACCACCGCTTGTCCCAATCGCAGCCAAAACAAGGTATGCCTTGCTGACATAACTAAGACGGGCGATCTCTCGATAGTTCTGATTGTTCTGATTAACGGCGGAGACATATTTTTCATACGCTGCTTCAAGCATGATCTGAAAAATATCGCAGCACGCCAGAACGTTCCCCAAGCTTGGCCTCCATCTAGGGAATAGATTTCTCCTAAAAGCGCGAATAGCTTCATCACGTTTGCGCGTCAATCCCTCGTGATAGTCCCTGACAGCCTCTCGAACCTCATCCGCTAACTGAGGGGAAAAAGGCAGCACACCTTCCATCTTGGTGTCCGTCGCATTAAGCATATCTTCCATACGGGCGTTAAGGCACAAGGCCAGTTGAAGGTAGCCGTCCGCCTTTGGAATATTTAATTTCTTTTCGCCTTCGATACACTGTTGGGCATATCCGGCACATCTAATCAAATCTCTCCTTCCCGCAATCCCCGTTCGATAGTCCCTCGCGAGCATTGACAGCGCGAGCGAGAAAAAGAGGCAATATTTTGTCTGCAGCGGATCACTTTCATCCAGTGCCTTAAAAGAAAGAACAAACCTTTCGCAGAGTGTTGATCTAAGCTGACATAATTGGGAGTGCTCGTTCTTAGAAAGCTCGCCGCGACGGATGACAGCATCAAGAAGGCGAATCAAGATGGCCGGCAAAGCAATCTGTGAGCAGGTGTCCGAGAGGTCGGTGGTGTCTTGCGCGCTGATGTCATAGATAGAGATGCCAAAGTACTGCCGTAAGATTGAAATAGCATCAAGAAGGAGGCTGTTATCAAGGGTTTCGAGCTGCAGCAGAAATACCTCCTGCGCATCAGAGGACAGCGCAGCAAGATCGATTCCACTGTAAAGGCCATAGACCACGTTTGCAATATGAAACGCAGCAAAGAAGTCTCTGTAGTTATCGTGACAGAAGCTGATATTTCTTCCATGATGACAGAGCAGGCCGGATGGAAAAACAGTATAGGGAATAGCTGCTGTCAAATCAGAAATATCAGGATTGCTATTCTGATAGAGTTGACGCAAAGTGTTCCAAGGTTTTTCCAGCGTCTCAGGATTCTGACTCTTATATTCATTCCAAATGTCTATGGTTGGTAGATACGCAGAGAGGCAATCATATGTGCGGGCATAGGCATCACGCCTGAAGAAGTTAGGACTCTTTATGGGTGTAAGCGCGGGATCTAAATGGGAACTGAGCGCCATTTGATACCCCAGATACGGGAGCACTTTTGTCAGGATAAAGCAGCGCAGCTCACGCTCGGCGGAGGTAATATCGCTCCTTAGATTGTCAATCTCGCGCAGCAGCATTTGGACCATCAATGTGGTCTTCTCTGGAGTACCATTATCCAGGTGATCTCGAAAAGCAGCGGTGATCCATCTTTCTGCATCCTTGCCGGACGGCTGCATAGCCTGACGATAAAGCACCAAATAGAAGGGAGTATCCAGAATATTACGAGCGGCAGGAATCAAGCAGCGTTGGTCTGGCTCAAAATAGTCATCAATCTGCTCCTGCGACAGTTCCTTGATGTAGCAGTTGTGGAAATAGAACTTTAACCGGTCAAGCTGGTTAGCGTCAAAACCGTTTTCATATTCCAGCAGATCCATGTAGGTATCCAACGGATCACGATTGCTGAGGATAATGGCCGCCTCCGGGTATTTCTTGTCTGAAATGTCAAGGATGTCCCTAAGGCACCGGATTTGCATCGTTGTGGTCGGAATCTCATTGAAACCGTCCAGCAAGAATATAAAAGAAGTGCTGCGATCAGTCTCTGTGATCTTATATTCCTCACATATATAGTGGAGAATGCGATTCTCGTTGTTCCTTGACTTGCTGTTTATTCCGTAAATTCGTCTCAGCTGAATATAGAGCGGAGCAATATCGGGAGCGTTGGACGATGAGGTCAAAGAAAAAGCGAGATTCAGCAATGTACTTGTTTTTCCGACTCCGCCACAGGACGAACCGCCCTTCCCAACCAGTTGAAAATGCCGCACGTCTCGATGCTCTTCAAAAAGCTGGAGCATAGGCGATGGGGCTGTATTCCCACGGTTTTTATACTCATTGGTGACGGTGCCATCCGGCGACTGGTATGTGATCCCTGGGAGGATTTCAAGAGATAGCTTTTTGACATCCTGAGCGTATCTTTCATGAAGTCCGGTGCTAATATCCCGCATATTAAAGGCAGGGATGGCACGGCAAGGAGCGATTTCCCAACGCCATTCTATCCAACGATAGGATGTTACATTTACACGCCATTGCGGGCTGTCTGTATCCATTTCATAAAGGTAGAAGCCGATGCTGGCTGTGGCATCGTCTTGGGCTTTATAAATGCTTGGCGCTGTAAAGCAAGGGATAGCACGCCCACCGTCCAGCAGGATATTGTCCTCACCGCGCCGATGGCAGTCCCCGTTCAGATAGGCACGAACATTCAGGTCAGCAAGAATTGGCTTTAACGCTTCGCGTTGGATAGCGGCCAACTCAGCGTAATTGTGATGGGCTAAGATTATGGTAGGAAGTGTGCGATTAAAGGCATCATCATGGCCCAGCTCATTGAGCGCACAGATGTCGAGTATTTGCGCCAGGTAGGTGTTAGAGCAACTAAGCAGGGCGGAATTTACATGAATCAGATTAATTTTGTTCTTCCACTTTCTGCAAAAGGTACCTGCATATGCAAAGGGATCTCTGCCTCTTGAAAACGACGCAGGCCCGCAGATTAACTCAGCGGCTTCGCAATACTCAGAAAAACGATGCGACAGATGGCTGCCGTCAGCATTCAAAACATCGCTCGAAGCGGTTCGGAGGTTTTTGAGGCGTTCTATTGCAAAGTCATCAAAACTTTTGCTTGCCGCCTTAGCCACCTTTTTTGCTTTTCTTTCAGCGTCCCTTCTTTTCTTTTCCGATTTCGCCGCATCAATCTCTTCAGTCAAAGACCGGTATGGATCAACATCGTGGTTGCCGGGGACAATGAAAATGTCTTCGTTAGGGTTCAAATCATAGTGTTCAGCCAACTCTGTTAAAAATCGTTTTCCTTCGTTGTAATCTCTTCCGTAAGTATGCAGATCTCCTGTAAAAACAATAAAATCGATATTTTTAACAGGAAATCCATTCTGTCCCACTGGCCAGTCACCCATCATCTCGCGGTCATAGTGAAGATCCGAAATATGCAGCCATCTGATTTTTCCCATACACCCACGCCTTTCTTATTAATGATTTCTCTTCTAATTAATATGCAAAAATCAGCAACTAGGATCATAGACAATTCCGAAGCATATATTATGCGCATCTTGGCGAAACTAGTTCGAAACTATGCCAGATTAAGTTGGCATAACGAATTGCTTATAGATGTTCTGCCTTAGAGAAAACTTTAGCGCAGATGGGATTAGAAGGCGTCTCCGTGAGGTCCTCCCTAAAGGCCTGTTCCCCACAGGAGCGGGAGATATTTCTTCTGCGCTCTGAGGACGGACTCTCGTATTCAGAAATAGCAGAGACGTCCTTCTAAAATCAAAGAAGCTAGTTGCCGCTCACAAACCTCCATCCGATGCACTGCTCACAGGAACACCCTTTGCACTTTACGGAAACGGAAGCAATCACGCCGAACCGCACAACACCACACGAAACCGCGCACACCATGCACGGTTTGCAGAAGCGCGGAAGGGTGTAATTATTTCGCGCGGGAGGAAGGATCTTTGCTGTTTGGACAAGGATTGAATCTGTCTGAGATTTTCAGGACTTTCTACAGGGCATTTATTTCCCATCTTCATCAAAATAAAGCATTTTGCCAGAAACCGGCTCTCTTGGGGGTGCAGTATATTTAGATCCATAAATCTTGCACCTGAACTTCTCCAATGATGCATCAATATCATCAAATATGCTCTGAAATACCAAGGTATTGGTATACCCAGAAGTTTTTTCCTCTCTTGAAGAAAAATACTTCTGATTTAAGGCAACCACTTTTGAAGCACATGCTGGCAGATTTCCCTTGCCCTCTTTCAACAAATTAAAGTGATATGCTTCGGTTCTGAACTGAAGCACAATATCCACCAACTTATTATAAATTGCATCATATGCCTTTTGCCGAATACACTTGTTACCCATAAGAAAATCTAAGTTGCCGTAGGCATTGTCAAATGCACCTAACTCTACAGAAGATGCCAACCGGTAGCTATCCATACACCGGATAAATACTTCTTTATACTTTTTTATTTCGTACTCATATATCGTGTCCAACTCCCGATCAACATCGGCGTTTTCATCAAAAGTGAGAACGGCTGATTCCTCATACCAAGATAATAATTTGTCTTTGGCTTCATGATGGACCTCTTTGTCTTCTGACAAGGTTGCAATTATCTTGTGCCATTCGTTTGACCGTTCTTCTGTAAATGCATCTATAATCAAATCATATGGAGCGTCTACTTCAAGATAATTAATCTTTCGCAATCTTTTTAAGACACTTGTTGCCTGAAGCCAAAACTCCTCCATGGCCTTTCGTTTTTCAACAAAATACTCTGTAAGCGACATGATAAATCCCAAGAAAGCACTTCCAAGAAAAGCCATGGAGATATCATAAAAAATGCAATTACCGTCCTTGCCAATGGCGAATGCACTCGCTAAGGATATTAGTGAGATAACAAAAGTGATGATGGTCAACCATTTCTTTGCTTTCATTTTTCATTCCCTTGCTATTACTCTATCGTTGCAGATTTTGGACAGCCCTTCTGCTTATTTCTTCTCATCGATAATGTCATACAACTTCATCAGCTCGATGCGCTCGCGGGCCAGTTTGATGGACCCTGACGCGCTATTGTCCGCGCCGGAGCGCTTTTCCCCGGCGTAGTGGACCATGCGCTGCACCCACGCCACGGGCAGCAGGTACGGGCGCTTTTTGAGGTACGGATAGCGCCGCTCCAGATACTCCCGCTTGGGGAACACCGTGCGCAGGACGCTGCTTTTCTCGCCGGTGCGGCTGGCCTTGATGGCGTTCAGCGTCACGGTGGACGAGTGCAGCCGGGTGTAGTCGTTGGAGCCGTACACGCCGCCGCAGAGGGCGTCATGCAGCAGCGGCTCCACGTCTACATCGCCGTCCCACAGCCCGGGCAGGTCAAAGTCGATGCCCAGATACGTCCGGGCGATTCGGAAGGCCGCAGCGGCGAAGGTCGCCGCGTGGACCCCGGCGCACTGATCATGCAGGCGCTGCCAGTCGATTTGACCGTGGTACGCCCGCACCCAGAGGCCGATGTCGCAGAACTGCCGCAGTCCGATGCCGCTGCGCACAAAGTGTTTGTAGGCGTGCAGGATCAGGTACAGCAGGTGCTCGTGGGGCGGCATGGTCAGGAAGCCGTCCACCTCCACGGGGACGATGTCCGCGAAGAAGTGGTTCAACTCGTCGTGGGCGTCCTCAGCGGAATCGAACAGGTGGCGGTGCAGCTCGATGTAAAGCGGGCTGTCCTTTTTTGTGTAGGACACCTCGTCCGCCGTGGGCAGCTCGTCCGCAGGCGTGTCGGTGGTCAGGCCGTTTGCAAGCAGCGCCTCATGGCAGGTGAAGAACTCGCCCTCCGGGATGAACAGGTCGTCGTCCGCGCTGATGCGGTGGTCCCGCAGGGGGTAGAGCCTGCTGCAAAGCTGCCCCTTGACTACAACGGGGTGCAGTCCGGCGGCCCGGAGCCTGCGGTAGAGGTCGGTGAACTCCGCCGAGCGGACAGTCTGGTTCAGTACCTGCCCGATGACCTGCTGCTTGATGGCCGCGAACAGCGGGGCGTTCTCCCCGGCGGCGGGCGTTTTGCGGACGGCCTCGAAGATGATGGGCAGCAGCTTCTGCTGGTTGGCCAGCGTGAAAATGGCAGGCCAGTCCACAGCCTCCGTGGGCAGCTCCCCGCCGGAGACGGCAGCCTTGGCGGTATGCAGAAATTGCGTTTCGGTGGCAGTCAGGGTCATGGTCGTGGGCCTTTCCTTGTGTTTTTCTATGGCGTGGGCCAGCAGCAGCGAGGCCGCGCCGATGAACGCGCCCAGCGTGTTGCAGATCACGTCGTCCGTCTCCGCCATGCCGAGGGCGAAGCGGTACTGCGCGTACTCGATCCCCGCGCTGAGGACGCAGCCGGTCAGCGTCGTGAGGGCGAGCCGCCGCCAGCGGTGCCATGCGCGCGGCAGGGCGTTGGACAGCGTCAGCCCCAGCGGGAAGAAGAGGAAGATGTTCATCAGCATCTCCCGGTAAAGCTCCGGCTGCTGCCGCGCGGCCGCAAGCGCAGCGAAGGGGGTGAGGACAAGTCCGCTGTTCCCCTCTGAACGGCTGAGTATGGTCGTATAGAGTATGGCTATCGCCATCAGGATACTCAGAATGAGGTTCCCCCGTCGCCAATGGAGCGCCATATGAATTTTTGCAGCGCGACAGCCCCACAGCGCAAGCGCTGCGGCCATCAGGAAAATGATCAGTAACGGGGGCTGCGCGTAAATGAAGTGAAGCATAGGCGGGTTTATTTTTTTCGAGCAATCTTTCCCCCAATTGCTCTCATATATCCAAGAATTACTTGAAATTCCTCACGTTTCCTGAACAAGAGGAAGAAGAGAACATTGGGAAGAGCTGCGCATAAAATCATATTTGCTAAAAATGCAAGAACATGGTCTTGGACAGGGATACTCCGGCTAATCACAAAGCAAAGCGCTCCTGCCCCCAGCGTTGTCAGTCCATAAAGCAAATATGTTGCAAAGTAGTATTTCAGTTTTCGTCCAAACAGTGTTTTATGAATAATGTATGGATCATACCAGAAGTAAACGCACAGCCTGCTGATAATGGTACCAAGCAAAATGCCAGAAATACCGAGCGGATAGGCCAGTACGATGGATACCGCCAGATTAATAACAGCCGCAATGAGAGGGCGGTACTTTCCTATCTTAAACAGTCCGGTAACTTCCCGGTAAGTGGTAGATGCGTACTGAACCCCAGCAGTGTAGTAATTGGCAATGATAATAAAAACAGTCCAATTGGGGAGTAAATAATCCTCACCAATCCATAGAGAAATAAATGGGTTCAGCAATACGCCCAAGCAAATGCCAGTAAAGCCATACATCCAAAAAGATGCGAAAAAGAGATTATAGTACATCTTTTCGTTGGCTTCTCTGCTCTCGGTCGCATTATAATTGCCGATGCTGGCTGTCATCGAATAAAAGATATAGCTCAGGAATGTTCGGATCACATCCACGATGTACACATAGTTGGAGTAAAGGCCAACGGATGCCAATCCTTGAAATTTGGAAATCAGGATATTGTCCGTACTGCTTATGATTGTTCCGCTAATTTTATAAAGGAATAGCGATTTTACATTTTCCTTTAGCGCGCCTTTCTGTTCAGGAGATATTTCTCCAACACTTGAGTCCACCAAAAACGGGAATCTCTTATCAGTTACTCTTGCAATCCAAATATTTTCAACGAGCTGAAAGACAATGATGCAAAACAGTGTCGGAATATAGGCATGGAAGAAGAACAGAACTGCCATCTCGCCCAAATTCCGCAATACCATAAAAATTGAGTGGTACAGAGAGTTGATTCGATTTTGCTGGCTGGCAGTCAAGAGAGACTGCTTGTAGGAGAATAAATAAGAGCTTGCGGATTGCAGCAAAAACAGAAAGTAAATGACGTAGATGTTTTCTGGTATCGTGACCTCGCCGTTAATCAGATGGGGCAAAAACGGCATCAAGACACAGCCGAGAACCAGTACAACGAGTCCAACCACTCTGTATATGCGCTTATATACAGTCATATAGCCTTTTACGGCTACTGTATCACCTTCCGCCAGCGGCTTATAAAGGCTATAGATGATGGCTGTATCAAATCCAAGATTCGCAAGCGACAGCAGAGAAAGGACGTTGGTAAACAGACCTGATACACCCAGGTATTCTTTCCCCAGCAGAGCAATAAACATCCAGCGGGTAAAGAAGCCCATTAAGATGCTGAGCATCTGGCTTCCTACGCCAAACGCCATATTTTTCAGCGAATTTGATGTGCGGGATGTATCCATAGCTATCCTCTTTTGATAACGCCTTTCAGTTTTCTTTTGAGAATTGAGAAGAAGTTTACACGATAATAGCGCAGCAGACCGATCTTCTTCTCTCTTTCAAAGTCAAAATCTTTCAGGTAATCATATACTTCTTTTTCAAACAGTCCATCATAGTTTTCACCCATGCGAGTAATAATGCGTCTCCACTTATCGATATTCTTAGTGGTAAAAAACTGGACTTCTTTTCTTAAATAGGCCTTGGCCGTGTCAAGCACAGAGTTCTCATACGCAAAACCAAAGTTATGCGGATCGCCTCCCTCTGCGTTAATTTGCAGCATTCGGCGCAAACACTTTTCACAGGCGCAACAATTATGGTCGTTCCAAGAGCAGACTCTAAGCGGAAGACAGGTATTGGTTGCTTTTTGATAAACAACCACAGCCTTTGCCTTGTCCTGATCCGTCATTTCATAGCCATCATGGACAACGGACGTTCCGGCGAAGCGGAATTCGTTATCTGTTGTTGGATCAGAAGCACACGGATATGTATTGCCGACAGAAAAAGAACTTGCGATATACAAGGGCTGGATACCTTCCAAATAGGCAACCGGTGCAGCAGCCCCAAGAATTGCCATAGCATGATGCAGTCCATGCCAGAAGGTATCGCCCATCAGGCTCGCATATCGTTTGTCGAGCGCAGCAGCATTGATTAATGTGCCATAGTTGGATCGAATAAACGCTGTACTTGTCCCATGCGCCTGTGCAAATTCCGTTGCAGCACTACGGTCTGAAACAAAGTTCCGCTCACTCTTATCGTCATTAGAATACGTTCCCTGTTCTACCAATTTCCCCTGATAAAAGCCATATTCCAATATCAGCAGCGGCTTTTCGTCTGCGTGGCGTATGAACGTCGTAACTGCATCCATTCCACCGGTAAACATCTGCGCACTTTTCACAGAAGAATATGTGCCATTATCCTGGCACTTCGCAAACAACTTACCGCCCAATGGACAATTTGGATACATCTTCTGATAGGCATCCCGCAAGCGCTTTAGACTATGGTAGAATTCGCTATCTACTTCGTCAACATGCACTTCAGCATCTGTAAGCCATGCAATTTGCATAACATTTCCTAAAAAGGGAATGACAAGGATGCTCTCCGGGACTCGTTCTATACAACGGTCATACTGCGCAAACATATGCATGGGTTGCTTGAAGAAACGCTTTAAATCTTCTGTTACCGAGAACCAATAGTCAACCCTATCGTTGGAAACGATCAGTTTTTTGAGCTTGATCTCACTCATGTATTATCCCTCAAATTGTGCTTTCCACCGCGCTATCTCCTCAAACGGTATGTTCGGTTTTGTTTCAAATGCGCTGTTTATCAGTTCAGGCAGACCGTCCAGTGCATTCTTTTCGATGGTTATCAATCCGGTATCCGCGCTGATGCTTCGCGCACGCTCATCAATCGAAATGATGATTGCTCTCTTCTTGTGTCTTAACGCATAGATGCCGCCGTGCAGGCGCGTGCCGACATACTCGATATTATTCCGCATAAGGACTGCCTCATAAGCCGCTTTATGCGGTGGTATGATCTCGATCCCTTCCGTATTGGAAAACGCATGAAAATAAGCTTCGTCTTTATCGCCCTGTATCCAGAAGGATACATGATCATATTCCCGCTTGAGGGTATCAATTAGCATCTGGTCAGATGGGTCTGGCTGCATTCTTGCTGTTAGCGTGAAAACTACATTGTCGGCTTTTTTTGCTGGAATCTGCGCACAAAAGTCAGGCGTCAGCGCCCACATTGTCACACATCCGGTATTGATTGCTTTCAGTCCGAGAACATCCTCGACATAACGCTTGCTGCGTTCATCCCGAACGCTGTGATAATAGGAATGGCTGAGTATCTTCCTGTAAAGATGTGTCGTATAAGCGTCAGTATGCTCCCCCGCGCCAGCACCCACGCCAACACAAACTGAACCCGCCAATGGTTTGCAGTTAAAAATATTCACATTCCATTGCGGATAATGCGTCAGCATATTTTTTGCCAGAATGTTGCTCCCCCCTACAAATTTGTAGTCGCAGGTCGCATAGTTTTGAACGGCAAAGGAATTCCGCCAGACAGCATAGCTATGAAAAGCCGGAACGTGTGTTGGCAAATGAAAAACAAATGAATCTGCGAGAATTGGCATAAGCTCCTGCTCTACACATTCCATGATAATGCTGTCACCTATATTGCTTGTACCAATTGAAGTATCTAATAACAGCGCTTTTTTCATATTATCTCCCTGTCGTTCCCCACATTCTTCGCCATAACCGCCCCAGTTTGGCTTTTATCTGTGTTCTTTTTGGCAACCAACTCATAGAGTACCAGTGAATGGAGTATGTATTCTCCGTTTTGGTCAGCTTTCCGGTCACGCTGTCCAGCGGGTTGAAAAAGTCCGCCGGGTAGACATGGATGCCTGCCACAGTTTGTTCCTGCCCATTTCGGACAAGGCCGAAACGTTCCATAACATCTGTGTTCAAATGCGGGCAGCCCACCGCATTCGTTATGCCGTCTGCATTAACGAAATGCAGATTCTGATACTCCTCGATCATCGCCTGCACGACCGGGTGATGCGGCACGGATGCAATGGTCAGTCCCGATGCGACATATTGGTCATTTTCAAATCCGATAAAGCCCTCGTCATCCATCAGCGGCGAGATATCCCGCACGACCTCCACATCGGTATCGAAGTACACGCCGCCGTACTGCTCCAGCACCAGAAGCCGCATAACATCCGACACAAACGCATACTTCTTGGCCGCATACGCTTCGGCCATGAAGGGCATGGCGAGATAATCGCAGTTGTCCTCGTTCCACTCGCGGATCTCAAAATCCGGGCAGAGCTTCTGCCAGCTGTCAATGCATTTTTTCGCCAGCTCCGGCTTTTCACCCCGGCCGAACCAGCAGTAGTGGATGATCTTCGGGATCATGATGTTACCTCACAAGCTTCAAAATTGGTCTGCTCAGCCACTTGATCACATAGGACGACGCAAGTGAAAGTGCGATCAAAAAGAGGAAAACAGGGATCGGATATCCGGCACTGAAAACCAGATTATCAAATAGAACCGAATAGAAGAACATATGGACAAGCCAGATGTTCGTGGAATGCTCACCGAAATAGCAAAGGAGATTTGTCAGCCACACAGGAAGCGGGCAAATGCAGAGCAGAATGATCGTCACGGTCGCAGTAATGAATGCGACAAAAAGCGGCGGAATCAGCCCATGCACTACGATCATGCCTGCAAAAGTAATTGCTGTGAATATATATATATATATATTACGAGCCTTAACGGCAGCCAATCGCTGCCGTAGGGCAGCAACCACCTGTTTTTTGCAGAACAACATACCAATGACATACGGGAAATAGGAAGTGCCCAGCAGTCCTATGTGCGTAATAATCCAGGCCAGCACAGCCGAGCAGCCACTGCCCCACCCCCAGAACCGAATACCATAGCCAACGGTGTAAAATGCGAAGGAAGCAAGAAGCACGGCCCACGCCGGACAGCGTTCCACAAATTTGCGCGAAAGCGGCTGCAAAGCGCCCAATAGTATGTAAGTATTCGCATACCACCATGCGCCGTTATAGCTGTTCTTAATGGTCAGGCAATTCAGCAGAAATTCCTTTACACTGCCGGGAATCACAGAATTGCCTGTGAGTATGCCAATCACCGAAAATACTGCCGCAATCACCCAAAATGGGATTAAAAAACGAAGAAGACGCTTCCAGCGATGCTGCAGTTCTGTTTTGGAGGACTGCATGTAATGGGCATAGCCGCTGACAAAGCAATAAATCGCCACGCAGATGTCTCCGAACAAGCCGAAGTAGTAAATCAGTGGTGTATCCCCTATCCACAGCAAAGGGGTGTAGGGCAGGTTATCCCTCCGACAGAAGAGATGCAACATCAGCATAGCGAGGATCGCTACGCCCTTCAGCATTTTTGAATCTCTTTTGGTAATATCCATCGTTCACTCCATCAGCGCGTAGATTTTCTCCACCTCTGCGCTGTTCGTATAGTCTCGGCTGGCGCAGTTTTCTGAAAGTTGCTGCATCTGCGCCGGGTCACGCAGCAGAGCCACGATACCGGCAGCGCAGCCTGCGTTGTCCATCGGGATGATCACACCGTCCACGTCGTCCTCAAGCTGACTCGCGGAGGTGGCATAGCTTGTGATGACCACGGGCTTGCCGAGAAGCTGCGCCTCGCACACCGTGACGGCCTTGCCCTCGTAGCGGGAGGGCTGCACATACAGGTCGCAGGCCCGCATATAGGGATAGGGGTTGTCCTTCTTGCCGAGAATAATGACGCGCTCCTGCATCCCGGCCTCAGCGATCTTCTGCCGGATCAGCGCCTCATCTCCGCCGTAGCCGATAAGGTACCATTTGACGTTCAGCCCGTCCTCTACCAGACGGCGGCAGATATCCGGCACGGTGTCAAAGTTCTTCGCGTTGCAGAAGCGACCAACGGAAAGCAGTTTGATCGCGCCGTCAATGGGCATATCGATCTGCGGTATTTCCGCTTGGCTGATAATCAATTCCTTTGGCAGGATATTTTCGACGGTCTGAATCTTGTCTGAAAGCTCCGGAAAGGCCGTCTGAAAGCTCCGGGACACCTGCTCCGACACGCCGCAAATCGCGTCATATTCTCTCCACATGGCAAGCTCCGCCGACCGGTCAAACGACAGGGCGGTATAATCCGTATGAATCCACGCCGCATATTTTTTTGCCTTGACCCGCTCCCGCGCGAAATAATGCGGCGTCAGAAAGCCGATAGCAAGGTCATAGGTCTTATCGGAAATCTGCGGCATGGCAGATAAAGTATACTTGTGGCTGTAGGTCAGCGCGGTAACAGAGGGCTTGCTGCCGGGATGCTGCTTGTCGAAGCGCTTGGCCGCAAGCTTCCCTTTCAGTCGCCCGCAAAGAACACCCATCTGGCCGCTTTTGAGCAGCGATCCCATGGGAACCGCCAGCGATGCGTACTGCGGAATTTCCGGCAGAAGCCTTGCCTTCGGATTCAGGTAGGGCATCAATTCGCCGCTGTGCCGCATCAGAAAAAGGTCAACGTCATAGCGGTCATAGTCGATGGAGTCCAGCAGTCCCAGCAAACTGCGCTCCACCCCGCCAAGCTCCATGGCTTGGGAGAAGATGAGAATGGTGTGTTTCATCCCGCCTTTCTCCTGATATACCCCGTCAGCACCCACCCGGCCGGTGTACACAGCACCGTCAGCAGCTTGCGGGGGGATTCCTTGATGTAGCGCCGGTTTCCGGCAATCTGACTGCTGGAGCAGTAGTGGATGCAGTCCATAACCAGCCGCTTGAAAGACTCCGGGTACTGCATCTTGACCGTCCGCCAGAAGGCGAAGCCCTTTGGGTTTCGCAGATACTGCCGGAGCATGTTGTTGCTGGAGCCGTCCGGCTGATACTCCACGTTGCACAGGATATCGTCCAGCACAGCCAGCTTATAATCCTGATCGATCAGGAGATATTTGTAAGACAAGCTGACATACTTCTCACCCTCGAACACAGGGTACTCCGGGTAAGCGTTGATCACATCCGTGCGGTAGACCAGCTTTTTGTCGCCCGCCCCCCCGGCAGCGTAGTAACCGGAAATGGTCGTCTCCGTCATATTGACCGGAAAGCCTTTTCCGATTACATTCCCGGAGAAATCAGCGTCAAGCCCGACAAGACCGGCATAGCCTTTATCCCTGACCTCAGCCCACTTGTTCAGGATCTTCTCCACCGCGCCGTCCGCCAGCATATCGTCCGAGTCAATGCAGGTGTTCAGTTCGGTGTGAATATTGGCGTAGGCAACATTGTGGGCCGTATGCATGCCGCCATTTTCCTTGTAGATGTACTGAATCTCAAACCCGTTATCGCGGCTCTGCCACTGCTGCACCAACGCGGCTGTGTTATCCGTGGAACCATCGTCCACAACGAGCCAGATGAAGTCCTTGCAGCTTTGGCGGCAAAGGCTCTCATAGGTGCGCGGCAGGGTGTGCGCGCGATTGTTGGCGGGGGTGAAAATGGTGAGAATAACGTTATTCATAGTATATTTGGACATTTAGATGACCCCCTGTGATTTTTACATCATCGCCCGCAAGTTATTGCCGGCCTAAGCAAATTTTCGCATACACTTTTCAATCGCGCGTTTGCCAACGAATACCATTTCAGCAAGTATTACTGCGAGGACGAATGAAACAGCAGCATCTATCCAGACATTTCCAGATACGCGTATTCTCAAATATCCGCTCAAGAAAATATAATGCGACAGGTAGAACTCATAGGTTCGTTTACTCACTTCTGATGTAGCCTTACGGACCAACACGCTTGTGCTTTTCTCAAAATTCAATCCCATTTGATAGAGAAAAATAAAAATAGATCCCGCAAGAACTATAGAACAAATTTCTGTGGCAACCGTATTATAAAACGGCGTTTCATCTAATGCTGCCCGAAATACCAATCGAAGGACGCAAGCAACAGCTGCACCGAACACAAGGAGTGCATAAGGACACCGTTTCTCTAAAAGCTTCGGCATAGCATAGAAGCCTACACAGTAGTTAAAAAGAGAGTTCCACAGGGTACACCATATCTGCGGTACCGAATATGCGAGTAAAACGGCAACAATACTCCATACCACAAGGAGAAGCCATGGCCTTATTTCGATCCGGCTGGTTCTTTGCAGCAGCGGCGTAATAAGATAGCATATCAAGAGGTGGGTCAAAAACCACAGCTGTCCACAACCGGAGATATAGTTTTGCGTTAGCCCACAAATCGGGATTGCAGTCTGCAACCAAACGGTTTTATCAATCGGATGTCCATTAATGCAGTATACGATAGCCAAAAATGCAAGGAATATATACAGCGGCACGATTAGCCTTTGGAGCTTTTTAGCGTACCATCGCACTATATGTACCGGTGCATTCTTTAGACTGTGCAAATAGCCAGATAAGATAAAGAAAATCGGTACACCAACGTTGAAAAGCTGTCCCAGCATACCGCCGATCAAATTGTCAGACTCGCTACATGCATGGCAAAGAAAAATGAGCAGAGCACCGCTTATCCGAATTAAATCGATAGCCATACTACCCCTTTCTGGCTGCCTCCAAATAGAACTCCTGTAGTTTGACAGCCTCTGTGGTGATATCGAAGCCGTGGGCGGCAATTTCGGCGCTGCGGTCAGTGCGAGGTGTATTACGCTTTTCGAGGATCGCGTCAGCCCACGCCTCCGCCCCAGCCGATAGCGGCATAACGTCCACAAGTCCCTCTGTTAGAATACACTCTGGCGGAACTTTATCAGAAATCAGGCACGGAAGCCCTGCGGCTTGTGCTTCCACCATTGTAACGGGAAGTCCCTCATAAAGTGATGGCAGCACAAATATATCCATCGCCTGTACCAATTGATCGACATCTGACCGCACTCCAGTAAATACTGTATCTGAAAATATCCCCATTCTTTCAGATGCTTGTGTAATCTGCGTATGTAACGGTCCGCCGCCAATCATAAGCAATCTTGCATCATCGTTGAGCTTTTTAAGCTCAGAGAAAATTTTCAGAACGAACGCATGGTTTTTTTCCTTTGTGTAGCGTCCGATATGTCCAACTACGATCTGATTTGGCTCATACCCAAGCTCCCTGCGGACAGACTGCCGGACATCCGGATCATACGAAAACCTGTCAACTTCGATGGCATTATTCAGAACGGCATAATGTGTGCCGGAAGTCACTTTCCTTCCAAAGCGATCCAAACCAGCTGCTTCTGAACAAGCAAAGAAATAATCTGCCACATTCCGGGTGTTGTGTGACATGATTCGATACAGATACGATTTCATGCTGTGGTCGGTTCCCGCGCTGTGGCTATGCGCGATGGTATATACCCCATATTTCTTCGCAATCGCCAGATAAATCGCAGCCGTACTCCCTAAATGCCCATGCACAATAGGATACTCTTTTGAATGCGCTTGGAAAAACTCCTTCCACCACTTGACATAGGTAAAGTGGTTTTTCCCATTGTAATGCGGGCACCGATAAATTCTTCCGCCAAGGCTGATAATTTCCTCATCGAATATAGCTGGTTCGCTGCTGTTTTCCACAAAGTCAAACTGCACCTTACTGCGGTCAATATGACGGTAGAGATTCATAATCATTGTCTCTGCTCCACCGCGATTCATAATACCGATAACATGCAGCACTCGGATCGGTTTATCCATACTTTTGCCTCTTATCCTTGCATAAGCTCCTCATAATTGTGTTCGAAATCAATCAAGATCGGATGATGCTTCCATACCCGCTCTTCCTCCGGTGGAAGCTGCATATAGTCGCCATACTCTATACGCAGCATCGTATCTGGATCCGCAGCACACATATATTGTTTTCCGTTAAACTCTATCGCTTTCAGGTTTTCAAACAAATTTGCAGGATAAAGTTTGCGGCTGCACCCGATGGTGTTTGGAAATACATATTGCAGGGTCGCATTGCCGTTCCATCTGCGAATTGATTTTTCAGCACGCTCGCGTCTTATGGTGTATTTTTCCTTTGGCGCCCTGAGTAAGATATTTTCGACTTTTCCAATCAATCCGCCGGAACCACTTGTATGCCCTCGGCTGTACAGCAGGTTCACAGCGCAGGCAATGTATTGAACGGTTTTCCCCAACTTGCCGGGGGCGACTCGATCGCCGGGGAAAATATCAACGAATATCCCTTTGTGATAGTGCTTTTCCCGCTCAGATTCGTCCTGCAAAAATGTTGTATGATCTTTCCTGATTTTGGTGAAATTTTGTGTGAAATCTGGATCTGTTCGTGTGTTTTGCAGAATATACCCCTTTGGCGCAGCTTCATTCCAGATGGCAAGAAGCTTTTCGTAGTCCTCCCGCGGCATTATCAAGTCAATATCATCGTCCCACGGAATAAAGCCCTTATGCCGCACAGCGCCGATCAACGTGCCATACGCCAGAGAATACCGCAGCCCATACTCTGTACAGACTTGATGGATCACATCCAATATCTCCTGCTCGGTCGTCCAAATCTGCCGCTGGAGCTGATCTGATATTTGCTTCATGCCTGTGTGTCCTTTCTCTCCTGTAAGTAGCCGGACGCATCCTTAAAGAAGCTCGCTACGATCATGAGGATGGTAATTCCAATGGGAAATGCCGCGATGATTGATACAGATTGCAGACTGTGCATGGAATTCTCAGAGAATATCAATGCAATAGGCAGAAGAATGAATACCACAGCCCAAAAGGTGCGGACTCTTTTATCCGGCTCTTGCTCCGGCTTCAGCCTCTTGTACGAATAGCTCGAAACAACCATTGTCAGCGCATCAAACGTGGTGGAGTAGAAGACAATCATTGTAACCGCCAGCAGAATCAGGCCGGCCTCCGTTAGCGGAAGCGTATCAAATATCTTCATAATTGCCTCGGAATAGTCCCCGCCCGCTGCAACAAAGCCCGTAATATCAAGGCCGTGTTTAAGCTGCTGCGCAAGGCCGTAATTTCCAAGGATAATGAACGAGGTAAACGTCCCTGCAAGCCCCCAGCCGTAGCCGCCGAGAATGGTATTGCGGATCGTGCGTCCCTTGCTGATCACGCCAATAAAGAACGGTGTCGCAACGCACCAGACTATCCAATACGCCCAGTAATAGATCGTCCAATTTTGCGGGAAACTCGTTTCCCGTAACGGATCCATCCATGTTGACAGGCCGATAAAATTCTGGGCAAGATTGCCTATGGCAGAAAAGCCTGTTTCAAGAATATACCGGGTTTCACCGCCTCCAAACAGAACGTATGCAAGCAGTGCAAAAAAGCAATAACTGCAAACCGCAGCCAGCTTGGTAATCCCCTTCATACCGAACCAAACCGTAAGGGTATAGACAACTGCAATCATCAGCAGAATAACAATTGTCAGCCCGATGCTGTCCCGAAAGCCAAACACTCGGCTGATTGCACGAGACAGCAGAGGCGTTGCAAGAGAGAACGTTGTCGCTGTACCTGCAATCAAGGCAAAAATAGCAATCAAATCAATTATGCGGCCCCAAGCGCCATCTACGCGATTTCCCAGCAAGGGGCGGCAAGCCTCGGAAAATTTTTGCTTCTCTCTCCCGCGAATATGGATCATAAATCCAAATGCAACTGCAAGCACAATGTAAAAGCCCCATGCGATAGGGCCCCAGTGAAAGAGCGGATAAGTGGAGGCCCATTTCTGCATGCCTCCCATCAGCTCCACCTGCGGCTCATTGGCATACAGTGCCCACTCGCACAGCGAATAAAACAGAATATCCGCAGCCATTGTTGAAGTGAAGATCATCGTTCCCCACTGGAAAGAACGATACTGCGGCTTTTCGCAATCTCCAAGCTTGTTTTTGCCGAATCTGGAAAAGGCTATATAAAGTGTGCAGCCAACAATTCCAACACCCAGAAGTGCATAATACAAGCCAAAGTCATCCCCCAGGAATCCCCGTACCACGCTCAGGACAAACTTAGACTCCTCTGGGAAAATCACAAATAAAGCACATATCGCCAGTACAATTGCAAGCGACACAAGCATGGAAAACCAGTCAAGTTCTTTTTTCAGTGCGTTCTTTTTCATAGGTCAATTGAAACCGCCTTTATAGGATGGATCAGTCTCGCAAAGCTCTGCAAAACTGTCAATTTCACGCAGATCGGCCATCTGTATGGGATATATTCCAAGCTGATATTCCTGTGGGTAGCAGAAAAGCGCAACATCGTCCCAGTATATATTGCGGTTTCCTTTTTGTGCGAATTCTATCTCCAGATGCTTTCTGAGCCGCTGACCATCTTCCGCCGTCCATCGAGATACGCTGAAGAGCTGCCAGCCGTGATTGCCGCCTGTGCGGCTGCATTTTTTCACGATCCCATCTTCAACCGTCAACAGCCACTCATCTGTATCTCTGTCAGTCCAGACACAGCTGTAGCCGGATCGGTTAAATTCCCGGTGAAGAATTTCCGCATTTTGGACGAACTGATCGCCATCCAGTATTATTGCATTGTTCAGATACTCACGCGCAGCATAGAGCGATGCAATGTTATTGCACTCTGCGTACCATGGATTTTCTATCAGCGTAACGCCTTCATACTTTTTCGCCCACTCATAGAATTGCTCTTTGAGATATCCGACCACGATGTAAATCTCATGTATTTTATTTTTGTGAAGCGCAGTCACGATCGTATCAATCATGCGCACGCCATTTACAGAAACCAACGGTTTTGGAGTTGCCAAGGTTACAGGCCTTAGCCGCTGGCCAATACCTGCGGCCATAATGATGGCGCGTTCTATGGTATGTTCAAACATAATCTCTGCCAAATGCCTCCCTGTATTCCTTGAAAAAGATTTTGGTATACTCTCTCGCGTAATCATACTGTCGCTGTGTATAAGCGCCGAACTCCACACCGCAATGGTGTTTAAATTCGCACCAATTGCTCCACACAAGGCCACTGACAGCAATATAGCAATATACCTTCAGGCGGGTGGCCTTATCGCAGCCATCAGAGAAATACAGGTCTATCAGTTTCTCAGCTGAGTCTCTATCGTACATTGCATAGACAATAAACATCGCGACATCCAAGTGCGGGTCCTGCATACCAGCATACTCCCAGTCGATGAGCTTGATCTCCTCGCTTCCGTCCTTTCCGGTCACGAACAGGAAATTATCCGGAACAGCATCGATATGACAGAGCTGGATGCTCTTTGGCTGTGCGTCAATATAGCTTTTCAAACTAAGGACAGCCTGCTTTGTTTTATCATAATCCGCGTAAACGGAAGGTGCACCATTCCAAAGGCTCTCATAGAAAGCGAGACGTTCCCAAAGGTCGAAGCTATGAGAAACGTGCAGCTTCCGCGCATGGAATCTTTTTAATGCCGATAAACAACGCTCAACTTCTTCCCAGTTACTGCTGTCACAGACGTGGGCATCCGTTAAATAGGCCGCAATTTTGATTCCTGTTTTTGGATCAAAATAATAAACGTCCTCGCTGATCCTTAACGGAGCAATCGCGCTATAAACGGCATACTCCTGCGTTCGGTTAATCAAGTGCTCCGTTCCTTCACCCGGAATCCGAATTATGTATTGTTTTTCTTTTACAAAAAAGGTATACGATCGATTTGTCATACCTGCTTTCATTGTTTGAATTGCTTTTACTTCGCCCGCTTGGCAAAGACCGCAAGACTCAATTAGCTGAGAAATAGAAGAAGCGAGCATATGTTAACCTCCGTAGCAAGTTATCCCGATACTAACTCGGGTCATATCAACTTATGGAGCTTTTCTACTTTGGGACAGGATAAATGTTTATTTTAATTGCGCAAGGTATTCCGGCAAGCTCAGCCGCGCAAAGTCCTGATCAAATGGAATTGCAAGGACATTGGCGTAATAGAAATACGCAAGGAATCCCAGCACCATCAGTGCAGTCAGCATTTTCCTATCTCTGCCGCCGATTTTCTTCAGCATCCAAGGAAGCGACAACGACTGGAAAATCAAGAAATAGTTGGCCAGCCGTGCAAAATAATTTGCCGTCCCAAAAAGTCCGACGAACATAATAGCCCCGTTAAGCATGGTCAGATTTATCATAAGGTTCTCTGCCGTTGAACTGTCCGCAAACAGTTTCTTGCGGTAGATATAAGACAGCACCAGCGGCACATTGCAGACGAGAACACGGAAAATATTCACGCCCTCTCCTGCGAATGACGTGACAGTGTATTCCTCTCCCAGCAGCGTGGTAATATTGACCACCGTACCCAGCAGCGGACGCAGCAGGAAGCCCGCCGCAAGGAAAATTGTCAGCATCCAATAGGTCTTCTTGGTCCATGGACGAAACTCCATAAATGGCACCAGCAGGTACATCAATGCATAAGGGTGAATCAGAGTGGCAACGGCAATACCCGCGACGAAAAGAAGCCACTTTTTCCTCAGGGCAAACATAACAGCAATGACCGCAATGCCAACTGCCGCAGCCTGCTTGATACCGGCAAAGGCAAAGGTGTAGCAGCCGGTTGTAAAAAGCAAAAAAATCGTCAACGAGTAATTTGCAGAATATTGATGTACGAAGGCAATATAACAGCCAACCGTCAGGAACGCCCAGAACATCAGAAAATTCTGCGTAGACACACCGCGCATCTTCAACTGATAGTTCACCCAGTTAAACAGAGGATTCGCACCGATGCTCTTATCCGTCGATTCCCACGAGCTTTCAGTGATCAATTCATAACCATGACGGTATGCGCCGGTATCGTTGCAGTGCGTTCTCAGCCCAGCGAACCCCGCCAGTAGGATGATAATCACCAAGGTGCAGACGATCATCCGGTGCCGCCGATTGGGATTTACCGGCCCAAAGGTCACATGATCGGCGCACCATGCCAGCGCAACTGCTATGAGCATGAGAACTACTAACTCTCGCATTTCAAATCTCCAAGTGTTTGATAGTTTCCGCCACAACGGCGGTTTTGCTGAACTGCTGCTCCATCCGTTCACGTCCGCAGCGGCCCATTTGGGAGCGCTGTTCCACGGGCAGCACTCCAAACCGCCGCATAGTCTCATACAGCGCACCTGCGTCCCTCGCCGGACACAGATACCCGCTGACGCCGTTCTCCACCGCCTCGCGGCAGCCGGGGATGTCGCTGGTGATCAGCGGTCGCCCGGAGGCGGCAGCCTCCAGCAGCACATTGGACATACCCTCATGATAGGACGGCAGCACCACACAGCTCGTCATGGCGTAAAACAGCTTCATATCCGACTGATAACCGTGGTACTTGACCACGCCCGCCTGCTCCAGCTGGTCCATGGCAGGCTTGTAGGCTTCCTCAAATGAGCCGACCATGTGAAACTCTACCTGCTCACCATATTGCTGCTTCATCCGTTTGGCAACGGCAAACAGCTCGTCCACGCCCTTTTCATGCATCACGCGCCCCACAAAGAGGAAGCGCACCGGTCCCTCCTGCGGGTAGGGCTGGCAGGGGTAGTCCTCCAGATTGACGCCTGCACCGTGCAGCACCACGTCCCGTCCCTTCGGCACCACACCGGTGGCAGCGAGGGTGTCACGATTCCCGGCATTCTCGAAAAACACGACCTTCGCGCCCTTCAGCGCCGGTCTATAGAGCGCCAGCACAAACTTCTTCAGCCAGCCGCCGTTTTCAATGGCGCTGCCCAATCCAGTGATATTCACGGCATAAGGAATGTGCGCCATGCGGCAGGCAAGGCCGCCATAGATGTTCGGCTTGATGGTATAAGTAAGAACCAGATCAGGCTTGATCTCCTTCAGGATCGCACGATACTGGCGAAACAGCTTGCCGTCGTGGAGGGGATTCATGCCCCGGCGGTCGATGGGAAGCTCAATGACGCGATCTGCAAGTCCGTTGAGTTCATCCCACCGATCGTTGTGCGGGACAGCGACTGCCACACTTGCATGTGTCTTCAATTCCGCGATCAGGTCCTTGCGGAAGTCATACAGGCCACCGCTGTGGTTGGCCAAAATCAAAATCTGCATAGGCCGTTTCACTGCTTCGAGTCCACCTTCGTAATAATCACGCTGTCATACATCATCATGACAACGTCATCTTCATAGTTGCCAAAAACAGGGGCATTCTCGTTGCCGCTCAGATTATTTTTGATGAGCTTGACAAAATCCACTCCTGCACCATAAGCATGGAGGTATGCACCGCCGAAGCGCGGATTGACTTCCGAAAGATAATAGGTTCCGTCCTGATAGAAGAAATCCATGTCCACAGGGCCATTGAACTTCAGCAGCTCCGTAATTTCCCGGATAAATGCAAAAAGCTTCTCATCCTTGAATGAGATGGTCTTGCTTGCACCGCCGATTTTGGTTTCCAGCTTGCGCTTGGAAAATGCGGATACAGCCTTGTGGCTGATCGTATCGATATACACGTCCGCATCCAGATCGCCGTCCATCAAGCGCTGGATAATCAGCGTCGGGTCAGCTTCGCACAACGTTTTTAACGTTTCCGCATCCTGCACTTTTCGAGCACCCACGCTGCCGCTCCCCGTTCTCGGCTTGACGAACACAGGAAATGCAAGGCTGCCGCTCTCAATGGCAGCCATCGCGGCGGAATAGTCTCCCCATGTGTCCGGCGTAGGAATGTCATGCGCCGTGAGGTACTGATACATCTTGAATTTATCAAAGCAAAGCTCTGCCGTCTCCGCATAAGGAGCCAGCACTTCAACGCCGATTTCTTCAAAACGAGCGCGGTTCTTCGCAAGCAGTTCGATCTCCGGATCAATCAGTGTTGTAACCGCATTGATTTTTTCTTTGCGGCAAATGTCCAGAATCGCATCAAGATAGTTCGGGTCATCGATCCGGGAAACAAGATAATGCTTGTCTGCCACATACAGGGCTGGTGCCAAATTGGACAAGTCAGCGGCAATGATTCTGTCATCCTCGTCCATAGACTTTCTGAAATCCTTCAGCAATTCAACGCGCCGTCCGGCACTGCAAAATAAGATGTTCATCTTACTTCCTCCGAAATATTTGATGTTCCCGTAAACGCTTCCATCGTTGCGCTGCCTTCTGCGCTGATTCCCTCTCTCGCAAAGACGCAGCGGATGGTCATGAAAATGATCTTCACATCCAGCGCAAAGCTGACGTGATTTACATAGTCCACATCACACGCAAATTTCTCTTCCCACGAGGCAAGGTTCCGGCCATGCACCTGCGCCCAGCCGGTAAGGCCGGGGCGGACATCGTGGCGGTGGTGCTGCTCCTCACTGTAAAGGGGCAGGTACTTCACCAGCAGCGGCCTCGGGCCGACGATGCTCATCTTGCCCCGGAAGATATCCCACAGCTCCGGCAGTTCGTCGATACTCAGCGAGCGCAGCTTCTTTCCGAAGCCCGTCAGGCGCTCCCCGTCCGGCAGCAGATTGCCGCTCTCGTCCCGCGCATCGCTCATGCTGCGGAACTTGTGGAGCTTGAAGATCTTCTCGTCCTTTCCCGGCCGCTCCTGACAGAAGATCACCGGGCTTCCCAGCTTGACGCGCACCAAGATCGCCGTCACCAGCAGCAGAGGTGACAGAATAATCAGTGCCATTCCGGAAAGCACCAGATCCAGCAGCCGCTTGGCATACTTTTCATAAAATCCGGCTCTGTGCTGCATCAGAACATCCCCCGGATGACCTGGCACACGCGGTCCACATCGTCCATGCTCATCTTCGTATCGCTGGGCAGGCACACGCCCCGGGCAAACAGGTCGTCACACACAGGCGCATCGCTGACGCTGACAAAGGGGCTTCCGGCAAAGACCGGCTGCAAGCTCATGGGCTTCCACAGGTGACGCCCCTCAATGTTCGCCTCATTCAGCCGCGCCAGCAGCTCCGCGGGCGTCACGCCGCAGTTCGCATCCAGCAGCAGCACGGACAGCCAGCGGTTGGGCTGCGCGCAGTCCAGCTTCGGCTGCATGGTCAGCGGCAGGCCCTGAAGCTTTTCGCAGTAGCGGGCAAAGATGGCCTGCTTCTGCTGCACCCGCAGCGGCAGTACTTTCATCTGTCCCCGCCCGATTCCGGCGGTGATATTGCTCATGCGGTAGTTATAGCCGATCTCCTCGTGCTGGTACCACGGCGCATTCTCCCGGGCCTGTGTAGCCAGCTTCAGCGCGTGCTTCGCTTCCTCCTCCGTCCCGCACAGCAGCATACCGCCGCCGGACGTGGTGATGATCTTGTTGCCGTTGAAGGACAGGCCGCCGAACTCGCCGAAGGTGCCGCACTTCTGGCCGTTGTATGTAGACCCCAGCGCCTCCGCAGCATCCTCGATCAGGGGGACATTGTGCTCCCGGCAGATGGCGGTGATCTCATCCAGCTTGGCCGGGTTGCCGTACAGATGCACCACCACCGCCTTGGGCGCGCCGTACAGCTCGAACGCCCGGCGCAGGGCGGCAGGGTCCATGTTCCACGTCTCGCGTTCCGAGTCGATGAACACGGGCTTCGCGCCGCAGTAGGCGATGGGATTAGCCGACGCGGAGAAGGTCAGGCTCTGGCAGAACACCGTGTCGCCGGGCTTCACCCCCGCAAGGATCATGGCCAGATGCAGCGCCGCCGTACCGGCGGACAGGGCCACCGGATACCCCTTGCCCATGTAGTCGCCCATGGCCTTTTCAAACTCGTTGACGTTCTCGCCCAGCGGCGCGATCCAGTTTTTGCGGAACGCATCCTGAATGTATTCCAGCTCATAGCCCTCGTCCGACATGTGCGGGCTGGCCAGCAGAAGACGCTTATCCATGTTCTTCACCTGTTTTCCTCTGCGCTTTTGCGGCACAATGCTTTTTCTGTGTCTGACTATCGCGCAGTAATCGATTACTAATCTCTTACAAATAGTCATATTCCGCGATCAGCTATGCGAGATATGACTATTTGGCTATTTAATTATACAGCAAACAATGCAGTTACGCAATGGCATTCAGCAAAAATCTGTATGCCAATTTCCGTGTGAAAAGCCGGGAAATCATCGTGGAAATGGCGGCTTAAAGGTCTTTAAAATCGTAAAAACAGGTTATTGTAAAGACGCCGTTAAGTTCGTGCGCAGCGCCCTCCGGATCCACGGCGGTTTTGCAAAAATCAGGCAGGGTTTGGGAGCATCCCAAAAGTCGAAATGCGCAGTCTGCCCGCAGGGCAAAAACACGCATTTTCCGGTGTGTCCGGACACCGGATGTGCTTGCTGGTTTCTCCAATCTCAGTTTCTCCGTCTCCGCGCCGCGCTTTTCCTCCGCCGTGATCTGTGTTATACTGTAGAAAAATCACCGAAGGGAGGGCTGCGCATGGCAGAGAGACGCGTGTTTGCCGGTTACTACAAGCGCTACGACGGCAAGCCGATTTTCGTCGTCCGTGTGCTCAAGGACATTGACACCGGCGAGGCCATCGTGGTCTGCAAGGACGCCAGCTTTTCCCGCGAGGACAACGAGCACTACTACCTCATCCGCTACACGTCCTTCTGCGAGAAGGTCGAGGTGGACGGCGAGCTGCGGGACAAATACGTCCGCCAGACCCGGCGCGAGATCGACACCTCCATCGTCCGCGAGGTGTACGAGGACGGCTTTCCGGAGCCCAAGAGCAAGCCCTTCACTTACGTTGACGACGAGTATGAAGATCGCTTCATCCGTTGCAGTAAAACCTACTATGACTACGCCAAGGACATCTGCGAAAATTACCGCATGGACTTGCAGCGCTACCGGCTCATCCGGGAACGGAAGCAGTACATCGGTGTTCATGACCGGGAGGAATATCTGGCCATGCGCGAGGATCTGGCATTTCTCCAGCAGTCCCTCAAGACCGTGCTCCACGACTACGCGGAGATCTTCAAAAAACGCTTTTCCGAGGGACTGTCTATCCGCAAAACGGCGGACGCCTTGCAGATGAATCGCGGGGCAGTCGAACGGCGTCAAAACGCGCTGTATCTGGCATTTGCCGCACTCCTGCGGCAGCGGGACAAGGCGGACGGTATCTGCCGGTTATCGCAGGAAAACAAAGCGGGTTGTTGGGACACAACCGAATAACAGCAGCTTTCTGAAAGCGCCTGTCATGCAGACAGGCGCTTCTTTTTTTGCTGTACCCCCCCGCCAAGGGCAAAAATGCGCGTTGTAAAGTAGAAGAAAATTTTTTGCAGAGGGCGTCAAGTTTTCCGCAGAAATTGTCCGTTGTCATATAGAGGGGCAAAAGTCAGTGAGGCTGCGGCATAATCATCCGCAAATCGATTTCATGACAGAATCGTGACAGTCCGCTTCATTTTGTCCGTTGGCTAGTGAAAGGAGAATTTTGAGCCAGCGTTCCAACCGCAGCAAACCACGACTTTTTCAAAATTGAAAGGAGAACTTCTATGTACACCATGCACTACGATTATTCCCACAAGACCGCTGTCCCTACGGAGCTGCTGCAAGACCCGTATCTCTCGGTCGATACCAAGGGCCTTGCCGCCATTCTCTGTTCCTTCGGTCAAGAAGGCTTCGAGCTGTCCGAGTTGGCTGACCAGCTGCGGGATAACCTGTCGGACGAGCGAATCTTCTGCACGCTCATGGAGCTTTACGACATGTGCTATCTGGACGTCTGGAAAGAGGGCGACGACTTTCATCTGAAGCTGAGGGGGATGTAACCATGGCAGACCGTACGCGCCCCATCCGCAAGGAAATCTGTCTGAACGAGATGGAGCTGAATCTCATCCGGCACAAAATGCGCCAACTGGGAACCCACAATTTCGGAGCCTATGCCCGGAAGATGCTCATCGACGGGTACATCATCAAGGTGGATTACACCGAACAGAAAAAGCTGGCCGCCGCCGTGAACAAAGTCGCCGCCAACATCAACCAGATTTGCCGCCGCATCAACAGCACCGGGCATTTCTACGAGGCCGACGTTGCCGAGCTGAAAGAACGGCTCGGCGACGTGTGGGAGCTGCTGAAAGTGCGGCAGAAGGAGGAGCTGTGACCAGAACGGGATTTTCCACACATGGATTTTCCGTCACCGGTTTTTCAGACGGTGGACAGGCTGACGTTCCGGAGGGTTCCGGAACTGGATTTCAGGACGCCGGTTCCCGCGACGTTCATCGGAGCTGAAACTCATCCCCTAATCAATCAGAAATAAATCAAGATACAAGAGAATCAATCTATCAATCAATCAACGCAAAAATGGATGGATTGATGGATGGGACAGGAGGTCAGATGAAAACTTTTTGCAAGCTCACCACCGAAAGCCCGGCGGACGCGAAGCTGATCACAAAGGAGGATGCCGATGGCCAGATTTGACCCCATCGAGCGCCTGCCGGACGGAACGCTTTTCCGTCTGACGCCGGGACAGGCATGCAGCGTGCGGGGACTTACAAAGCGCTACTGCAACTTTTCAGGCGGCGATTGCCTGCTGCTGGACGGCGTCTGCCCGCAGTCCGTCTCCCGCAGCCTGATCTGCCGCTGGTTCCGACATGCCGTGCTGCCGGAGCAGCCGAAGCTGGAGCGGGCCATCCTCAGTCCCAAACAGCCGCACCGCTGCGAGGTCTGCGGCAGAGGCTTCCTCACACGCTCTGGGAAAGCGAAATACTGCCGCGAATGCGCGGCAAAAGTCCACCGCAAACAGAAGGCGGAATCCGCCCGGAAACGCCGGTCCGGCGTAGACAAATAAGGTCCCGAAAAGCCAGCAATACCAACACCTCCCGCACCGCAGTTCCGGCACGGCAATACGATTTCCCTCGAACGCAAAGAAAACAGGTTCTATCTGTCTACATAGACACCTCGAAAGGAGCACCCTCATGACCAACACCCCTACCGTACCCATCCACCTGAAAATGGCGCTGACCACCAAGGAGGCGGCGGAGTACAGCAACATCGGCATCAACAAGATCGACAGCATGCTGAAAGCTCCCAACTGCCCCTTCGTCCTGTTCGTCGGGACGAAAAAGCTGGTGAAGCGCCGGGAATTTGAAGAATACATCAGCGCCCGGCTCGTCATCTGACGCAGGCCCGAAGGCCGGTAAATTTGTAAAAATGGGTTGAGGGACGGGAGCCTATCTGCTATAATTATGTTGTTGCAGTGGGCTCTTTTCCCTTAGACCGGAAAGGAGCTCAAGTGTATGGGCAAAAGCCTGAAAGGAAGAGAATGCGGCAAGGGTATCTGCCAAAGAAAGGACGGGTTTTACAGCGCACGCTTTGTCGATCGGACAGGAAAACGACACACCAAATACTTTAAAACGCTCCCCGAAGCCAAGAACTGGATGGAGGACGCCCGCTATGCCGACAAGCATGACGGCCTCTTCATCGCCACCAGCACCACGGTGGACGCATGGTTCAACTTCTGGATCGAGAACATTGTGGGCGATCTGGCCCCCAACACCCTGCGGAACTACCGCGACCGCTACACGCGGAACATCAAGCCGGTGATCGGGCATATGTGCCTTTCGGACGTGAAGCCCATGCACTGCAAGCGGGTTCTGCTGCTGATGGATGCGGATTATTCCGGCTCCAGCATCAAGCAGACCTACATCACCATGGGCACCCTATTCAAGTCGGCGAAGATGAACGACCTCATCACCAAGCACCCCATGGACGGCGTGCGCTACACCAAGCCCTGCCGGGCGGCGGATGACATCCACTTCCTGACGCGGGACGAGCAGCGGCGCTTTCTGGATGCGGCGCGGGGCACGAAGAACTACCACCAGTGCGCGTTCCTGCTGGAAACGGGGCTGCGCACCGGCGAGATGATCGGCCTGACGTGGGACGCGGTGGATCTGGAGAAGCGGACGCTGACGGTGAACAAGACGCTGGAGTACCGCTACGACCTGCACACATGGCGGGCGGGCCCGCCGAAAACACAGCAAAGCTATCGCACCATCCCCCTGACCCACCGGGCGGTGGAGATTCTGGAGGAATGCCGGGCCGAGCGCGAGGGGAAGAAGCTCTCCCCCGCCCTCTCGCAGAAGCTCACCTATCTGGACCGGCGCAGGGGCACGTCGGCCTACATGTATCTGCGTGATCTTGTTTTTATCAACTGGCGTACCGGGGAACCGGCAAAAAACAGTTCCTATGATACCCATCTATACCGGCTCTGTGATCAGGCGGGCATCGAGCATTTTTGCATGCACGCCCTGCGCCACACCTACGCCACACGAGCCATCGAAAGCGGCATGCAGCCGAAAATTTTGCAGAAGCTGCTGGGCCACGCCAGCATCCAGACGACCATGGACCGCTACGTTCACGTCACCACGGAGTCGCTGGACGAGGCTTTGCGGCAATTTGAAGCCAACCGTGTTGCGGAATCCGAGCCTTTTGAAAAAATGGTACAGTGCCAAAAGGCCCGGGCCCGCAAACCGTTGCAAATACAGGATTTTTTAAAGTGAGGTATGTATATATGAAATTAGGTATCGTGGGACTGCCCAACGTGGGCAAATCAACGCTGTTCAACGCCATCACCAACGCCGGAGCCGAAAGCGCTAACTACCCCTTCTGCACCATCGAGCCCAACGTGGGCATGGTGGCCGTGCCGGATGCAAGGCTTGATAAGCTGGCGGAGATGTATCAGCCCGACAAAAAGACCCCCGCCGTCATCGAATTTGTGGACATTGCGGGCCTGGTGAAGGGCGCCAGCCAGGGGGCGGGCCTGGGCAACAAGTTCCTGGAGAACATCCGCCGCACCGACGCCATCGTCCATGTGGTGCGCTGCTTCGACGACGAGAACATCATGCACGTGGTGGCCGACGCCGGGACCAACGTGCCGGTGGACCCCCTGGGCGACATCGAGACCATCGACCTGGAGCTGATTATGGCAGACCTGGACATGGTGAACCGCCGGGTGGAGAAGGCCGCCAAGGCCGCCAAGGGCGACAAGAAATTCCTCCGGGAGGCGGAGGTGTTCCGGGCCCTGGCGGAGCATCTCAACGCCGGAAGGTCCGCCCGCACCTTCGACTGCGGCGACGAGGACCGGGCCATTGTGGAGACCGCCGACCTGCTGAGCCTAAAGCCCATCATCTACGCCGCCAACATGGACGAGGCGGGCTTTGCCGACCACGAGAACAACCGCTATTTCCGGATGGTCCGGGACCTGGCCCAAAAGGAAGGGGCCCAGGTGCTGCCCATCTGCGCCAAGCTGGAGGAGGACATCGCCCAGCTGGACGACCCCGACGAGCGGGCCATGTTCCTGGAGGACCTGGGGGTGGAGCAGTCCGGCCTGGACCGGCTGATCCAGTGCAGCTATGAGCTGCTGGGGCTGATCTCCTTCCTGACCTACGGTAAGGACGAGTGCCGGGCCTGGACCATCCGCAAGGGCACCAAGGCCCCCCAGGCCGCCGGAAAGATCCACTCCGACATCGAGCGGGGCTTCATCCGGGCGGAGACCATCAACTTCGACGAGATGATGGCCTGCGGCAGCGTGGCCGCCGCCAAGGAAAAGGGCCTGCTGCGGTCCGAGGGCAAGGACTATGTGGTCAAGGACGGCGACATGATCTATTTCCGCTTCAACGTGTAAACAAGCAGGCTGCGTGCCGCAGGGCATTTCCCTGGGCGGCACGCAGCCTGTTCCTATTTCCGGCGCAGCCCGTTCCCGGGGCAGGAGCGGGGCACCGATCAAAAAGAGACGGCGATTCCAAAGAATCGCCGTCTCTTTTGGCGCGGAAGGAGGGATTTGAACCCTCGCGCGTGGTTTAGACGCCTACTCCCTTAGCAGGGGAGCCCCTTCGGCCACTTGGGTACTTCCGCAAACGATATGAAAATTGGCGGAGAGAGTGGGATTCGAACCCACGGATGCTTTCACATCGCCGGTTTTCAAGACCGGTGCTTTCAACCACTCAGCCATCTCTCCGTGCGTGCAAAAGCATATTCAACTCAGACGCAGGATACATTTTACCACATTGCGTCCCGGCTGTCAATGGATTTCTGCGCTGCGGGTCAAAAAAGTGTATTTCACGTTGACAATCCGCCCTGTGCATAGTAAAATGAGCGTATATACCCCAGTAGCTCAGATGTATAGAGCGATCGCCTCCTAAGCGGTTGTTCAATCCTCACTATTTACAATTTCATTTGATATACGCGCCAATAGCTCAGCTGGATAGAGCGTCCCCCTCCTAAGGTTGCGTTACAACGGCCACCTCAAAAAAAACTAAATAAGGGATTGCAGTTCGACTTTGATCGGGCTATAATCATATATCAGACACGTCCATATAGCTCAGCTGGATAGAGCACACGCCTCCTAAGCGTGGGGTCGGAGGTTCAAATCCTCTTATGGACGCCAGTGAACAACGCCGAAAGCCTTTGTTTTCAAGGGTTTTCGGCTTTTCTTATATAAAAAGCTACGAAAAAGCTCTTTCACTGTATGAGATAAAATTCTACTCCAAAATTTGATTTTTGACAACCCCTCCAGAATCGAACGGTTGTTATAAGACAAAATCGCCAGCTAATTTTTAGCAGAAAACGGGCTGTTCTTGCTAATGAAAATGCCCTTCCTGCTAATCAGCCCCAAAATCGTGCCAAAAATCCAGCTAATCAAAAAAGGCGGATGTTTTGAATACCATGCAGTTATAGCAGATAAAATTAAATATCGTTATGTACATAGAGCGTCTATTTGCCCCGCATTGGGGATGGATAGGCGCTCTTTTTTTATGCCCAAACCCATGGGCAAATACAAGAGATTGGAGGTGTTTTATTTGAGCAAGCCTGTTTATACCGCAGACAAGCCGAGCGACTGTCATTACTGCTACTTCTGGACGAATGGCAGAAAGGGCTGCCGTCTGGGTAGAAATAATTGCTACTACTTAATCTCTTTGCCGCCGAAACCCAAGTCGGAATGTGATGGCTGTCCCTATGGGCGAGATCACCCGTGCATTGGTTGGTGTACGAAGAAGGTTATGCGTGAAGTGGGGCTTCGTTGATATGGATGTGTATGAACAGGAATACCGCTTCTACTATTTTGCCCGATGTCCTTACGAAAAGACGGATACGACTTTCCGCAGCATTCCGCTGACAACAGAAAGTTTTCCGCAGAAAGAAGGTGGTGAAGCCGTGTGAGTTTTGATTATTTTTACGGTCAGCAATCCGATCTATTCACATTCTATCGAGTTCCGAAGGTGTTGTTCACGAACGAGAGGTTCTGGAATATTTCTGCCGATGCCAAGATGCTGTATGGCATTTTGCTTGACCGCATGAGCCTGTCTGCCAAGAATGGTTGGATAGATAAAAACGGTAGAGTGTATATCATTTTTACAATCGACGAAGCGAAGATGGCTCTGAACTGTGCTGAACAAAAGGCTATCAAGCTGCTCAGTGAACTTGAGAAGAAAGCAGGATTGATTGAACGTAAGCGCCAGGGTTTGGGAAAGCCCAACCTGATCTATGTGAAGAACTTTATCTCTGCTGTGGATTCACAACTCTTGAATTGTGAAAATCACAATTCTGGAACAATGGAAATCACAACTCAAGAACTTCCGAAATCACAATGTAATAATACTGATATTAAAAATACTGAATTTAGTGATACTGATTCTATCTTTCCTTCCGGAAATGGTGGAATGATGGACGAGAATGACCGGTATCAAGAATACTTTGATTATTTCTCGGATCAGCTCAGTATGGATTTGTTGAAGAAGGATTACCCTTACGATTCCGAAATGCTGGATAACATTCTGGAGTTGATCGTTGAAACAGTTTGCACGAAGCGACCGTTGATTCGCATTGGTGCAGAGGAGCGTCCGGCAGAAATTGTCCGCAGTCGGTTTATGAAACTGAATGCCGAACACATTCGATATGTTATGGACTGCTTCAAGGAGAACACCACAAAGATTAGAAATATCCGTCAGTATATGCTGACTACGATATACAATGCGCCGACGACAATAGACACCTACTACGATGCTCTTGTTCGGCACGATATGTCACACGGATATTTGGAAGGAGGATTTAAGAAATTGAAAATGAAGCGAGAGGAAGGAGAGTGACGATAAATGTCGAAAAAAGCAACCATCATTGCGGTGGTCAATCAGAAAGGAGGCACTGGAAAGACCACCACCACCGAGAATCTGGGCGTTGGCTTGGCTCTTGAAGGAAAAAAGGTGCTTCTGGTAGACACCGATCCCCAGGCTTCCCTGACGGTCAGTTTGGGCAATCCCTGCCCGGATGATCTGTCTCCGACACTTTCCGATCTGATGGGAAAGATTATGATGGAAAACCCTATTACTCCCGATGAAGGGATTCTTCATCATCCGGAGGGCGTTGATTTGGTGCCGTCCAACATCGAACTCTCAGGTATGGAGGTAGCACTGGTCAATGCCATGAGCCGGGAAACCATTCTCCGGCAATACCTGGATACAGTCAAACAGAATTATGATTACATTCTTCTTGACTGTATGCCGTCTTTGGGTATGCTGACCGTCAATGCGTTGGCAGCTGCCGACAATGTGCTGATACCGGTTCAGGCAGCATACCTTCCTGCAAAGGGTCTGGAACAGCTGCTTGGAACCATCAACAAGGTCAAGAGGCAAATCAACCCGAAACTGAGGATTGAAGGGATTCTTCTGACGATGGTGGACAGCCGCACCAACTACTCCAAAGACATCAGCAATCTGATTCGGGAGAGCTACGGCGGAAAGCTGAAGGTTTACAAGACCGACATTCCCCGCTCTGTCCGTGCAGAGGAAATCAGCGCAGAGGGAACCAGTATCTTCAAGCATGATCCCAAAGGCAAAGTTGCCGAAGCCTATAAAATTCTGACGAAGGAGGTGTTAAACAATGCAGAAAAAAGGCGCAAACATCAGCTTGAAGGGGTACGATGATATTTTCTCCACCGATCAATCCAGAGCTGAAGCCCAGCAGGAGCGTGTGCAGGAAATTCCGCTTTCTGAGCTACACCCCTTTGAGGGACACCCCTTCCGTGTGGTTGATGATGAAGAAATGATGAAAACGGCAGAGAGCGTCCGAGATTTCGGAGTTCTCACTCCTGCGATTGTCCGTCCTGACCCCGACGGTGGTTATGAAATCGTTTCTGGTCACAGGCGGCACCGGGCATCGGAGCTTGCGGGTAAGGAAACCATGCCTGCGATTGTTCGTGACCTGGACGATGATGCAGCCATTATTTTGATGGTTGATGCGAATTTGCAGAGGGAGAGTATCCTGCCGAGTGAAAGAGCATTTGCTTATAAGATGAAGCTGGATGCGATTAAACATCAAGGTCAACGCACCGATTTAACTTCATCCCAAGTTGGGATGAAGTTGCAGGCAATGGATATAGTCGGTCAGGAGGCAGGAGAAAGCAGAAATCAGGTACACCGTTATATCCGTCTGACCGAACTGATTCCGGAACTGCTGGATATGGTAGATACGGGTCAGATCAAATTCAATCCTGCGGTGGAGCTTTCCTATCTGGCAAGTGAAGAACAGAAGGATTTTCTTTCTGCAATGGATTATGCTCAAGCAGCTCCTTCCCTTTCGCAAGCACAGCGAATTAAAAAGCTCGCACAGGAGGGCGAGTGTACGCTGGATGCGATGTGCGAGATTATGAATGAAATCAAGAAGGGAGAGCTGGACAGAGTAACCTTCAAAACGGATTCGTTGCGAAAATACTTCCCGAAGTCCTATACCAACAAGCAGATGGAGGATAAAATCATTCAGCTTTTGGAGCAATGGCAGAAAAAAAGAGAAAAATCAATGGAAAGGTAAGGTAAAAAATGTTTACACCCAAAAACATTCAGGGCGCTTTGGAAGAACTCTACGACCTTTGCGATCCTGATTATATGGTAGATATGCTCGTAAACTACAGTGAGGAGTTCGATGATATTTCTCCTGCGCTTCTGGCAAAGTCGTTTCAGAAAAATGCCGAGATGATTAGCGAGTATCGAGTATTGTCCTCTGCTGGTGAGGGTATCGACTATCAGGGAAAGGTACTTCTGAACAGCAGAGCCGTGCGGCTTCTGTCCTATGTAGAAGATATGAGCGGCGATGAAAAAGTTCGCACGATTCAGAGCAAGGAGCTGTGGTTAGCAGAAGATATGACATTCTATGTGGTGTCCTGTATGTCTACGATCACGATGGACAAGGAAGAAGCCATTTGTCTTAACGAACACCGCAGCGTGGTTACTACGGTGGAATGCGAGGACGATATTTTCTTCGACATGGGTTCCCTGATTTGCGAACTGGACGATATTTGCTTGTTCGAGCTTTTAGCCGATGTGGATGCGACTATTTATGAACTGTAACAGGTTCATGGATGGTCGCTTTTCTTATTTCCAAAGAAACGGAGGTATCGAAACTTGAAAGAATACGATGTGAAGATCACCGAAACCTTGGAGAAAACGGTTACGGTGCAAGCAGAATCTCACGATGCGGCAGAGGAACAGGTTAGAGCCGCTTATTACAATTCGGAGTACATTCTGGACTCCGAAAACTTTACCGGTGTTGCGTTCGGCACGACCGAGGAACGGGAGGTTCAGAAAGAACAGGCAGATACCATGAATGTGTTGCTGGTAAAGCCGTTCATGTATCCGCAGGCTGTGCAGATCGGCTGTGAGCTGGAGGATTTGCAGAAAGCCGTAGGTGGCGATATTGAGGCAACTTATCCGTTCAATGAGCCGGTTGCACTGGTGATGCACGACGAAGGTAAACTCGTAGGCAAAGAACTGAACCGTGCGCTGCGTGATGATGACGGCGATATTTATGACATTATCGCCGGTGATTTTCTGGTTGTGGGATTGGGCGAGGATGATTTTTGTTCTCTGTCCCCGGAACTGATGAAGCAGTTTGAGGAACACTTTCATCAGCCTGAGACTTTTGTACGCATGGGGCGCAGCATTATGGCGCTTCCCCTGCCGGATGACATGGTGAAGAAAGAAGATGCACCTGTCAAAGCTGATTCGGTTCCCCACAAAAGTAACCCTGACCGAGATGTTCTGTAAGGAGGTTCTTATGCAAAGAAATTCGACGATTGGAGAGCTGATGGAGCGAAAGCGGATTCAGGATGGTGCCAAGGAGTACCAGGGACATACCTATATGGACTTGGCACGATTTGATGACGCCACCAAGCACATGATTATTTTCGATGTGCTGACCGATGAATCGCCTGTCGGTTGGAAAGGCGAAAGAAATCGCCTGTATTTGAGCGATGTGGGTTATCAGAAGGCTCTGGATAACCAGAAAGCTGGCAATATCAAGATTATCAGCCATGCCGCAGTTGCCAAGGGCAATCTGTATTACGACCACAGAGATATGGCACGATAATCTGTTCACTCTACTGCTTGCAGGAGGTGATGAATCATGCAGGAAGAAGTTGAAAACAGAACAGTAAACCTGGCGATCAGCACAACCAAGCTGACGGGGCGCACTATCATTGCCGGTATCCGCAAGTATTTGCAGCACCGGGAAAAAGTGAAGATGAAAAAGGCACGAGACCCTGCCGTTCATGGAAAGCAATCCGTGAAACAGCTTTTGGGACAGAATCAGGGTGCTACGAATGTTGAGATCGACAAAGAGAGTATCCGTGATTTTGAAAAGCTCGCCAAGAAGTATGGCGTGGACTTTGCCGTAAGAAAAGATAAGTCCGTTGATCCTCCCCGGTTTCTTGTTTTTGTCCGTTCTAAAGATGCAGATGCTTTGGATGCAATCTGCAAGGAACATCAGGCAAGGGCATTAACCAAGAATGAAAAGCCGAGCGTTCTGGCGCAGCTGAAGAAGTTCAAGGAAATTGTCGCAGCGATTCCGAAGAAGGTTCGAGAGAAGAAACAGGAGCGTGATCTGTGATGGATAAGAGAAAAATGAAAAAGCTCCTGATTCTGAATTTACCGTATTTTCTGGTAGGGTTGTTCGCTACGAATTTAGGAGAAGCATGGAGATTGGCTGAGGGGGCAGATTCATCTGCGAAAATCCTCAGCTTTTTTCATGCCCTTCCGATAGCCCTGAACAATCCGTTTCCCAGCTTTCACCCGTTGGATTTGCTGATTGGTATTCTCTGCGGCGCAGGACTTCGGCTGGCTGTCTATCTAAAAGGCAAAAACGCAAAGAAGTACCGACACAATGTTGAGTACGGTTCTGCTCGTTGGGGAACGGCAAAAGATATTGAGCCGTTTATTGCACCAAAGTTCGAGGACAATGTGATCCTGACGAAAACGGAGCGGCTGATGATGAGCAATCGCCCGAAGAATCCTGCCAATGCCCGAAATAAGAATGTTCTGATTATCGGCGGTTCGGGTTCCGGTAAAACTCGCTTTTGGTTGAAGCCAAACCTTCTCCAGATGCACAGTTCCTATGTGGTCACTGACCCGAAAGGCAGCATCGTGATTGAGTGCGGCAACGCCCTTTTGAAGCATGGCTACACCATCAAGATTTTCAACACCATCAACTTTCAGAAGTCGATGCACTATAACCCATTTGCCTATATCCATTCAGAAAAAGACATTCTGAAACTGGTGACAACGCTGATTGCCAACACAAAGGGTGATGGAAAAGCCGGTGATGAGTTCTGGACGAAGGCGGAAACGCTGCTCTACTGTGCCTTGATCGGATATATCCACTATGAAGCTCCGGTTGAGGAACAGAATTTCTCCACCCTGATTGAGTTCCTGAACGCAATGGAGGTGCGGGAAGATGATGAGGAGTTCCAGAACCCGGTGGATCTGATGTTTGAAGCCCTGGAAAAGAAAAAGCCGAATCACTTTGCAGTCCGTCAGTATAAAAAATACAAGCTGGCTGCCGGCAAGACCGCTAAGTCGATTTTGATTTCCTGCGGCGCTCGTCTGGCTCCTTTTGATATTCAGGAGGTCAGAGATGTGACTGCCTATGACGAGTTGCAGTTGGATACTCTCGGAGATAAGAAAACGGCGCTCTTTCTGATTATGTCAGATACGGATGCGACGTTTAATTTTTTGATCTCCATGATTTACACACAGCTGTTCAACTTGTTGTGCGAGAAAGCAGATGATGTGTACGGCGGCAGACTGCCGGTTCATGTGCGCTGCTTGATTGATGAGATGGCAAACATCGGTCAGATTCCCAATCTGGAAAAACTGGTAGCGACAATCCGAAGCCGTGAAATATCGGCTTGCCTTGTTCTCCAGGCACAATCACAGCTGAAAGCCATTTATAAAGACAATGCCGATACCATCATCGGCAACATGGATTCCCGAATTTTCCTGGGTGGTTCTGAGCCAACCACGCTCAAAGAACTGAATCAGGCATTGGGAAAAGAAACTATCGACACCTACAACACCTCCAACACCAGAGGTAACAGCCCGTCTTACGGCTTGAATTATCAGAAGTTAGGCAAAGACCTTGCGAGCGTAGATGAGCTTGCGGTTCTGGATGGCAGCAAGTGTATTTTGCAGTTGCGTGGTGTCAGACCGTTTCTTTCTGACAAGTACGATCTGACGCAGCACCCCAATTATAAGTACACATCAGACTTTGATAAGAGAAATGAGTTCAACATTGAGCAGTTTCTGAGTCGAAGGTTGAAGCTCAAGGCAGGTGATGAGTTTGTGGTAGTCGATGCGGATTAAGGAGGTTTCTGTTTGGAAAATCTGAAAACGGTATCTGCCCTGGTTAAGAACATCTTGGAACACGACCACAAGGCAAGAAATACCGACAATCATTTGTACCTGATGGTACTGGAACACTATTCCGGTCTGCGTGGCATCGACATTCATGCCATGACGGTTCCTGTGTTTTTGAAGGAACTGGATAGACGCAGCTTTCCGGGGTTTGAAACTGTCCGCAGAAGCAGACAGAAAGTGCAGGCAACCTACCCTGACCTTGCTCCCAGTGAAGCCGTAGGCAAGCGCAGAGCAAAAAATGAGGTTGTATATCGAGAATTTGCAGAAAGCGAGGTGTAAAAAAAATGACTTGGTGGATCACGGATACCTCTATTGGGCAGCGATTGAAGTTCGTTAGACGATTTCGCCGCCTTACCCAGAAAGAGCTTGGACTCCTGATGGGGTATTCCGAGAAAACAGCGGATGTCCGTATTGCTCAGTATGAGAAAAACGCTCGAACCCCTAATGCAGAAACCACAGCGAAACTCGCAGAGGTTCTGAAGGTTTCACCTGTCGTTTTTTCACCGACAATCTGTGCTTCTCGTGAAGATTTGTTGCAGTCAATGTATTGGCTGTTTCTTATGAAAGGTGGTGGTGATATATATGATTGTGAAACTGAATATGCAAGAAGCAGAATGGAACAGAAACTTGGCGTGATAACCGTCGAGGAGTTCCTTGAAAAGATTCTCGTAAACTAAGCCTTCCGTCCGGTTTTGATGCCGGTAGTACGGAGGGCTTTTTCTATTCTCAAAACAATTTCAAATTTTAGGAGGAAAATATTATGGCATTTTTCAATAGCGCAGTAACCGTTCTTCAGACTCTCGTTATCGCTCTGGGCGCAGGTCTTGGCATCTGGGGTGCAATCAATCTGCTTGAGGGCTACGGCAACGATAACCCCGGCGCAAAGTCCCAGGGCATGAAGCAGCTCATGGCTGGCGGCGGTGTTGCCCTCATCGGCACCACCCTTGTACCTCTGCTCTCCGGACTGTTCGGTTAATCACAAAACAAGGAGGTAATCGCCTTTGGACAGCATACTCCAACAGATCACAGACTGGCTGAAAGAAATGCTCGTTTCAGCTATTATGGGAAATCTGTCGGGGATGTTTGAGTCCGTCAACAACCAGGTTGGCGAGATAGCAACCTCCGTTGGCATGACCCCGGCGAATTTTTCGCCGGGTGTCTTTGCCATGGTACGAAACATCTCCGAGTCAGTGATTATCCCAATCGCAGGCTTGATTCTGACCTTCATTGCCTGTTATGAGCTAATTCAGATGATTATTGACCACAACAATCTGGCAAATTTTGAAACCTGGATCTTCTTCAAATGGGTGTTCAAGACTTTTGTTGCGGTCATGTTAATCACAAACACATTCAATATCACGATGGCTGTGTTTGATGTGACACAGCACGTTATAAACGCAAGCGCCGGTATCATATCCGGAAATACTGCCATAGATGCTTCGGCATTGGAAACAATGGAAGAAACGCTGATGGCAATGGATTTGGGTCCTTTGCTCGGCTTGTTCCTGCAATCCTTTATCGTGCAGGTCACGATGTCCGCTTTGGCAATCATCATCTTTGTGATCGTCTACGGTCGAATGATTGAAATTTATCTGATGGTCAGCCTTGCCCCGATTCCGCTTTCCACTTTTGGAAACAGAGAACAGAGCAATATCGGACAGAATTATCTGCGTTCGCTGTTTGCAATCGGATTCCAGGGATTCCTGATTATGATCTGCGTGGGCATTTATGCGGTGCTGATTCAGTCTATCGCATTCAGTGATGACATCATCGGTTCTATCTGGGGTGTTATGGGCTACACCGTCCTTTTGTGCTTCACCCTGTTTAAGACTGGTTCGCTTGCGAAGGGTGTATTCAGCGCTCACTAAGGGAAGGAGGAAATTGTTTGGCAGCGTATATTCCCGTACCTCGTGACCTGACGAGGGTAAAAACAAAAGTGTTCTTCAATCTGACGAAACGGCAGTTACTTTGCTTTGGTGCGGCGGCGCTCATCGGAGTGCCGATTTTCTTTCTGGTCAAAGCAACCGGAAATGTGAGCCTTGCAGCACTGTCCATGATGATCGTCATGTTACCGTTGTTCTTTCTGGCAATGTATGAAAAGGATAGTCAGCCGTTGGAAGTGGTTGTAGAACACTTCATTCAGACCAAATTCGTTCGTCCCAAGGTTCGCCCTTATCAGACGGACAACTATTATGACGCTTTGATGCGTCAGTACAAACTGGAAAAGGAGGTTGAACGAATTGTTTTTCAAAAAGAAGCCACAGGCAAGAAACATCAAAATGCCTGCAAATCTGAATCGGAAGCAGCAGCGAGAAATTAAAGCTGTTGTGGAACGGGCAAAGAAGGACAACGGTATTCCGCAGACTGCACAGCAGTCCATTCCCTTTCAGAGAATGTTCCCGGATGGCATCTGCCGTGTCACTGACAGTTATTACACCAAGACCATTCAGTTTCAGGACATCAACTATCAGCTGGCACAGCAGGAAGATAAGACTGCCATCTTCGATGAGTGGTGCAGTTTCCTGAATTTCTTTGACAGCTCCATTCACTTTGAGCTTTCCTTTATGAACCTGAGTACCGATGCTGAAAGCTTTGAAAAGAGTATCCGTATCCCGTTCAAGAAGGACAGCTTCAATCCCGTCCGTGCCGAGTATAGCCAGATGCTGAAAAAGCAGTTGGCGCAGGGCAACAACGGCTTGACCAAAACCAAGTACCTGACATTCGGCATTGAAGCCGAATCCATGCGGCAGGCAAAGCCGAGACTCAACCATATCGAAAACGATCTGCTCAATAACTTTCGGCGTTTGGGTGTCATTGCCACTACCATGAACGGCAAAGAGCGGCTGCATCTGATGCACTCTATGTTCCACATGGGTGATAATGATAAGTTCTTCTTCGATTGGAAGTATCTTGTGGAATCCGGGCTGTCCGTAAAGGACTTCATTGCTCCGACGGCGTTTGCCTTTAAGACCAACCGCACCTTCCAGATGGGCAGTATCTTCGGTTCGATGTCTTATCTGGCAATTACGGCATCAGACCTGTCTGATCGTATGCTGGCGGATTTTCTGGATATGGAATCCACGCAGATCGTGACCATGCACATCCAGTCGGTTGACCAGACTGCGGCGATTAAGACCATCAAGAGAATCATCACCGAGCTTGACCGTTCCAAAATCGAGGAACAGAAAAAGGCTGTGCGTTCTGGCTATGACATGGACATTATCCCATCTGACCTTGCTACCTATGGTAAAGATGCGAAGTCACTTCTGAAAGAATTGCAGAGCCAGAATGAGCGAATGTTCATGGTGACATTTCTGGTGCTGAACACCGGGCGCACCGAGCAGGAACTGGAGAACAATGTGTTCCAGGCACAGAGCATCGCCCAGAAGCATAACTGCAATCTGCGTCGTTTGGATTTTCAGCAGGAATCCGGACTGATGAGCAGCCTGCCTTTGGCACAAAACCTGATTGAGATTCGTCGTGGCCTGACTACCAGTTCCACGGCTATTTTTGTGCCTTTCACCACGCAGGAGCTGTTCCAGAATGGTGGAGAAACGCTCTATTACGGGCTGAATGCTCTGTCGAACAACCTTATCATGGTGGACAGAAAGAAGCTCAAGAACCCCAACGGACTGATTCTGGGTACTCCCGGTTCCGGTAAATCCTTTTCCGCAAAGCGTGAAATCACCAATGCGTTCCTGGTTACGGATGACGATATTATCATCTGCGACCCCGAAGCGGAATATGCGGCTCTGGTTCACAAGTTCAATGGTCAGGTGGTAAAAATCAGCTCCTCCAGTACCAACTATATCAACCCTATGGACATCAACCTGAACTACTCTGAGGATGACAACCCGGTAGCACTGAAAGCTGATTTTATCCTGTCCCTCTGTGAGTTGATTATGGGCAGTAAGGATGGCTTGCAGCCTATCGAAAAGACGGTTATCGACCGTTGTGTGCATCAGATTTACCAGAGATATTTCGACAATCCTGCCCCTGAGAATATGCCGATCCTTGAGGATTTGTATGATGCCCTTCTGAAACAGGACGAAAAGGAAGCCCACCATGTAGCGACCGCCTTGGAAATCTATGTTAAGGGTTCTCTGAAACTGTTTAACAACAGAACCAATGTGGATATTCAGAATCGTCTGGTGTGCTTCGACATTAAGGAGCTGGGCAATCAGCTGAAAAAAATCGGTATGCTGATCGTTCAGGATCAGGTCTGGGGGCGTGTAACTGCCAACCGTTCTGCCGGTAAATCGACCAGATATTATATTGACGAGTTCCATCTGCTTCTGAAGGAAGAACAGACGGCAACCTATTCCGTAGAAATCTGGAAGCGATTCCGTAAATGGGGCGGCTTGCCGACCGGTATTACTCAGAATGTCAAAGACCTGCTTCGTTCCCCGGAGATTGCCAACATCCTCGAAAACTCTGATTTCATCTATATGCTGAATCAGGCAAGCGATGACCGAAGTATTCTGGCACAGCGGTTGAACATTTCGCCGCATCAGCTGTCCTATGTAACCAACTCCGGTGAGGGCGAAGGACTTCTGTTCTATGGCAATGTGATTCTGCCGTTCATTGACCGATTCCCGACAGATCTGGAACTGTATCGCATTATGACCACGAAGTTAAACGAGGTGGCACAGGAAAAGGAGGCGTAATGTATGGCGAAAAGACCTACACGACTCCGTTTTACCGAAGATGACCTTGCAGATTCTCATGTGAAGAAAGCTGCCGACCGTGCAGATAAGGCGGTTGATAGGGCTGAAAAAGCGGCAGACAAATTGGCTTCTAAAAAGGCAAAGCCGAAGCTAAAGCTGGAAACAGATGCAGCCGGTTCCCGTAAAGCAAAGCTCCGTTTTGAAAAAGCGGAGTTTACGGAAATCGAGCGCCCATCTGTGGCAAAGCACATGGCAAGCCGTGGTGCCGCAGTCACGCTCACATCCAAAGCACATCGGGCGGTGTCAGAATATGAGGATGATAATATCGGCGTTCAGGCTGTGCAGGAAACGACCAAGGCTGTTGAATCCACTGTCTATACCGTCGATCATGCCGTTTACAGTCACAAGCTGAAAGCCTACGACAAGGCGGAAAAGCTGGTTGAGAAGTCAGATAAAGCAAATGTAAATGCCCTGTATGAGAAGTTCAAAAAGGACAACCCCGATGCCGGTTCCAATCCCTTTTCCCGTTGGCAACAGAAAAGGGCAATCAAGAAAGAATATGCTGCCGCCAAAGCCGGTAAGAATACCGCTTCGACAACGGCTTCTGCATCTAAGGGTGCAGGCAAGGCAACGGGCAAAGCAGCTCAGGGAGCCAAGAACATCACAGAAAGAGTAACGGAGTTCTGCACCACACACTCTAAAACGATTCTGTTTGTTTTGATTGCCGGACTGCTTTTTATGATACTCTCAGGGATGTTCTCGTCTTGTTCGGCTATGTTCCAAGGCGGCACACAGATCATTCTGGGAACTTCTTTTACTGCAAAAGAGGAAGATATTATTGGTGCGGACAATGATTACAAGGCTTTGGAAGCTGCGCTCCGCAATAAAATCAATAATATCGAGCGTACTCATAGCGGATATGACGAGTACCGGTATGACCTTGATGAAATCAACCACAATCCTTATGAGCTGGCGGCGTATTTGACGGTGAAGTTTGAGGATTACACCAGAGATGAGGTGCAGGCTACCCTGCAATGGCTATTTGAGCAACAATATGAGCTGACCCTGACGGAAGTAGTAGAGATTCGTACACGAACAACATCTTCTACTGATCCCGAAACGGGAGAGACAACAACAGAGGAAGAAGATTACGAATATTATATTCTGAATGTGAAGCTCAGAAATAAGGGCTTGAACAGTGTGATTTCAAATTCCGGCTTGTCGGAAGATGATATGGAGCGATATAGAATTTTGCTTCAGACAAGGGGCAACAGACCGGATATTTTCGGAAATGACATTTACGCCACCCCTGGCGGCGAGTACACCGATTATGATATTCCGGGCGAAGCGCTGACAGACACAAGATTTGCCAATATGATTCGGGAAGCTGAAAAATATCTGGGATACCCGTATGTGTGGGGCGGCAGCAGCCCGTCTACCTCCTTTGACTGCTCCGGATTTGTTTCCTATGTAATCAATCACTGCGGAAACGGTTGGAGTGTTGGTCGTTTGACCGCAAACGGTTTGATGGGCGTATGCGACATTATCCCGAAAAGCTCTGCCAAACCGGGAGATTTGATTTTCTTCCAAGGCACTTATGATACCTCCGGTGCATCACACGTTGGTATCTATGTTGGCAATGGTATGATGATCCACTGCGGAAACCCCATTTCCTACGCTTCTATCGAATCGAATTACTGGCAACAGCATTTTTACTGCTTCGGCAGAATCAGAAACTAAAGGAGGGATGGCGATTGAGTGCCAAGTTAGACAGAATAGGTGCAGACCTTGAAAAAGCCCGTAAGAAACGGGCAGAATGGGATGCTAAGGTGAAAGACCTGGAACGCAGATACCGTGAGGAGGAAAATTCCGAAATCCATGAGATGGTTCATGCTGCGAACCTGAATCCCGAACAGCTTTCCGAGCTGCTCCGTATGTTTGCTGCGGATATGGCTCCGAAGCCTGATACGATCAATACTATGAATGAGGAGGAAACGCAGAATGAGATTTAAGAAAATTGGAGCCGCATTGCTGGCGTGTGCAATGTGTTTTGGCGTGTTTTCTACAACGGCATTTGCCTATGTAGATGAAAGCGTAGCGACTGAAGAACCTGCGGTCGAAGAAAAAGTTCCCGAAACAGAGCCGGAGGAGCCGATGCTACCGCTTACTCCCGACGGCAATCTGACTTTGGTTGATGACGCTGGCTCGCCTACGAAAAGCGGAAAGCAGTTCATTACCGCTGTAACCAAAAACGGAAACTACTTCTATATCATCATTGACCGTGATGATAAGGGCGAGGAAACCGTGCATTTTCTGAATCAGGTGGATGAAGCCGACCTGCTCAAGCTGATGGACGAGGAAGAAGTTGCAGAGTTCACCAAGCCGGTTGAGGAAACAAAGCCGGAAGTAGTTGAAACAGTTCCTGAAATTACAGAACCGACACCGGAGGAAAAGCCGAAATCCACAAATATGCTCCCGGCGATTCTTACTCTGATTGTGCTTGCCTGTGGTGGTGGATTCTTCGTATTTAAGAAAGTCCAGGAAAAGAAGAAGGCACAGGAAGCGGCAAAGCCTGACCCAGATGCTGATTATGTGGACGATGACGAGGACTATGGGTACGATCCGGAGTTTGAGGACGACGATGAAGATAGCTCCGTCGATGAAGATGATAATGAACCTGTGTAAACAGGATAGGCTTGATGCCTGGGGCAGCCTTCGGGTTGCCTTTACATAGTTTCCGCTTTCAAAAAATAAAAAAATTTGCGTTTTTGAAAGTGACATCTTGCATATACTATTAGCAGACAGTATAATAAGTACAGCGAAGCGGTTTCGAGAAATGAAAAAACTTCAATT
>ENA-UESH01000112-UESH01000112.1-human-gut-metagenome-genome-assembly--contig:-NODE-112-length-78965-cov-19.825537_pt1:0-77500 | contig 78965 bp, 70 predicted proteins | sample MGYA00243001_ERZ508002 | MGnify/ENA primary metagenome ERZ508002 (study PRJEB26167, sample SAMN06115447) | human gut metagenome | host: Homo sapiens | place: China:Anhui | collected 2015-08-07... | reverse complement strand
GTACACACCGCCCGTCACACCACGAAAGTCATTCACACCCGAAGCCGGCTAAGGGCCTATGGTACCGACCGTCTAAGGTGGGGGCGATGATTGGGGTGAAGTCGTAACAAGGTAGCCGTATCGGAAGGTGCGGCTGGATCACCTCCTTTCTAAGGAGCATGCGTTACCGAGGTAACGGCATGTGTCGAGCACATTCGAGCATTGTTTGGTTTTGAGAGAATATCTCTCTATATATGGGGGTGTAGCTCAGTTGGGAGAGCACCTGCCTTGCAAGCAGGGGGTCAGGAGTTCGAATCTCCTCATCTCCACCATATATGGGCCTATAGCTCAGCTGGTTAGAGCGCACGCCTGATAAGCGTGAGGTCACTAGTTCAAGTCTAGTTAGGCCCACCATTATTGATCTTTGAAAACTGCACAGAAGAAGAAATGCAAAAAAACAAATTCACCATATAAGTAGGCTGTTAATGATTTATCATTTACAGATACTATAGTTAGAACAAAAGTTCTAACCTCATTAAAAGAATTAGCTTCTCTTATGAGTTTAAAGTGGATTGAACCAAGCATTTTAGGATTTAAACAAATTACATTAGCGAAGACAAACGCAAATGACCTTAAGTAAGTTAAGTGAACAAGGGCATACGGCGGATGCCTTGGCGCCAAGAGCCGATGAAGGACGCGGTAAGCTGCGAAAAGGCATGGGTAGGAGCAAGCATCCTGTGATCCATGCATATCCGAATGGGGCAACCCACCATCAGTCATGTGATGGTACGAAAGAGGCAGACCTGGGGAACTGAAACATCTAAGTACCCAGAGGAAAAGTAATCAATTGAGATTCCCTAAGTAGCGGCGAGCGAAAGGGGAAGAGCCCAAACCATGAAACTTCGGTTTTGTGGGGTTGAGGACCGGCAAAAAGAGGAAACTTCTTAGTCGAATGGTTTGGAAAGGCCATGCACAGAAGGTAAAACACCTGTAGGCGAAAAGAAGTCAATCGGGCTGGTATCCAGAGTACTGCGAGACACGTGAAACCTTGCAGGAAGCAGGGGGGACCACCCTCCAAGGCAAAATACTACTTGGCGACCGATAGCGCATAGTACCGTGAGGGAAAGGTGAAAAGAACCCCGGGAGGGGAGTGAAATAGAACCTGAAACCGTATGTCTACAAGCAGTCGAAGCACCTTAAGAGTGCGACGGCGTGCCTATTGAAGAATGAACCGGCGAGTTATGAGGTCCAGCGAGGTTAAGCAGGAAATGCGGAGCCGAAGCGAAAGCGAGTCTTAACAGGGCGAATAGTTGGACTGCATAGACCCGAAACCACAGTGATCTACCCATGTCCAGGTTGAAGCACAGGTAAAAATGTGTGGAGGACCGAACCTATATCCGTTGAAAAGGGTTAGGATGAGGTGTGGGTAGGGGTGAAATTCCAATCGAACGTGGAGATAGCTGGTTCTCCCCGAAATAGCTTTAGGGCTAGCCTCAGGGTAAAGATTGCAGGCGGTAGAGCACTGATCAGGAGAGGGACCTACCCGGTTACCAAACCCAGTCAAACTACGAATGGCTGCAATTATACCTGGGAGTCAGACTACGACTTATAAGGGCCGTGGTCAAAAGGGAAACAGCCCAGATCATCAGCTAAGGTCCCAAATGCCGTGCTAAGTGGCGAAGGATGTGGCGTTTCATAAACAACCAGGATGTTGGCTCAGAAGCAGCCACCATTTAAAGAGTGCGTAATAGCTCACTGGTCGAGAGACGCTGCGCCGAAAATGTCCGGGGCTCAAGCACGGAACCGAAGCTATGGCATTGCGTAAGCAATGGGTAGGGGAGCGTTCTTATGGGGAAGAAGCATTACCGTAAGGAGATGTGGACACATAAGAAGTGAGAATGCCGGTATGAGTATCGAAAAGAAAGGTGAGAATCCTTTCCACCGAAAGCCCGAGGGTTCCTGAGCAACGATCGTCGTCTCAGGGTAAGTCGGGACCTAAGCCGAGGCACAGACGCATAGGCGATGGACAACAGGTTGAAATTCCTGTACCGGATGGAGTCATTTGAGCAATGGAGTGACGCAGGAGGGCACATGATCGCGCGACTGGAAGAGCGCGTCCAAGTGCGTATGTTGAATCGGAGGCAAATCCCCGATTCTGAAAGCAGAGACATGATGGGGAGTTATAAGCGATTATGACGAACTCATGGATCCCACACTGCCAAGAAAAACTTCTAGCGAGACGAAATCCGCCCGTACCGTAAACCGACACAGGTAGGCGGGGAGAGAATCCTAAGGTGCGCGGGACAACCCTCGTTAAGGAACTCGGCAAATTGCATCCGTAACTTCGGGAGAAGGATGGCCCTGAGTAGGCGAAGTGCAGAAACGCACGGAACAGAAAAGGGTGGCAGAAAAGAGGCCCAAGCAACTGTTTACCAAAAACACAGGTGCCTGCGAAAGCGAAAGCTGAAGTATAGGTGCTGACGCCTGCCCGGTGCTGGAAGGTTAAGGGGAGAGGTTAGCGCAAGCGAAGCTTTGAATTGAAGCCCCAGTGAACGGCGGCCGTAACTATAACGGTCCTAAGGTAGCGAAATTCCTTGTCGGGTAAGTTCCGACCCGCACGAATGGAGTAACGATTTGGGCACTGTCTCAACAGGGGGCCCGGCGAAATTGTAGTATACGTGAAGATGCGTATTAACCCGCGACTGGACGGAGAGACCCCGTAGAGCTTTACTGTAGCTTGATATTGATGCACGACAACGAATGCACAGGATAGGTGGGAGACTTAGAGACAGGGACTTCGGTTTCTGAGGAGTCGACGTTGGGATACCACCCTTTCATTGTTGGGCATCTAACGGACGGCCGTGAACCGGCGTACGGACAGTGTCAGGCGGGCAGTTTGACTGGGGCGGTCGCCTCCTAAAATGTAACGGAGGCGCCCAAAGGTTCCCTCAGGATGGTTGGAAATCATCCGGCGAGTGTAAAGGCACAAGGGAGCTTGACTGCGAGACCGGCAGGTCGGGCAGATACGAAAGTAGGGCTTAGTGATCCGGCGGTAGAGAATGGAATTGCCGTCGCTTAACGGATAAAAGTTACCTCGGGGATAACAGGCTGATCTCCCCCAAGAGTTCACATCGACGGGGAGGTTTGGCACCTCGATGTCGGCTCGTCACATCCTGGGGCTGAAGCAGGTCCCAAGGGTTCGGCTGTTCGCCGATTAAAGTGGCACGCGAGCTGGGTTCAGAACGTCGTGAGACAGTTCGGTCCCTATCCATCGTGGGCGTAGGATATTTGAGAGGCTTTGTCCCTAGTACGAGAGGACCGGGATGAACGCACCTATCGTGCACCTGTTGTCGTGCCAACGGCATAGCAGGGTAGCGAAGTGCGGATGAGATAAACGCTGAAAGCATCTAAGCGTGAAACTCGCCTCAAGATAAGATATCCCAAACTTTAAGTTTGTAAGACCCCTGAAAGACGATCAGGTTGATAGGTCGGGAGTGTAAGCGCCGCAAGGCGTTCAGCGGACCGATACTAATAGGTCGAGGGCTTATTCTCAACTGAAGTTGAGATTGGTCGATGATACGAAATTAGCGAATAAACATTAAAAGTCCTGCCACACTTTACTTTCATACGGTTTAACGTTTTCTATGCGGTTGTCAGTCTTTAATATCTTTTGAAGATTGATTCTTTATTTCTTGTATATATTCCGTTTCTTACGGTTTATATATCCATTGCGGTAACGATAGCGCGGAGGATCCACCTGTTCTCATCTCGAACACAGTAGTTAAGCTCCGCTGCGCCGAAAGTACTCGTCGGGTGACCGACCGGCAGGATAGGTAGTCGCCGCATCCCATTCGATAGCCTTACAAAAAGTAAGGCTATTTTTTTATCCATCTCTTCTTTTATCTCTCCGGATAAATTCCTTGACATCTCATCTTTTTTTTGTTAAAATTAAAATAGGCAAAAGGGTATAAAATTGCATTCTATGTATTTTGTTTAATACATTTTGTATTTAGAAATAAATACTTTCTGTGCTAAGTTCAATATATAAAATTCAATTAACTATTTTTGCTCATTAAATAAGTATATTTCGGGTGTATACTGTTTATGGGCTATTTTTATACTCTGAGCCTGTGAAAGCGAGGGGTTTTTCTTTTCCCCGACAGGAGGTACATTTAATGAAAAAGAAAGCAGGTAACACGACAGGCAAAACATTCGGATATTATTTAGTAAAGGAGTATAAAATATGTTGACAAATTCAGAAATCAATGCAATAGAACAAACGATAAGGTATACGTTCAAAAACAAGTGTTTAATATCACAGGCGTTTACGCGATCGTCGTATCACTACGAACATCCGGAAGATCAGAGTAACGAAGTTCTGGAGTTTATAGGAGATTCGGTATTATCATTACTTGTAGTCGATTATTTGCTTGACAGATATTCGGATAAAAGCGGCAGCGGATTGTATACCCGTCTTGACGAGGGCGAGTTTTCTGTCGTCAGAAGTTTTTTTGTAAATAAGAGTTTTCTTGCAAAAAAAATGAGAAAACTTGATTTACATCAGTATTTAAGGATGAGTATCGGTGACGAAAAACAAGGCGTCGACAACGCAATGTCGGTGCTTGAAGATTTATTTGAAAGTATAGTCGGTGCGGTGTTCCTTGATACGGGCAGAAATCTTAATAAGACTAAAGATACGATAATTCCGCTGCTTGAAATCGAAAAAGAACTGGACGAATATGACGGAAAAATCAAAATAAGTTATAAAAATCTGGTTCAGGAATGGTGCGACAAATATGGGTATGACAGACCGAAATACGAAACTTATCAGACCGATGACGGTATGTTCGTTTCGATTTGTCGTGTCGCAGAACAAAACATCGCGGGCAAGGGCAAAGGTTACAACGGAAAAGAGGCAGAAAAAGATGCCGCGTCGGTTGTATATCGGCAACTCGAAGATATTGAATCTTCGGTTTGCGGAGTCGAAGTTTCAATTGAAAACGCCATAAATATGTTACAGGAATTTTGTCAAAGCAAAGGTGCCCGAAAACCCGGATACGAGACGGTTAAAGACGTGATTTTTGAAGATAACGGTCACGAATTTACTGTTCGGTGTACACTGGACGGGATGTATACGGAGGGTAAAGGAGCAAAAGTAAAAGATGCTAAGAAAGAAGCGGCGTATCGTATGATGGATGCGTTAGGATTGATAAAATAATATTCCCGATCGGCATATTAAGCAAAATTTCAAAATAACGTCGCTTTGTGGCGGCGTTATTTTTTATTCTTTACAGACATAACGAGAAGATAAAACGACAACCGTAATAAAAAGATTTGGCGGATATGATAAAATTTATGGGTTAGACTATGCTAACCGATTGTATTTTTTATTTCCTTGTGCTATGCCAGCCAAGAATAAAACGAACCGTGGTCTGACGACGTATTTTTGACTAATACGTCGTTGCGCTCGCGGCTTATACGTCTAGTATTAACCCGTTCGCGCGCCTTGTCTTATCCTAAAAATCCGCCGTCAGACTTGCTAGCAACCAAAACGCCGATATTTTTGATGATTTTTGGTAAAGGCGAGTGCAGACGTACTAGACGTACTTCAAACGAGAATTTGACAAAAAGCGCGAAAATAGCGGCGTTTTGGCAAGGTTCGTTTTATTCTTGGCTGGCATAATACAGGCAGAATTTACTTATTCCCGGTCGAAAATGAGGGCGATCGACATAAATTTATCCGCCGTCGGAGCATTACTGTTGTCAATAGTTCGGGAACCGCCCGTCACGCTTTTTGCGGAGCGGCAGAATGGTATTATTCTTGATCTGCATAAAGCTATGGAACTTATACACGCGCGGCTTATATGAAAAGGGACCTGCGTTGACGGCGACAAATGCGATTATGCGATTTGCGAAGATAAATGAATTCACGCGCATGATAATGACTCCGTTTTTGTATTTCGCGATAAAGAGTTTATACAAAAAGAACGGAGAAAACCTCGGTAAAATCATGATCGAAAAAAAGTAAAGCGTACACGGTCAAAGGTCGCGAAAAACTCAAGGCGCAGGCTCTGGCAAGCGAGAAAAACGAAAATCCGTATTCATGGAAATTCTCCGTCGAAGACGGTAAGACGATAAATCAGTACACCGCATATTTTTATACATGCGGAATTTGTCGGCTGATGACCGAACTCGGGTTGAAGGAATATATCCCCGCGATGTGTACGCTCGATTACGATATGGCAGAGTTGAACGACACGGTGTTCACGAGAAAACAGACATTAGCCGGCGGAGGATCGTTATGCGATTGTCATTACGATCATAAACCGCATAACTGACGTTTTTTAGTTGCAAAAACAAAAAGAAAATGATATAATTGACGAAATAATCGGGTAAAATAACTGATCCGGAGGGGTAAATGACCAATAACGAATCTCAGGAAATGTATCTGGAAACGATACTTAAATTACAAAAGCGCAAGGGCACCGTGCATGCGATAGACGTTGCGGAAGAACTCGGATATTCAAAACCGAGCGTTTCTCGCGCGGTGGGAATAATGAAAAAAGACGGTTTCATCGTCGTGCGCGCGGACGGAACGATTGACTTTACGGATTCCGGAAGAGAGAAAGCCGCGCGTATTCTCGACAGACATAAGTCCCTTACGGACGCTTTGGTGAAAATGGGGATGGAACGCGGAGCGGCGGAGGAAAACGCCTGTCGTGTAGAACACGTTCTGACGGAAGATGCCTACGAAACGATTAAGAATTATTTCAAAGTATAAATTTTGACGATAAAAACGCCTGCGCTTGCGCAGGCGTTTTTCAGTCTTTATAATTTCGTTTGTCGGCATACATTTTTTCATCGGCGCGGGCGATGACTTCGGCTATGGTCGAAAGCGACGGGTCGTATTCCTCGTACCCGACGGTTACCGTAGGCAACCGACTTTCGTTCAGCCGTTTTTTATCGAGCAATCTGTGAAAGTTATCGGTGTATTCGTTTATATTCGCCACCGTTTTTTTAAGAATTACGCAGAATTCGTCTCCGCCGATGCGGTAACACCAGCCGATTTTATTGTAAATCGTATTGAGCGCATGCGCTATCGTGATAAGACATTGATCGCCGAATTGATGACCGTGATTATCGTTTACCGCTTTGAAGTCGTTTACGTCGAACAATAGTATGCCGGTAATTTCTTTCGTCCACGATATCCGGTGGTCGAAAGAGCGTCTGTTCAATAAGCCGGTGAGGGCGTTTGTCTGCAGAATGACGGTGCAATAATAGATATAAAAGAGAACCATTCCTACGGCGACCGACAACCAGACGATTTTAATCGATCGATTTGCCGACTGGCACGCCTCGCCGGCGAAAACCAGCATGAGAATAAGTATCGGCGCGGATTTGTCGCAACTCTGATATTTCGTATTGAAAACGATTACCGCGTAAATAAAATAAACCGCATTTATAAAAATCGTTGCATGGTACAACCAGTAGAATTTACAATGAATATAGACGTTCCGGGCGTTTACATAGAAAGTTATGCCGAAGAACATCGATAAAAATTCTATTATAGCGTTTATCGCGACGATTGCGTAGAAATACCATCTTGCCTTCGAGCGGTAAATCGAGGACGCAAACACAACGGGCGCAAGAGGGGCGATGGACAGTTCGATGAATTTAACGGCAGCGTGAGCCGCGCGGAACGACGCGTCGTGTCTTTCGAATATTTCGCCGAGGCATTCAGATAATGCGCCTACGATGATGATTATCGCGCAACCGGTTATTCCGATTTTCGCCGTTCTCGCCAGAGTGCTGTTTTTCAAAGTAAATATCGATAGCACAATCATCGCGAACGACGTGACAATAATCGTCGCAATATATGTATAATTCATTTTCTGCCCCCTTATCATTAGTAATTATAGAAAATACGATGCAGTTTGTCAACCGCAGACACTACATTTTATACCGTTTGTGAAATTTATGTAAAATATTTATATATATTATACTAGATAGTTTATCTAGTGTCAAGACATTTTGTCTAGTCAATCACATAATATTGATATGGATAAAAGGTTTTGCGAGAATCTGAAGAACGCGCGGGCTTATGCCGATATGACGCAAAAGCAGGTGGCGAAGAAATTGGGAGTCGTCGAAAGTTGTTATGCCAACTGGGAACAGGGCAGGACAGAGCCTAATATCGACATGTTAAGGCGGCTCGGCGAAATATTATCGGTGGACATAGATACGTTGATAAACGGGGATTTATAGTCCGGGGTTAGTCGGAAGTATATCGCCCCCGCCGCGAGCGTACGCTCGCGGCGGGAGCTTGTTTTATAAAACGCTTTGTTCGGGAAGATGGAAAGATATGCTCGCGATAAACAACCCTCCCGGGAGTAGGCTCTCCCGATGAAACGGGAGAGGTGGCACGCGTAGCGTGACGAAGAGGGGGCGACCTGCCTAAGGTTGCCACGTCGCTACGCTCCTCGCAATGACAAAGATTAAGTGTACCCTGTCAGGAGGCTTTCCCGATGAAACGGGAGAGGTGGCACGCGTAGCGTGACGGAGAGGTGGCGACCTGTCTGAGATTGCGTCGCTCGTTTCACTCGCTCGCAATGACAATTCTTTTCTGTCTCTGCGAGGGAGAACGAAGTTCGACCGCGGCAGTCCCATTATTGGGTGTACGGGGTAACTGCTCTGCGGTAATTCACCCTCCCGGGAGATTGCCACGCTCGTTTCACTTGCTCGCAATGACATAATAAAACTGAGATTGCCACGACCCGTAAACGGGTCTCGCAATGACAAGGTATAATATTATAAAGGTCGCCGCGTTGCCGATAACGTCGCAATACTGCGGCTGAAAACAAAAACGGGGTTGCCGCATTCCGCGGCAACCCCGTAAAACTTTTTTGGTTATAAAGTGATTTTTTCGGTGACGTATGCGACAAGTTCGGATATGGGCAGACGTATCTGTTCCATAGTGTCGCGATCGCGCAGTGTAACCGTGTCGTCGTTTAACGTGTCGAAGTCTATCGTTACGCAGAACGGCGTACCGATTTCGTCCTGTCTGCGATAACGCTTTCCGATAGAACCGGCGTCGTCGTATGTGCACATAAAGTGCTTGCTAAGCATCTTATAGACCTCTTTAGCCTTTTCGCCCATCTCTTTTTTCTGCAAAGGCAATACCGCGACCTTATACGCGGCAAGAGCGGGGTGGAATTTCATTACCACACGGGTTTCGCCGTTGTCGAGGGTTTCTTCGTCGTATGCCTCGGAGAGTACCGCAAGCATAAGTCTGTCCGCGCCGATGGAATACTCGATGTCGTACGGAATGTACTTCTCGTTTGTTACGGGGTCGGTATACTGCATATTCTTGCCGGAATATTCCTGATGACGCGAAAGGTCGTAATCGGTACGGTTGTGGATACCGTTGAGTTCCGACCAGCCCATCGGGAAGAGGTACTGAATATCGCACGCGCATTTCGCGTAGTGCGCGAGTTTGTCGTGATCCTTAAAGCGAAGGTGTTCGGGTTTGAAACCGAGCGACAAAAGGTAATTCCACGCGGCTTGTTTGTACTGTTCGTAATATTCGATGTCGGTGCCTTCTTTGCAGAACCACTGATGTTCCATCTGCTCGAATTCGATCGTTCTGAAGATGAAGTTGCCGGGCGTGATTTCGTTTCTGAAGGCCTTGCCTATCTGCGCTATGCCGAACGGAATTTTGGCGCGCATCGAACGCTGAACGTTCTGGAAGTTTACGAACTCGCCCTGAGCGGTTTCGGGGCGGAGATAGATCTTGTTCTGATTAGCGTCCGTGACGCCCCTCGACGTCTCGAACATGAGGTTGAAGTTTCTTATAGGCGTCCAGTTGAACTTTCCGCATACGGGGCATTTAACCTGATGTTCGTTGATATACGCCTCCATTTCGGCGTAACTCATCGTGTCGGGGTTGACCTTGCCGTGAGAATGATTTTCGATTAAGTTATCCGCGCGTTCGCGGGTTTTGCACTCCTTGCAGTCCATTTTGGGGTCGGAGAAACTGGTCGTGTGACCGGACGCCTCCCATACTCTGCTGTTCATAAGAATAGCCGCGTCAACGCCGAACGAATTGTCGCTTTCCTGAACGAATTTCTTCCACCAACTGCGTTTGATGTTGTTTTTTATCTCAACGCCGATAGGACCGTAGTCCCAGGTATTGCCCATACCTCCGTAAATGTCGCTGCCGGCGAAGATTATTCCGCGCGCTTTGCAAAGGTTTACGAGTTTGTCCATCGTTACGGCTCTTTTTTCTTCCATAATTCAGTCTCCGTTATATCTGTCCGCCGTGGCGGAACAAAGTTTACGTCGATAATTTTAACCTCTTTGCCGAAATAAGTCAAGTGTATAGAATTTAATTATATAAAAGCGCATAAAATTATTGTAAATTTTCGCGTTATGTGCTAGAATAACCGTATAAAAGCACAGAAGGCGTTAATTATGGATGCGAATAACTTTATCGAAGATATTATAAACGAAGAACTTGCAGAGGGCAAAAATACGGTCGTACATACGAGATTTCCGCCCGAACCCAACGGTTATCTGCACGTCGGACATGCGAAATCGCTCTGCCTTAATTTCGGTACGGCGGAAAAATACAACGGCATGTGCAATCTGTTTTTCGACGATACAAACCCTTCCAAAGAGAAGACCGAATACGTCGAGGCGATAAAAGCCGATATAGAATGGCTCGGCTTTAAGTGGTACGAAATTCATTATGCGTCGGATTTCTTCGACGAGATTTATAACCGCGCGATAAAACTCATAAAAGACGGAAAGGCTTTCGTCTGCGACTGGTCTGCCGAAGAGATTTCCGCCAACCGCGGAACGCTTACCGAACCCGGCAAGGAAAGCCCGTGGAGGAACAGGAGCGTAGAGGAAAACCTCAGATTGTTCGAGGGGATGAAAAACGGCGAATTCAAAGACGGCGAAAAGGTCCTCAGGGCAAAGATAGATATGGCGTCGCCGAATATCAATCTCCGCGACCCCGTAATTTACAGAGTGTTGCGCGCCACTCATCACAGAACGGGCGACAAATGGTGCATTTACCCGATGTACGATTTCGCGCACCCGATATGCGATTCCATGCAGGGCGTAACGTATTCGCTCTGTACGCTCGAATTCGAGGATCACAGACCGCTTTATAACTGGGTCGTCGAAAATACGGGCGTAGAACACAAACCCAGACAGATCGAATTCGCAAGGCTCAACATAACCAATACGGTTATGAGCAAACGTTACCTTAAAAAACTGGTCGAGGATAAGGCGGTTACGGGATGGGACGATCCGCGTATGCCCACGCTTACGGGGCTGAGAAACCGCGGTGTACCCGCTCAGTCGCTTAAAAATTTCTGCGAGGCAATAGGCGTCGCAAAGGCGAATTCCGAAATAGAAATCAGTTATTTCGAGCATTTCATCCGCGATTATCTTAATATGCACGCCGAACGCGCGATGGCGGTATTCGAGCCGCTTAAAGTCACGATAACCAACTTCCCCGACAGCGAAGAGGAAGAGGAATTTGAAATAAACCCCAACGACGAATCCGCGGGGAAGAGAAAGATAACCGTTTCAAAAAATATCTATATCGACGCCGAGGACTTTTCGCTCGATCCGCCGCCGAAATATTTCAGACTTAAAGTCGGAGGATACGTCAGACTTAAAAACGCATACATAATCAGGTGCGACGAAGTCGTTACGGACGAAAACGGAAAAGTGACCGAACTTAAATGTTCTTACGTTCCCGAATCGAGGAGCGGCAACGACACCAGCGGAATAAAGGTAAAAGGCGTTATTCACTGGGTCGACGCGGCGACGGCTGTCGATTGCGAGATAAGGAAGTATGATTATCTGCTTAAAGACGCCGCATATCCCGGGCAGGATTTTTCCGAGCGGATGAATTACGACAGCGTACACGTATTTAACGGAAAAGCCGAAAAATATCTTGCAGAAGTCGCCGACGGAACGAGTTTCCAACTTATGCGTAAAGGATATTATAAGAAAATTACGGAAAAAGGAAAACTCGTGTTGTCCGAAATAGTTTCGCTTAAAGACGGTTATAAACCTCAGAAGTGATATTTTTAGTTAAACGCCGAAAACGCGGTAATCGCGGTTGAGAGGGTATTATGTTCTTTTTGGTGGATATATTGTTGATCGCCGTTCTGGTCTGCGTGATCTGGGCAAGCGTCAAGTTCGGGTTTACGAGGAATTTCGTATTCGGAATTCTTCGTACCGTGATCGCGCTTGCCGGCGGAGCCGCGCTCTGTTTCGGCGTTTATCTTCTGATGGATAAATTCGGCTGGATAGATTATCTGTCCGACGGAGTAAGAAAATTCTTCGGCGAGATCTCGACGAATTTAGGTTCGGTGCTTACCGATAAGAACTATCGGTTCGCGGCTAAGATAATCGCGTTTCTGCCGTTCGGAATTCTCTTTTGCGTATTGGGTTACGTCATAACATATTATCTTATAAAACTACTTGTCCGTTCGGTTTTCGCGCCCCTTCTTACCTGTATAAAACAGTTTAAGTGGATGAAGATAATCGACAACGTTTTAGGGCTTTGCTTTAACCTTGCAATTTATCTCGGCGTTGTCGTATGCCTGTTCGGCGGCGTGCACGCGCTTAATCAGAACGGAAGATATAAAGACGTAGCGAACAAAGGCGACGAATCGAGTGTGCCGAAAGAAATAGTAAACAATTTCTGCGAACCGATTCTGAATAATCTGCATGAAGATTTTTCCGCCGCGGTATTGGGCGGACTTATATACGAATACAATCCGCTTAATTCGACATTTGAAAAGTTGTTTAACAACAACTGAATCTCTGACAAATAAATAAACAACGACACGACGCCGCCGACGAGACCATATTCTTCTCACCGACGGCGTTTGTAAAAAAACAATACGGAGGAGGAAATTATGAAACGAATTTTGGGCATAGTAAGCATGGTACTCGTTTTGGTGTTATGTATTAACATTTATACTGTCGAGCAGAACAGTAAGATACTGGCGGACTATTATGACGAAATTATTACCGAGGAATTACCATATATAGATGTGGCTCAAAAATATTATAATTCATATGGCTTTTATGCGGATAAAGGTCAAGACGGAACTGATGAATGTTTATATTTGTCACATGCTCCTGGCGAATTAAATAAAGTAATAACTTTTGACGGGAATTCGATTCGGCAATACAGTGTCGGGGATTATGTTGCGCAATTTTCACACGATGAGTATAATCCGCTTACTTCGTTGTGGTATGGCGTAGACGATTCATCTTATAGTTTAAGCTATTCGTATAATTATGACGAAAATAATAATATGACGGAAATGAATATAGGTTCCGACCTATATTACACTAAAGAGTATGACAACGACTTATTGAAGAAAATTACATATTACAACGGAGATGTCGTCAGATATTTTTACGATGAAAATAATATGTGCACGACCGTTACTTATAATAATACGCCGATTATTACTTATATTTATAACGGAGATACGATTATAGAACGTGATGAGATTAATAATAGAACTACAGTATATTCTCAGACCGACAACGGTAATACAGTAAGCGGAGACGATTGGGAATTTTCTTCAACCGAAACGGATTATGAAACTGTTAAAACTTATTCTGTAGGAGATGATGTATATACCGTGACGTTGTCTCCCGACTATTTATATGTTGGGTCGCAAAAAATTTATTATAGTCGGGATTATTACGGACGAGTTATGAGTTATTGTAATTATAACGTTTCGTATTGCGATGACGAAATGTATGGATGTTATATAAAACGTACCGATGTTGGTACGAATTTAAGTTATGAATACTCCTATGAAAACGGCAATGTTGTCGATGTTGAAATTTATAGCGGCAAATCGTTCACGCATACATATTATGAGTACGATGAATTAAACAGGATCGTTTACGAATATAACGGAATAAATAATAAAGAATATAATTACTCTTATGACGTTGCCGGAAACGTTAAGATAACCGAAAGCGGACATAGTATTTGTGATTATAATAACAAAGACGGATTAGAAGGTGCGCGAGTATCTTCTTACAACAATCAAGCGGTCATATATGATGAATACGGGTTTAATCCTGTCGATATGGACGGGCAGGTTTATACTTGGACATACGGAAACAGGTTATCTTCTGTTAATAACGAAGAAATTATATACGATTATGATATTGACGGTAAAAGGATAAGGAAAAACGCACACGGATACATTACCGAATATTATTATGTCGGAGACGATGTTGTATATGAGGATAACGCATTGTATGGCAGGATTTATTACCTGTATGATTATTACGGTGATTTGATAGGCTTTATGTATGACGGACAAACGTATTTTTATGTCCGTGATGCGCTTAAAAATATTGTCGCTATAACGGATTATGCAAAAAATGTGATTGTCGAATATTTTTACAATGCCTACGGACAAACTGTCGATATGGTCGGTTCTAAGGCTGAAACAATAGGAGTTATAAATCCATATAGATATAAAGGCTATAGATATGATGACGAAACGGGTTTTTATTATGTCGGTTCAAGATATTATTCTCCGGAAATAGGACGATTTATCGGTATTGACGATGTTTCGGCATATACAGATAATTCCGAAATGAGTGTCAACTATAACCCGTACGCATATGCAAACAACAATCCTATAAAATACTATGATCCGGACGGTCGTGCCGCGGTGTTGGTGATAGGAGGAATTTCCATAGGTATAAAAGCCATAATCGCAGTTTCGGCTGTCGTTTGTATTGCACTGATTATGGTTTGTTATCCTGTGGCTAGGGAAACGATTGAATTAAGATATTCTGCACTCGGTGATTTTTTTAATGCGTGTAAAGGCGCGAAATTAAGTTTTTGGGAACGCCGAAGGAAATCGCCCAGGTTATGCACTCATCATATAGTGGCAAAAATCGATCGCAGAGCAGATGAAACTCGTAAAATTGTCAGACCGTATTTAGATGTCTTTACAGACGAACGAAATTTAATAGATATAAAAGAACGATTTCATCAAAAATTACATACTACCTGTTATTATACTGCACAATTTAATTGTTTTGACCCATTAAGGGGTCAGGAATTCAAGGTTTTGAATATGTTAAAAATTCAAAAAATAATTATAGGAATAATAGATTATACAGCGAGCTATAAAACAAATTTTTAATATACCGATTTATCAACTGCTAATCGATGAAAAAAATCTAAGGCTTATATGCGTCGGTAGACGCATGCATATATTCGATATAAACACGATGAAGAAAATTTCCACGATAGGCGGTTTTTCGTATCTGTCTATGGCGGTAATCGGCTCGGATAAACTGTATACGATAGGAACGCAGGGAGAACTTAAAATTTTCGACCGCGAAAATTTTCAGTATAAAGCGAGCGTACAGACCTACGTTCACGACGGTGAAATTTTTATAAACGCGAAGAATGATAAAATTTGTGTCTGGGGGGCTAATCGAAGGATCATCGAGGTCGCCGTTGTCGACCTCGCAGAATTATCCGTAAATCGATATGATTTTCCATGGCGGACAAATGAATTTATATCTTATTACAGCTGTCAACTGTACGGGTTTGACGGTGACAACTTTTATGTGTCGGAGAGTTTCAGAGTAAATAAAGCCGGTCGGCGTAAAGGACTTAAGGACACGACGACTTACGGTATTTATTCGATTGAGGGAAATTCGTTATGTAAAAAAGAGACGATTTTTGAAACAGACGTAAATTGCTTTAATCTGGGGTATTTTGACGGCGGCGTATATGATAGCGATATAATAATATACAACGGGAAGGCGATTTCTTGTAAGCGCTTATTTAAGAAATATGTGTCTTTTGTAAAGAAGTGCGATAGCGGATTTATAGTCGGAACGGGTAGCAAATTTTTGTATAAAGTTTCTGATGATTTTTCCGAGAAAAGAAAGGTCTGTGAAGAAGAGTTTTTATCCGATTGCATCGAATACGGCGGTCATTACTATGTCGGCACATGGGAAAAACTGGTGATTATAGACGATAACGATGATATCAAGGAGTAGTATCGGTCTTATTTTTGACCGGCATGAATTTGCTTATTATCTTATCGAAATAAATAGCGAGAACGACCGTATTCGATCGATACGGCAGAATAAAGATGACATATTATTATATCAAAAATGCGTTCGGGGATATTATAGCCATAAGAGACTCGTCAGGGAATATAGATTCGTCGTACAGATACGGTGCATTCGGCGAATGCACCGCAGGCAGGCAAGGGGCATGTTATGCGGTCAACCCGTTCAGATACCGCGGGTATTTTTACGACGTTGAAACGAAGATGTATTATCTCAAAAATCGGTATTATAACCCTGCATGGCATCGGTTTATGAACCCCGATCACCCCGATTATATCGACGTCGAGACGGTACAAGGACTTAACCTATACATGTACTGCGGAAACGACCCGATCAACAATATCGACCCGACAGGCAACGGAATAATCACGATAATGTTACTTTTAGGCTTGGGAACGCTAGCCGGGGGAATTGCCGGCGGCATAGTCAGCAAGCGAAACGGAAACAGTGGATGGGAAGTTGCCAAAGACGTTATATTGTGGGCATCTATTGGGTTGGCGACTGTTGGAGCATTTATTGCGACTATAAGTGTTATTTTTGGTGCGGCAAATACAATTTTTAATTTGTCATTGACATTATATGGGGTCGCAGTAAAACAAGCGTTTGCAGTTGGCGCACTTGCGTTTGATTTTACAGCGATGTTTGTTGCTCCTTTATATGGTATAAAGATGCAGGCTATTGAATATGAAGAACCCGGGCAATATACAATTCCCGATATTAAGAAAAACGATCTGCAGGTATGAGAGGTTTTTTATGATTGTTTTTGAGGGTGAAGTTACAGATAAAGACTGTTTGCTCTTTTTGAAGAAACGGCAAATTCTAATGTTTATATCTATTTATATTGTCTCAATTTGTATTACCTGTCCGATTATAATTTTATTGGCGATAGTAATAGATAAAATTTTATATTATTTTATAATTTTCCCTGTATTGGTAGTTTTTCTCATGTTGATCAGAATAAAAATCGGAGCACCTGTTAAGGTTACGGTGTCTGCGGACTATGTTTGTGCATATGGAAAAACTAAAGAGGCTACTTCTCGAGTACCGTTTGACAGTGTGCTTGAAGTTATCGATATGGGCGCATGGTACAAATTCAAATACAATTTAACGATAAATGTATTTACGGTTTGTCAAAAAGATTTGATCGTAGAAGGTACGCTTGAAGAGTTTGAAGAGTTATTCGCGGATAAACTCGTGCGGAAAGAAACTAAAGAATAAAATGATCAAAAAGAATCTTATTCCTGTTAAAAATGATAATGTCGGGGTGGGATATTATGATTAAGTTTGAAGGGCAATTATGTGAACAGGTTGAAACTAGAGTCGTGAAAAAGATTCGGATATTTACTTTGATATGTTCAATATTTGTCTCTACAATAATGTGTACATTGTTTATATATATAGGCTATGCATCCGGTTTATTATACCCTTTTGCAATATGCGCGCTTGTTGCCATAGCGTACGTTATATTTATGATTGTATATTGTTGTTTACCATGTTCAAGAAAAGATAACTTGCCGGCTTGTCCGACTAAAATTGTTATCGACGATGATTATATAGCAATTTATTTAAGGATAGGCGCATATAAACGGAGAGATTTATATGATGTAAAAAAAGTTATTGATTATGGTGTTTTTTATGATATTAAATTTTATTTTCCATGGGAACAAGAGTATATGTGTCAGAAAGATTTAATTGTAGAAGGTACGATTGAAGAGTTTGAGGAATTGTTCGCGGATAAACTTGTAAGAAAAACACCTAAAGAAAAGGAATAAAGTCTAATTATGTTCAACGGGAAGTTGGTATTTCGCGGTAAATTAAACGAAGAGTGTAGCCGATACTTAAAAAAGAAACGTATAATTGAGGGGATAATAGCTTGCGGCGTAACATTTATAGGAACATCTCCGATAATAATATGTTTGGCATTTGCTATCAGTTATTGGATGTTTTTATCTCTGATACCACTTTTTATGATGTGCCTTATAAATGTTTTATTTTATGATGAAAGTTTTAAGTCTGAACCGGATGAAATAGATATAGACGATATGTTTCTTACGGGATATTGTGCAAAGTATGATTATAAACGAATAGATTATTTAAGCGACGTACTTGAAGTTACCGATATGGGAACATGGTATAAAATCAGCCTTAACTTAAAATATAATTCATTTTTTGCGTGTCAGAAAGATTTGATCGTAGAAGGTACGCTTGAAGAGTTCGAGGAGTTATTCGCGGATAAACTCGTGCGGAAAGAAACTAAAAAAAGCGGGTAAAGCCTATGATTGTTTTTGAAGGTGAAGTTACAGATAAAGACTGCTTGCATTTCTTGAAAAAACGACAAACTATAGCCACTTTATGTTCAAGTATTGTTATGTTCTGTAGTACGGGTCTTCCTATAGTTTTATTGGCTTTAGCGACATATAAAATAATGTACTGTTTTATGTTTTTACCGATTGTTATGTCTATGGGCGTTGTTTTTGCAATGCGTAAAGGGATTCCGACTCAAGTTAAGGTGTCTGCAGATTATATCCGCATTAAAACAAAAAATAAAAATTTGACAGGATGTATACCGATTGATGAAGTTTTAGAAGTTATCGATATGGGGACATGGTATAGGTTCAAATATAATACGAAGATAAATATATTGGCGGTTTGTCAAAAAGATTTAATCGTAGAAGGCACGCTTGAAGAGTTTGAAGAGTTATTTGCTGATAAACTTGTAAGAAAAACACCTGAAGAGCAATCAAGCATTCAATAGATGATAGGGTAATGCGATATGATAAAATTTCAAGGAAATGTTAATACCGAAGTTGAAAGATACGCAATAAAAAGAGGACGAATGTTAATGTCTGTCATGGTTTTTATGGCGATTATTTTAGTAAGCGGAACATTGTTGTTATTAGGTTTTACGTCCGGTATTCTTATCCCGTTTATATGCGGAGCCGCAGGGGGATTAGGGGCTGGAATTTGTATGATTATTTTTATACATCTACCGCGGTATAATACCGATTATACAAATAATTGCCCTGATAAAGTGTTGATTGAAGATGATCGGGTATCGGTTTATAGCAGAGCGAATAACTATGCTTGTCGTAAAACGGAAGATATAAAAACAGTGTTGGATTTCGGAAACTTTTATCATATTAAATTCTATTTTCCTTGGGATCCAAATTTTATTTGTCAAAAAGATTTAATCGTAGAAGGTACGATTGAAGAATTTGAGGAATTGTTCGCGGATAAACTCGTGCGAAAAGAGATTAAAGAACAGTAATCGGGAAATGCGCTGACGGGCGGCGGGTTATACCGAGTATAAGAAAAAAATATAGAGGCGTTTTTTAATAAACGCCTCTTTTTCTTGCCTTAAACGTCTGGTTGTGATATAATTATCGACGCGATGAAAGATAAATATGTAAGTCCGTTGTGCGAAAGGTACGCGGACGAAAAAATGCAGAAGATATTTTCACCCGATAACCGCTATTCGACATGGCGTAAACTTTGGGTTGCGTTGGCAGAAAGCGAAAAGCAACTCGGGCTGAATATCACCGACGCTCAGATCGAAGAGTTGAAAGCGCATATATACGATATAGATTACGAAAAAGAGGCGGAATACGAAAGCAAACTCCGCCACGACGTAATGGCGCATATTTATGCTTACGGTGACGTTTGCCCCGATGCGAGGGCTATAATTCACCTCGGCGCGACGTCTTGTTACGTTACGGATAACGCCGACATTCTGCTTATGCGCGAAGGGCTTTGCGAAATCAGAACTCTGCTTGTCAACGCTATTGCCGCCGTATCCGATTTTGCCGAAAAGTATAAGGGTCTGCCGATTCTTGCGTATACACATTTTCAAGCCGCGCAGCCGACGACTTTGGGCAAGCGCGCGACGCTCTGGCTGAACGATCTGGTCGAAGACCTTAAACGGCTGGATTTCGAGCTCGGCAATCTGAAATTTTTCGGTTGCAAAGGAACGACCGGCACGGGCGCGAGTTTTCTGCAACTTTTCGACGACGAAGAAAAGGTCTTCGCGCTTGAAAAACTCATCGCCGAAAAATTCGGGTTTACCGAAGTCGTTCCCGTTTCGGGACAGACGTATTCGAGGAAAATCGACGCGTACGTTCTTGACGTATTGTCGGATATAGCCCAGTCTGCGGCTAAGTTCTCGTCGGATATTCGCCTTATGTGCCATATGAAAGAGGTTGACGAACCTTTCGAGACAAAGCAGATAGGGTCGTCGGCGATGGCGTACAAGAAGAACCCGATGCGCAGCGAAAGGGTTGCGTCGTTGGCGCGTTACGTCATGATAGACGCGCTGAACCCTGCGATAACCGAGGCTCAGCAATGGCTTGAAAGGACGCTGGACGATTCGGCAAACAAACGTATTTCCGTGCCGGAGGCGTTTCTGGCGACAAGCGGAATACTTAACCTTTACATCAACGTAATAAGCGGATTGCGCGTTTACGACAAGGTTATAAAGAAAAATCTCGACCGAGAATTACCGTTTATGGCGACAGAAAACATCCTTATGTATCTCGTCGAAGAGAAGGGGTTCGACCGTCAGGTCGCGCACGAAAAAATAAGGGTACATTCGATTGCGGCGGGCGAACACGTCAAGGTCGAGGGCGGCGACAACGATCTTCTGTCGAGACTTATCGGGGATAGGGAACTCGGACTTACCGCCGAAGAAATAGAAAAAATCTGCGATGCCCACGGTTTTTGCGGGCTTGCCGAAAAACAGACCGAAATCTTTCTTGCAAAGGTCAGAAAAGACGTTCTCGAAAAGAATTCCGATCTGCTCGGCGTAGAGGCGCAGGTTAAAGTATAAAGAAAAATAATATAGGAGATATAAACAAATGCTTACTGCAATAGTCGGTATCAACTGGGGCGACGAAGGTAAGGGCAGAATGGTAGACCTTCTGTCCGACAAGTACGACGTCATCGCGCGTTATCAGGGCGGCAACAACGCCGGACACACGGTAATAAACGAAAAGGGTAAATTCATACTTAACCTTCTTCCGTCGGGTATTTTGCGCGACGACACCGTCAACGTTATGGGCAACGGTATGGTCATCGACCTCGAACACCTTTACGGCGAAATCAAAAGATTGCGCGACGCAGGTATAGAGATTACCCCCGAGCACCTTAAGATAAGCGACAAGGCGACGATATGCATGCCTTACGATAAACTTCTTGACGGACTCGAAGAAGACAGACTGAAAGACAAAAAGTTCGGTTCTACGAGAAGAGGTATCGCTCCCGTTTATTCCGATAAGTATATGAAAAAGACTTTCAGAATGGGCGACCTTAAACATCTGGCGAACCTCAAAGGTAAAATCAAAGACATCGTCGAATGGAAAAACCTGCTTGTTACGGCGTACGGCGTAGAACCCGTAAAAGCCGAGGATATGTACGACTGGCTCGAAAAGTACGGCACGCCTTTCCTCGATTATATCTGCGACGTAGGCGACTATCTCGATACGGCAGTGGAAAACGGCAAGAACGTCATGTTCGAGGCGCAGTTGGGCGCACTGAGAGATATTGACTTCGGTATCTTCCCGTATACTTCTTCGTCTTCGACGATAGCGGCTTATGCGCCTATCGGCGCGGGGATCCCCGAGAGAAAACTCGACGAGGTCGTCGGAATAATGAAGGCTTATTCGACCTGCGTCGGCGAAGGTCCGTTCACCTGCGAAATGTTCGGCGATGAGGCGGAGGCACTCAGAAAAGCGGGCGGCGAGTACGGCGCGGCGACCGGCAGACCGAGAAGAGTCGGCGGGTTCGACGTCGTTGCGTCTCGTTACGGTGTGAAGATGCAGGGCGCAACCTGTATCGCGCTGACCAAGATAGACGTACTTTCGTATCTGAAGAAGATTCCCGTATGCGTGGCGTATGAGGTAAACGGCAAGAGAGTAGAGAAGTTCCCGTTCGGCGAAGACCTCGAAAACGCAAAGCCGATTTACGAATATCTCGACGGGTTCAACTGCGACATCTCGAAGTGCCGCAAGAAAGAAGATTTGCCCGAGAACGCGTTGAAGTATGTAGAGTACCTCGAAAAAGCGGTCGGTTGCAAAATCAAGTATGTATCCGTCGGCGCAGAGCGCGAAGAATACGTCGAAATGTATTGATAACCTATATAATATAATAAAGCACGCGTTGCCTTTCCGGGCAACGCGTGCTTTTGTTTTTCGACTGATAATCGCAAGACCCGAATACGGCTTTCGCAACGAAAACATTAAAGTCTGACGCATTTGTTTTGTATTGCTCTTGTCCTGCTATGCCCGCGACGGTGACACTGGAATTCGGCTTTGAAAGTCGTGCCGATACCTGCGCCCGACGTAACTTTCAGCGTATCGCCGTGATTGTCTGCTATGTTTTTCGCAATGGCAAGACCTAAACCGACGCCGTCGGTCGAGCGCGATTTGTCGGCGCGGTAAAATCTGTCGAACAGATGCGGAATATCTTCTTCGGCAATGACCGACCCGTAATTCTTTACCGCGAATTCCGCTTTCAGCCCCGATTGTGCGAGGGTTATAAGAACTTCTCCGCCTGACGGTTCGTATTTTATGGCATTGTCTATAAGCGTGGCGATAAGGCGTTTATTCCCGATCGGAATGTGAAAGTATATAAAACGTAAAAGGTCGGCGATTATCGTTATAATCTGAAAAAAACTTTATAAAAACCGTCAGTCGTATATTGACTTTCGGGAATTCCGTGTTATTATGCGTCTCGGTAAATAAATTCGGGAGACCGAAAAGAAAAAACAACTATTGTTTCGATAGTTGTTTTTTGTTGTCTCGCGAAAAATAAAATCGGGAGGGTAATGCGGAATGTGACAAAGAAAACTCGGAAGAACAAACAGGATGCGTTGAAAGAGGCTCTTTATAAAAAGGCGGTCGGATACGACAGTTCCGAAACCGTCGAAGAGTATTCCGATAACGACGGAGACCTCGTACTGGTAAAGCGGAAGGTTACGACGAAACCCGTTCCGCCGGATATATCCGCCATAAAACTCTTGCTGGGGCTTGACGGCGGAAACGAAGACTTGTCCGCGCTTTCCGACGAGGAACTCGAAACGCAAAAAAAGAAACTTTTGAAAATTATAAAGGAGAAGATAAATGACGGTGACAAAAATTAAACTCGATCTGAAATGCGATACCGACGGTTGCGACAATATGGTCGAAAGAGAAATTTACCTCAACGGCGAATACGCGCAGTTGAGGCTATGCCGCGACTGCGCGGAAAAACTCTACGACGCGCTGGCGGTCGAATTCTGCAGGCAAAAGCGCGGAGGCAACACGGATGAAAGCAAAAAGTAAAGAGAAAGAATTTTTTTACGAAGACATGATAAACGCCTTATACGATGACTTTTATTCGCGTCAGCGCGAGCGCGGACAGATAGAGCGGCAGTGGGAATTAAATCTGAATTATCTTGCAGGCAGACAGTATTGCGAAATCGCGGCTAACGGCGAAGTCGAAGAAGAGGACAAATATTATTACTGGCAGGACAGGAACTGTTACAATCATATCGCGCCCATTATGGATTCGCGCGTGGCTCGGCTTACGAGAGTCCGCCCCGTAATGAGCGTAAGGGCATCCGGCAGCGAAGAGAGCGACGTGAAGACCGCGAAACTGACTACGGCGGTTCTTAATTCGTCTTACGGCAGGCTTAATATCGACGACGAGATATTCCGCGCGACCGTATGGAGCGAGACCTGCGGCACGGCTTTTTATAAAGTGACGTGGGATAATTCGGCTGGCAGAAAAACCGGCACGAAAGACGGCAAACCCGTATACGAAGGCGACGTGCGCGTCGAGGCGGTATCGCCTTTCGAGATATTCCCCGATTCGCTTTGCGCGGAAAGTATGGAAGAAGTCGAAAGCCTTATCCACGCAAGAGCGGTTCGCGCCGACGAGATTTTCCGCGCTTACGGAGTCGCGGTGAACGGCGGAGACGTCGAAGTGTTTTCGTCCGGGACGGGAAACGGCGGCGGCAGGAGCGTATTGCACGACGCCGTTTTGCTGATTGAAAAATACGAGAGACCAAGCGCGGCGTATCCGAACGGCAGACTGATCGTAGCGGCGGATAAAAAGATACTGCATATCGGCGAATTGCCGTTTATAAACGGCGCGGAAGGGCGCCGCGAAATTCCGTTTATAAGTCAGACCGCGATAGCGCAGGCAGGCTCGTTTTTCGGTTCGTCTATGGTCGAAAGGCTGATACCCGTGCAGAGGGCGTACAATGCCGTGAAAAACAGAAAGCAGGAATTTCTCAATCGTCTCAGCATGGGCGTAATTACCGTCGAAGACGGGTCGGTCGATACGGACGACCTCGCCGAAGAGGGGCTTTCGCCCGGCAAGATAATCGTTTATCGTCAGGGGACGAATCCTCCGTCGATAATGGGTACGGGCAACGTGCCCGACGATCTTTCTTATGAAGAAGACAGACTTCTGAACGAATTCATACTTATAAGCGGCGTCAGCGAATTTTCCAGGTCGGCGTCGGCTAACGGGGCGGTGACTTCGGGCGTTGCGCTGCAACTTCTTATAGAACAGGAAGATACGCGTATGACCGCGTCGGGCGAAAGCGTCAGGGCGGCGGTCAAAGAGATGGGAAAACAGATAATAAGATTGTTCAGACAGTTTGCTACGGGCAGTCGCATAATGAAGAGTTCGGGCGAGACCGGCAAGGTAGAGATGTTTTATTTCAAGGCGTCGGATCTGTCCAGCGACGACGTGGTGTTCGATACCGAGAACGAATTGTCGTTCACGCCCGCTCAGAAAAAGAGCGCGGTTTACGACCTTATTAAGACCGGGCTGTTGTCGGACGAGACGGGTAAGATGAACGAACGCACGAAAGCCAAAGTGCTTGAAATGCTGGGGTTCGGTTCGATAGACAACGCTCTCGATCTCGAAAAACTGCATATTAACAAGGCGGAGAGTGAGAACGTGGCGGGTTTTAAGCACCCGACCGCCGTCGACGAATACGACGACCACGCTCTGCACGTCGCCGAACACACGAGATTCCTGTTGTCTTCCGACAGCGAAGACGTAAGGAACGATCCGACCGCGAAAGAAAACGCGCTCGCCCATTTAAGAGAGCATAAAGCGCGGCTTGCGGGATCGGCAACTTCCGCCGCGGCGGAAAATTAAAATTTACGGGAGGTAATTATGGAGCAGAAAACGAATGCGGTCGATACGGACGCGGCGTACACCGCGGAGGCGGAAAAGAAAGAGAACGCGACAAGCGACCGATCGACGATAGGCAAATTCACGAGCGTTGACGCTCTGTATCGTGCTTACGAACGTCTTGAGGCCGAATTTACAAGGCGCAGTCAAAGGCTGAAAGCGTTGGAAGCGGGGATTTCCGCAGGTTACGGCAAAACAACGCCCGACGGCGCTTTGTCAGGTGGCGGAAAGGGGGAAAATCCGATAACGGCGGAATGCGGCGCCGCCGATACGGTCGAGGCGAAAGCAAGTTCGCCGACGGAGACGGAAAACAAACCCGACGGGGTCTTTCCGCCCGTGACGGACGTTCGCGACGGGGAGATACCGCCGCGGTATTCGCCCGCAAACTTTTGCAAAGGCAGCGCGGTTATCGCGCCGCCGATGCGACCGCGGACTCTCGCCGAGGCGGGAGAACTCGCGAAACTGTATATCAAATATAAAGGAGAAAGTTAAAATATGGTAACTATGACCAGCGCGGACAAAGCGCTTAAAACCTTATATCTCGGCGCGATAACCGAGCAACTCAACACCGAAGTAAACCCTCTTCTGGCGAAGATTAAACAGAGCACCGCCGACGTGTGGGGCAAAGAGATAAGAAGAGTGGCAAGATACGGTATAAACGGCGGAATAGGCGCGGGCAGCGAAACCGGCGACCTTCCCAAAGCCGAGGGCAATCATTACGAACAGTTCGTATGTACCCTTAAAAACCTTTACGGAACGATAGAGATTTCGGACAAGGCGATGAGGGCGTCCGCGAACGATGCTGGCGCGTTCGTCAATCTTCTAAACGACGAAATGGACGGATTGCTGAAAGCATCCGCGTTCAATTTCGGCAGAATGTTGTACGGCGACGGTTCGGGCGTGCTTGCGAAAGTCAGCGCGGCGAGCGTCGGAAATACGATTTCATGCGACAGCGTAAAGAATTTCGCCGTAGGAATGATCGTCGGCGTGTTCACCAACGACGGCGTAGATCTCGGGCTCGGAATGAGACGCGTCACCGACGTCGACAGAGAAAACAACAAAATCACCGTAGACGGCAAAGCGTTTGAAACAGACGACGTAGACGCGGGCTGCACGATTCACATGCAAGGTTCGGTCGATAACGAGATTACCGGTCTCGGCGCAATTTTCAAATCGACGGGCAACATCTACGGTTTGTCAAGGGCGACGCATAAGTGGCTTGTGCCGTATATGAAGACCGATGTCGGGTCGATTACGGAAACCGTCATACAGAAAGCGATCGACTACCTCGACGAGACTGCGGGCAGTAGGGTAAACTTCATCGTATGTTCTTCGGGCGTCAAAAGAGCCTTCCAGAAACACCTTGCCACCTACAAGAGAAACGTAGACGTTATGAACCTCGAAGGGGGTTATAAGGCGTTGTCGTATAACGGCATCCCTATCGTATCCGATCGTTTCTGCCCCGCGGGCACCATGTATCTTCTCAACACCGACGACTTCACGCTGCATCAGCTTTGCGACTGGAAGTGGCTCGAGGGTGAAGACGGCAAAATACTCAAACAAAATGCAGGTAAACCGACTTATACGGCTACTTTGGTTAAGTATGCCGACCTTATCTGCGCGAAACCCTGCGGACAGGCGATGTTGTCCGGCATAACCGAGGAATAATATTAAGGAGGACGGAAAATGACTGTAAAAGACGTAATAACCGAGGCGGCGTATATGGTCGGAGAAACCGATTTCGCGAAGACTTTCGCCGCAGGCGGAGAGGTCGACGCAGACAAGAGAGACGCGTTTTTAAGGTGCTTCAATCTTACCCTGCACGAGACCGCCGTCGAATATCTGCCTATAAGAAAGACCGTTGCGGCTAAAGGCGGCAAGGTCGCGTTTTCTTCTTTCGGGTTTTCCGTTCTCCGCGTCGTCGGCGTATACGGCGCGGGCGGAGAATCGCTTGACTTCAAGGTATTTCCGTCGTATATCGTCACCCCGCCCGAAAACGTTACGGTCGTCTTCGATGCGGCTCCCGTAGATATGAGCGTCGACGACGAATTCGTCTATGATAAAACGCGTATCGGCAAACGTGTGTTCGCGTGCGGCGTCGCAAGCGAATACTGCCTGCAGGCAGGGAGATTTTCCGAGGCGGAAAACTTCGGCAGAAAGTATCGCGCGGGTGCGGAAGGCGAGCCGTGCAGGCGCGGCGGCAGAATGCGACCTTTGAAGAGGTGGGGATTATGAGGGCGTTTTCTTATATCTCTCCGCGCAGCGCGAAAATCAGCGTAAATCCCGTCGGAGAAGTCAACGGGAGAATTGCCGAAGGCGCGGGCGGCTATGCGTATTCGGTGTGTTCGTACAATTTCGATTTAAGCCGCGGAGACATGCGCGACGGCAAGGGGTTTGCGCCCTTGTCGCCGACGCTCGTTCTTCCCTCGCCGTGCAGGCGGATATATTTTTACAAACGATTTTCCGCCGGCGGTGCGGTCGACGACAGGGTATTGTTCTACTGCGACGACGGCTATGTATACGAGCGTAAAATCGGCGGCGGAACGGTGAAAAAAATAACCGATCTGCACTTTTCGGACGAACCGTCGTGCGTGTGTTACAACTATAACGGCGAAGACGTAGCCATATTGTCGTCGGCGGGCGACGGAATGAAAATCTATGACGGAACGACCGTTACCGAAGTCGATTCCGCGCCGTCGGTATCCTCTATGTGCATACACGGCGAAAGATTGTTCCTGACCGACGGTTCGGAGAATAATTCGCTTTGGTTTTCGGACGACTTCGACCCGGGAAACTGGAACGTTTCACTGTCCGAGGCGGGTTTTATCGACATGAGCGGGTCTCGCGGCAGACTGCTTAAAGCGATTGCTTTCGGCGGATACGTCTATGTGTTCAGGACGTACGGCATAACCCGCGTTTACGCTTACGGTGATCAGAGTTCGTTTTCGGTTGCCGACCTATTCGTGTCGTCCGGTAAAATACGCGGCGATTCCATAACCGTGTGCGGAGACTCGGTTCTGTTTCTTGCGTCCGACGGTTTATACCATTTCGACGGATTGTCGACGGTGAGAATTTCGGATGCTTACCGCGACTTTCTGGACCTCGGTTACGAATACGCCAAAGGGGCGTTTTATAACGGCAGAGCGTATTTTATTCTGAGGGATAACTACGGTGGCGCAAATACCGAATGTCTGCTGACGGTCGACCCGAAAAATTACGCCGATTATTATTTTATAAAAGGGGCGAAACCCGCGGATATAGCGGTTATCGGCGGAGAGCAGGCATATAAACTCGTCATTGCAACGACGGACGGAGAGGTGCTGGAACAGAGCGACGACGGCAGAATAAACGGCGTCGCCGCGGAGAAAATCTGGCTCGGTAAATTCGGCGATTTCGGAATTACCGCCACAAGGAAACTACTCGGCGAAGTGTCGTTTTATACCGACGGAAACGTTACGGTGGAGATAAATGCCGACGGCGCGGTGCGTTCTTATTTCGTGGCGGGCAAAAAGACGAGGAGCGTAATCAGACCCGACATACGGGCGGACAGATTCTCGGTGAAAATAAAGAGTACGGAGGTAAACGCAAGGGTGGTCGGACTTACCCTGCGGTTGAGTTATTACGATGACTGACGGAGAATATTACGGAAGACTGGCGCTCGACAAGACCGCCGAACTCGAACGAAGGCTTGAAAACGTATCGGACGAATCTCGGTCATCCGACGTTCGGTACGGGGTAAAAAGTGTTGCCGAAACTCTGGAGTCTTCGCCGATCGACAATACGATAGTCAGAAAAATCCGCTGGCGAGTGGTTGCGAAAACCGGCGCGGAAATCAAAATTTCGTTTAAGACTCCGCAGAAAGGCGCGGTACGGATAACTGTTACTCTTAACGGAGACGAAAAACTGAACGCGCCGATAACGTCGGGAGAGGCGATTTTGCACGTCGGCGGAATTCTGCCCGTCGGAATCAACGTCGCCGTCGTCACGGCGACGTCGGATGCGGCTTTCACCGCGGAACTCGAAACTACGTTTTACGGATATTTTGAGAATTTCGGAAAGGAAAGCAGACTTTCGTATGCCGGCGAAGGGTGCGTGTCGCTTTTAAGCGACGGTACGTTCGGCGTATACGACGTTGCGACGCTCTCGCCCGCGTTTCGTTTTTACGGAGTAAAGACTGCGTCGGCGGTCAAACTGGACGACGGAAGTTTCTGTCTGGCGACGGTGACCGACCGCGGCGGCGCGGAGATACGCTTTGTAACGAAAAGCGGCGAAGAAATACGAAAATTTACGCTCGGTACAGGCTACGTCGCGTTCGCGGCGAGAAAAAACGGCGGCGGAGCGATAGTCTATGCGGCGAAAAACGCAAGACTGAAAGAAATCTCGGTTACGTCCGACGGGGTTGCCGAAGTCCCTGCGCAGATCAGGTGTATCGGTTTGAGTTACGCCGAATACGGCGACGTGAAATTGCTCGGCGTAAGAAATCCTTACGGATACGAATACGTTTACGAGGTGGAATGATGACGGTGAAAAAACGGACGGGTTTAGGCAAAAAAGACGTAGTCGCGGTCTGCGCCGCAAGCGTACCGACGGTCGTTTTCGGTATCGGCGGCGAATGGTTCGCGCGGAAGACGAGCGACCGTAAAGAAAGCGGACTCAAAGCGATAGGCGGCGTCGACGCGGCTATAATAATCGGAGACAAGACCGTGGTCTGTTCGGACGACGAGTTGAAGATACTGTAAAATCGGAGGTAAATAAAAATGAATATCAGAGTATCGGCGAAAGACGTTTTAAGCCTTATGAGCGCGTCCGCCGGGGAGAATAAAAAGAGTGAAGACAAACAACGCGAGGCGAAGACTGAAAAGTCTGAAAAGACGTACAACGCGAAGAAAGACGCGCTTTACGACAAACTCGAAAAAATAACGCGGGATTACGAGAAAAAGGACACGCGGACCTATAACGGCACGGTCGTGCCCGATCTTAAAGAGAAGACATACGACGCGCCGACCGACGAAGAGATTACCGCTTACGTTACGGCGGAAGAGAAGTCCGCGACAGCCGATAAAAAGGCTAAGGCGGAAAAGACCGCGGCAGACAAAAAAGCGGCGTTGTCGGCGAAAATCGACAGCGTGAATTCCGACGTCGGTGAAACCGAAAAGCGTATAAACGCCGCTTACGACGCGGCGAAAGAAAACGCGTCGAACGAGGCATTAAAGCGCGGTATAGCGCGTTCTTCGATAGTTTCGGAACAACTTAAGGAGTTGGACGAGGGCAGAATCGAAGACGTTGAAAACGCGTATGAAAACGGCAATCGCAGAATATCCGCCATAAACGACGAGATAGACGAATTGTCGTCGGGGCTTACGGACGCGCTCAACGCGCTCGACATAGACGAGGCGGTGAGGATAAACGAGCGGATCGTAAAACTTAAAGACGAAAGAGAGAAAAAACAGAACGAAGTTCTCGAATACAACAACGCGTTGAAAGAGAAAAAAGCCAGATTGCTTACGCAACTCGGCGGAATCGATCCGACGGAAGAAAATTCCGACGAATTCGTAAACGCCCGGGCGGAAAAATTCCGCGCGCTGTACGATTATTACAGAAAATCGGCAGACGCGGCGACGGAAACCGCCGAAGATAAAAACAGAATAGAAAAGTACGTCGGCGGCGACGGATACGAGTATCTTCGCAGGATGCTCGGGCTTTAAGCGGTCGGCAAAACGGATCGGGAAGGACAGAGTTTCTCCCGCTCCGTTTTTCGTTTACGGCGATTTCGTTTGAAAAATTTGAAAAAAAAACGGCTGATTGCGTTTTTTCTTTTACTTTTACCGTCTTATATGGTAGAATATTTATACTAGGAGTGTTATATTCTGTTATGAAGAAAATTTTAGCGGGCGTTGCGTCCGTCATGGCGGCGGCGATCGTCCTTACGGGGTGTTCCGCGAATACTAAAAACTTCGGCGCGACGTATTTCGATAAAAATGCGTCCGATTCGGGCGTGGCGAGCGTAAACGAAAGGCTCACCTACGACGTCTACTCTTTCAGAGACGAAGACCCGCGCGGAAACACCGACAAATTCGGTAAAATCGCCGCGCTTAACGAAAAACTGACATTTAACGTAAGCGAACAGTCGTCTTACGTTACGACGATAAAGACGTCGGGCGACGGCGAGTATTATGTGTTTACTTCGACGCTTAAAGTCAAGGGCGCGTACGTTTATGATACGGATAAGGAATACGCAGTCGACGACGAAACCGTGACCACCGTCGAATTCAAAGGGATAGGCTCGAAGTTCAAGCCGATTTCGGTAAAGAGAACGGCTACGAACGTCGTTCCGCTGTCCGTTGCGCCGACTTCCGAAAACGATTTCGTCAGACTTGCCTATACTTATACGGTCGATTACGGCAAGAACGCCGTAATATCCGTCAGCGCGGACGACGAGCAGAGCAAAGATTATTTTCAGGCTCAGACCCGCAAAGATACGGTGATTAAAAAATACGATAAAAAGGAATTCGTCGAAAACGACATTCTGTTTACGGTATTCCGCAACTTCGACTATACGTCGGGATTTTCGTATTCGTTCAACACTATCGACGCGATCTCGCAATCTCTTACTTCGGTTACGGCAAGTACGGTATCCGCGTCGACCGATAAATCGCCCGTAACGTTGCTTAAAATGAGAGATACCAGACTTTACGGCAGGTCTGTACCCGCATTCAATGCCGTCGGCATAAAATTCGCCACGACCGGCAGATACGCAAGGACTTTCGCTTATTGCTACTATGCCAACTCGGTAAACTGGAACGGCGAAACCGCCGCCGAAGAAAAGGCCGACGACGGTAATCAGACCAGAAGAGTTCCCGCGCTGATTGCTCAGCCGTCGATACACAATACGGGTTATCTCGTTTTCGCGCTTAAATCGGCGGAATAACGAGACGAACGAAAGCATATATTATATCGAATTATTACCGCGCGGCAAACAGCGTCCTCGCGGCGGGAGGTATAATATATGTTGAAAGCAGAATATCAGACGATAAAATGCGAACGCGCCGCGTCGGCGGAAGTGAGGACTTCCGCGGAGGCGGCGCTCAGAACGCCCGAAGAAGTCAAAAAACCGATTTCGGTTTCGGCTGCGGCATTCGTAACGGCGACCGAAGACAGGGGCGAGACGACGCACGTTAAGGCGCAGGTGGCGTTCAGACTCGTCTACCTTGCCGAAGACGGATATAAAAAATGCGAAACGCAAGCCGATATACAGGCGGAAATTCCGCTCGGCAACGCCGCGGTTATCGTAAAAGCCGAAGACGCCAGAGTTACTCTGTCGGGCGACGGATACGTCGCGCGGTGCTCGGTGACGTTTGTCGGCGAAGGGACGAAGACCGAAGAGGTTAAAACCGTAATCGGCGGAGACGGACTTATAGTAAAAGAGACGGCGATATCCGTCGACGAAAGCGTAGGGCGGAATTTCGACGAATTTACCGTTTCCGACGAATTTGAAACGGGGTATTCGATAAGCGAAGTGCTGGCGCACGGTCAGTCGGTAAGAATCAAGAACGTCGAAAGCGGAGTGTCGCGCGTAGTCGTGAGCGGCGAGGTCGACGTGGAAGTAAAGGCGTTGACGGCGGTCGGCGACGATCTGGTAAAAGAAAGACGCAACATTCCGTTCAGGTGCGAAGTCGCCTGTCCGGGCGCGTTGCCCGACATGAAAGCGCGCGGCGGCGCAGAGGTCAGACGCGCGGCTTATAAGGTTTATGCCGACGAGGCAAAGAACAGGAGCAGCATCGCCGTCGAGATAGTTTTATTCACTTACGGCGAGGCGATAGGGTGCAAAGACGTATCGGTCGTAACCGACGCATATTCGCTGACCGACGAGGTCAAACTCACCGAAACCGCGGTCAGAACCGAACGTTTTACGGGTGAAAAATACAAAGAGGAGCGCATAATTTCTTCGGCGAGCGGAGATGCGCCCGAAGGCGGTCGACTCGTAGGGGCGTTCGGCGAAACGATCGGAATTATTTCGGTCGATCGGAACGGCGGCGTTACGACCGTAAACGGTGTCGTCAAAGCCGACGTCGCATTCAGAAACGCCGACAACGGAACGTCGTGCGTTGTCGCTGAGTCGCCGTTTTCTATAGAAATAAACGATTGCGACGAAACCCGCATAAAGCGCGTTACGCTGTGCGACCTTGCCGCAAGGGTAAGGAACGGCGGAATAGAGTTTGAATACGTTATCGGCGTGCGTTACGGCTGTTACGCCGCAGAAGAGACGTTATGCGTCACGGATGCCGAATCTGCGGGCGAAAGAAAGAAAAAGACGTGCGCCATAAGCGTTTACATACCCAAAGCGGATGACGATTTATGGGATATATCAAAGCGTCTCGGGCTTAAAGAAGACGATATAACCGCGCTCAACCCCGATCTCGATTTCCCGCTCCGCGGCGACGAAAGAATAGTTATTTACAGACAGAAAGTCTGATACGGGGCGAAAAACGGGGCGTTGCGACGCCCGTAAGAAGATATACGAATGAAAGTAAAATTAAAAACTTATGCCAAAATAAATCTGACGCTTAACGTCGGCAGACCCGAAAACGGATTTCACCCGATAGACAGCATAGTTACGACGGTCGATTTATACGATATAATAACGGCGTCGAAACGCAGAGACGACGAAATTCGCTTTACCATGCGCGGTTTGGGCGAATTCGACATAAAGCAAGCCGACAACAACGCATATAAGGCGGCGGCGGCGTTCAGAGAGCGTTTCGGTACCGGCGGTTTTGATCTGACGGTCGACAAACGCATAGCGATCGGCGGCGGGCTGGGCGGCAGTTCCGCCGACGTTGCGGGCGTACTGCGCGCGCTGAAAAAACTTTTCGACGTGAGCGAAGACGTAAAACCGCTTGCCGACGAACTCGGCAGCGATTGCGGGTATCTTCTCGTCGGCGGAACGGCAAGAATAAGCGGCAGGGGCGAAAAGGTAGAGCCTGCCGCCAAAGACCTCGAGGGGTATGCCGTCATTGTTTACTGCGATACGGGCGTGTCGACAAAGGAATGTTATGCGGCGTTCGATACGCTTTGCGGTAATTCCGACAAAGCCGACAACGACCTTGCCATGAAAGCGATAGAAAGCGGAGACTTCGATACGCTTTGTAAAAACGTGTCGAACGGGTTGTCCGACGCGGCGAAATCGCTGAACGACGAAATCGGCAGAAATCTGGCTGCGGTAAAAGAACTTTCTCCGTCGGCATATGCTGTTACGGGCAGCGGCTCGTGCGTGTACGCGCTTTACGAAAGCAGAGAACTCTGCGACTGGGCGGCGGATAAACTCCGTAAGGCGGACATGGATTGCGAAGTCGTGAAATTCGTTCCGAGATATAAAAATACATAGCGGCTCTTTCCGGCATGCCAGCCAAGAATAAAACGAACCGTGGTCTGACGACGTATTTTTGACTAATACGTCGTTGCGCTCGCGGCTTATACGTCTAGTATTAACCCGTTCGCGCGCCTTGTCTTATCCTAAAAATCCGCCGTCAGACTTGCTAGCAACCAAAACGCCGATATTTTTGATGATTTTTGGTAAAGGCGAGTGCAGACGTACTAGACGTACTTCAAACGAGAATTTGACAAAAAGCGCGAAAATAGCGGCGTTTTGGCAAGGTTCGTTTTATTCTTGGCTGGCATACATGACGTAATGCGCCCGAACGGTCGCGAGAAATGACGAAAAAGACGCCTTTCGGTAACCGGTGAAGACGAATATAATCCATGTTAAATAATTTTTAGTATAATCTCCGTTCATACGGTCGATAATCGATCGGCGAACGGAGGTTTTTTATAATGAAAAAATTTACGGGTAAAACCCTGAAAAAAATCTGCATAAGTTTCGGGATAATCTTCATAATACTTTTAACGATATCCTGCGCGTGGGCTTGCGGCGTGAAAAAGGAGAATACCGAATATCTTCGCATACACGTCAGAGCGAATTCAAATTCCGACGAAGACCAACGGGTTAAATACCTTGTGAGGGACGCAATCGTCGAAAAGTTGACGCCGTTGGTGGCGGAGTGCGAAACCAAACGCGCCGCAATCGAAATGCTGACAAGAGAAAAAGACGGACTGGAAAACCTTGCAGACGCCGTACTTGTATCGAATAACTTCGCCTATAAGTCGAAAATCGAGATAAAGAACGAAGAGTTTCCGACTCGCGTTTACGACGGCGAGACGCTTGAAAGCGGTTATTACGATGCGATTATAGTGTCCCTCGGCGAGGCGAAAGGCGATAATTGGTGGTGCGTGGTGTATCCGCCGTTGTGCTTTTCGACGGACAAGCCCGTTTACCGCTCAAAAATAGCGGAAATCATCGGCAATTTCAGACGAAAGCGAGGATAGCGATAGGAGGAAAATTTTTAATGAACAGAAAGGCAAAAGCGTTGATTGCGGCGCTGGTCGCCGCGACTGTCATCGGCGCGGTAGGCGTGACTTCGGCAGGGGCGAAAAAGTATTACGAAACAGCCCGCGGCGAAGACGCGTTTGTCGAGACGCTGACCGTAAAACAGGGCAGTCGGGGCGACACGGTAAAGCAGATTCAGCAAAAACTCAAACGCTGGGGATATTACAGCGGCAGCGTCGACGGTATATTCGGGTCCGGGACGAAAAAAGCGGTGATATACTTTCAGCAGAAAAACGGGCTTACCGCCGACGGTATCGTAGGGGCTAAAACTCTTGCCGCGCTCGGAATATCGGCAGGCGGCACGACTACGACTTCGTCGTCGTATACGAGTTCGGATACCAATCTTCTCGCAAGGCTTATATACGCCGAGGCGAGAGGGGAAACTTATTCGGGCAAGGTCGCGGTAGGCGCGGTCGTTCTCAACAGGGTAAAAAGCCCGTCGTTCCCGAATACAATATCGGGTGTAATTTATCAGCCGTATGCGTTCACCTGCGTGTCCGACGGACAGATCAATTTAAGCCCCGACGCGTCTGCGTTGTCAGCGGCGAAAGACGCGATGAACGGTTGGGATCCGGCTTACGGCAGTCTCTATTATTACAATCCGTCCGTCGCGACGAGTAAGTGGATTTTTTCGAGAAAGACGGTGGTTACGATAGGCAAACACGTCTTTGCGCTGTAAGGAGGTATTATGGAAAACGAAAATAAGAAAAAAGACGCCGCAGTGGATAAAGTCGAAAAAATAGTCGACAACGGCGCGAAAAAATCTACGGACGACAAGCCGTTTGAAAAAGCGCAGAACGTCAAAAAACAAACCGCGGGCAAACAGCCTGCGAAAAAACAGAGCGGACGCGGTAAAAAGAAGAGAGGAAACGCAAAGGCAAAAATTACCGCCGAAAAGGTCAGAACCGAGAAAGCCGAGAAAAAACTGAAAGAGCGTCAGGCTAAAAAAGCCGCGCGCGTAGCCGCCGAAAAGGAAAAACGTGAGCGCAGGCGCGTTAAAGCCGAAGAAAAAGCCAAAACGGCAGCCGAGGCAAAACAGGCTAAGCAAAAGAAAATACGCGCCGCAAAAATAGCAAAAAAGCGCAAAGCCGAAAGCGTAAAAGCGCTTAAAATTCAGAAACACGAAGAGCGTCTGGCGAAAAAAGAGGCGTTGAAACACGAGAGCAAAGAGGAAAGGCAGAAACGCCTTGCCGCCGAAAAACAGGCTAAAATAAAGATAAGGGCAGATAAAGCAGCCGCCAAAGCCGATCTGAAAAAGAAAAAATCGGAAAGAAAGACCGAGAAAAACAGATTAAAAGCCGAACGAAGAGCGGAAGTCGCGAGGATGAAAGCCGAAAGAAAAGCCGAGAAATCAAAGGCGAAGAATACGAGAAAGTCCGAAAGACAGAAAACCCGCGCAAAGAGGGGTATCGGCGGCTGGCTTGCCGCGGTTATTTCTCTGGGGTGTGCGGTGCTTATACTCGGATCGTTGCTTACCGTTCAGTTTATAGGCGTGGGCGGCGGCAGTCATCCGGCGATGAACGCATCTGCCAATACGGCGCGTAACTTTTACGATTTCGTCGGTTACGTCGACGGTATGGAAACGGACATGTCCAAGGTATTCGTTTCGACGGATAACGGCGGCAGACAGAAAATTCTGACCGAGTTGTCGCTTAAAAGCAATCTTGCCGATTCCGCGCTGGCGCAGTTGCCGATTGCGGACGAGTCGAAGTATTACACGTCGAAGTATATAAATCAGGTCGGCGATTACGCCAAATATCTCAATAACCGTCTTATAAACGGCGACAGCCTGACGAAAGACGATCTTGACAACCTGCAGAAACTCTACGAAATAAACGTCAACTTAAAATCGGCATTGTCGACTTTGGCGGTAGGCGTGGGCGAGAATTACGACTTTAAGAATCTTGCCGAAAACAACGCGAACGACCTTATCGTAAAGCAGTTCAACGAACTCGAAAAATCCGCAGTCGATTATCCGCAGATGATTTACGACGGACCGTTCTCCGACGGACTGGATGCGATAGAACCCAAAGGGCTTGACGGCGAAGAGATAAGCAAAATGCAAGCCGAAGAGAATTTCAACAGAGATTTCGCATCGTACGGAATTAAAAAGATAATCGAAACTTCGGCTGTCGAAAACACCAAGATTGATTGTTACAGCGTTATCGCCGAAACCGAAGAGGGCGGCGACGTGGCTGCGCAGTACACGGTAAAGGGCGGAAAACTTCTTTCTTTTCTGGCGAGAAAAGAGTGCGCAGACACCGAAATAGACGAGGATGCCGCCGAGAGGAGCGCAGAAGAATTCCTTGCCGCGGCGGGCTTTAAGAACATGAAACGCGTATGGCGTTACGAAACCGACGGCGTCGAATATTTCAATTACGCTTACGTTCACGACGGCGCGATAGTCTACCCCGATCTCGTCAAACTCACGGTCTGCCGCGAAACGGGCAGAGTCACGGGTATGGACGCCGAAGAATATTATCTCAATCATACCGAAAGAGGTAAATTCACCGCAAAGTATTCTATAACGCAAGCCGAAGAAAAGGTAAACGACACGATTTTGGTGTCGGGCAGAAATCGCGCGATAACCCCGATAGGCAACGGTAAAGAGACGGTCGCTTACGAGTTTATCGGCACTTACGAGGGCGATACCTATTACGTCTTCGTCGACGCGAATACTCTTAAAGAAATAAAGATTTATAAAGCCGTCGATACCGACGAGGGAAGATTGCTTATATAATAATAGGATAAATTCGCTTAAATAAAAATACCGCCCGCAGGCAGATGCCTGCGGGCGGTATTCGGTTATAAACCGTTGTTGTTATTGTTTGTCGCCGTTATCGTCGTTGTCGCCGTAGTCGTACTCGGTCGCCGTGTCATCGGCGTCGGGCGCCTGAATGTCTATCGTCGGTTTGGCGTCGGCTTTGGTCGCTTTGTTCTTGGCGTTTCTTACGGAATATCTGCTGCCGTTTTCGTGTGCGGACTTCTGATCGTAGCCGGTGTAGTAAGACTGAGTTTTAGCCTTCTTACGTCTGGAGTCTGCGACAGCCTTTCTTACGATGATCGCTATAAGCGCGACGATGATTACAGCTGCGATTATTATCGAAACTATCTGTAACCAGACGTAACTGCGGGCGGTGTCTTCGGTCGTCGTATCGGACGAAGAATCGTCGGACGAGTCGTCGGAAGAATCGTCATCGTTCGCGGACGAATCTATAACGTAATCCTTAACGTCGAAACGATACAGGCGAACCGTTGCGTTGTCTTCGGTAACGTCGCCGACGGAAGGAATTTCGGGAAGGGCGTAAGCGTAAAGGGTTTCCGCGTCGAGGATTATCGTGCGAAGATTGCCGTTGCCGTCTTTCAGGCGTTTGCTTTCGCTGTTTTCGGCTTTGGCATCGTCGTCGGACGCATAATAGTAAGCGGTTCTCTTGCCGATGCCTTTGCCGCCGAACTTGTAATCTTCGAGGCTCGATTTAAGCGTATCCTCCGTGGAAACGTCTGAAGACGTTCCGGTCTGAACCGTGCCGAACATCGCTACGCCTGCGCCGTCTACGCCGAACTCTAAGCGGAGCTTCATTGCCTCGTCGCCGGTTTTAACGATAAAACGAACGAGAACGTAGCCGTCGCTCAAAGCCGCGGCGTTGCTCGATACCGTCATCGACGCGACGTATTTCTTGTCGTTTATGCCGAGCGAAAGGTAACCGTCTTCTTCGCCGCTTTCGATACTCGCTATTTTGAATAAGTTGATAACGGCTTTCGTGTTCGCGCCTACGCGTACTTTTACGGAGAATTCGTAAGCGGTGTTCGCGCTTACCGTTTTGTCGCTGCCGGCAAGAAGTGTAAGTCCGCTGCCGCCGTTGAGTACCATAATCGGCTGAACGTTCTTATTGTCGGTGGTGGTTTTGCTTATGTCGTTGAGGTCGCCGAGAAGGGTCGCGACGTCGTTGTTGCCGTAACGCGTGACGTAAGCGTCTGCGTACGCGCTGTTTACGATACCGGTCGTCGAACCTTCGGCGGATCTGAGAACTCTTACCGAAACGTTGGTATCGGTGAGGTTTACCGCGCCCTTTTTGAGGGTGGTCTTGGCATCTACGTCGGAAACCGTGTATTCGTAAGTGTCGTCGTTATCGTCGTCGTCCTTATTGTAGTCGTCGAAGTGGTCGCCGATAAGCGAAACTTTTACGGAGTTGGTAGAAGACGCGGCGTTATATTCGTCGGTCGTAACCGCGTCGAACGCGAAATCTTTGAATATCGCGTATCCGGTGGGAAGAGTGTAGGGGTCGGACGTCTTGTCGGTTGGACCGAAATCGAATCTGACCTTGAAGTTCATATCTTCTTCGTACTTGGTGCAGACGTAGAAAGTATATCTTACATAACCGTCGGTGTATTCGGCGGTCGAAGACGTCGTTGTGAACGAACTGAATTTGCCGCTCGAACTTTCGGTGTCGCCGTCGTTATCCATAATAATAACGGACGCGCCGATCATCGAACTTACGTCGGTTTTGACTTTCGCGAGGAAAGTCAGTCTGTAATACTTGATCTGCTCGTCGTCGGACTGAGTGTAATCCGCAGCCGGAACGCCGAGTGCGTTGCCGCCGAGCGCGCTTATCGTGTAACTGTACGACGAACCCATTATCGCCGAATTATCCGCGCCCACGTCGGGGAATACCATATAGACGGCGTTAGAGATTTTTTCTTCTTTGCCGTCGATTGTAAGCGTCTTTTCGCCGGAGGTATATCCGACTTCGCCTGCCTCGGATACGGGATAGAACCGACCGTCCGGGTCTCTGTCGGTACGAACCTGATTGTAAGTGCCGTTGCCGTCGGTTACGGTCTTGGTCGCGTAGGACTTATCGAAATTGAGACTTACGGTTCTCTCGGTGACGTTTTCGGTTATGACGCCGCTTTCGTCAACGGAGATTTCGCCTTCGTCGCGGGTGTCGTAATAATTTTTGACTACGTTTGCAGCGGGCGCCTCGGATGTCTTTACGGTCGTGTACGCGACGTTGTCGAAGAACGCGAAACCGCTTGCGAAACGGGATCTGTTCACGTCGTCGCCCCTGCCTAAGCCGAGCGAAATCGTAAGTTGGGTCGACGCCGTGGCGGAGGGGGTAACGGATATGATATATCTTACCCATTTGCCGTCGGTGTCGATGTTTTCGATTACGAGGTCGTCTACGGAGACGGAGCCTACCGTACCGGAAATCTTTATGAACGCCCCGGTCTTTGCGCCGACGGTGGCTTTAACGTCTTTGGTGTTGACGTAAACCGAGAATACGCCTGTAGCGTCTGCGGGTACGGTAATCTTCTGCGAAGAAGTCATGTACTGCGCCGTGCCGAGTTCGTCGGAAGTCTTGTTCTGAATTACCAGTATTTTAGAGCCTTCGGTATTCATGTTTTCGTCGAGGAACTTCGCGCCTTCGGCAACGGTAGCCGCGCCGGGATTGAAATCGCCGGAGGGTTTATACTTGTCGTCGAGTTTGTCGAACGCGGAAGTGTCGATAATACCGTAGCCGCCCGTCGAAGTGGGGGCTTGTACGGGCGAAGAACCGCTCCTGTATCTCGTCCACCTGATCGAAGTGTGGTAGGGCGACGTAGCGGATACGTCGTCGGTATACCATTCAAAGTCGCCGTTCGCTATCGACTGTTCGTCGGAGGGCTTGTCCTCACTCGAAGAAGAGGAAGAACTGCTCGAAGAGTTGTTATTGTTATTCTTCGAGCAAGCCGCCGAGAATGCGAGAACGAGCGACAGCGTAAGAACGGCTACAAGCGTGAAAAACGCTTTGAGGTTGAACTTTTTGCCAAGTCTTGTCATACTGCACCTATGCAACCTTTAACGCGCGGTGACGGCGTATAAAGGTCGAATATATTTTTATACTCGACTATTATACAATATTTTTTTATCGAATGCAATTTTTTTTGCGACGATTATATAAAATTATGTAAAAAATCCGTAAAAACGGCGTCGCGCCGCGCGGCGTTGAATATAACGTCGGAAAGCGGCAATAATAAAACGGAGGAATTTATCGTGAACGAAAAAGTCAAAAACAAACTGTATCTTATTCTTACCGGGGTTGCGACCGGCGTGGCGAACGGTTTTTTCGGCGGCGGGGGCGGAATGATAGTCGTTCCGCTGATGACGTTTCTGCTGAAAATGAAAACCAAGGTCGCGCACGCCACCGCGATTGCCGTCATACTGCCGGTAACGCTCGTAAGCGCGACGATATATATCGTAAAGGGATATTTCGACTGGAAGATCGGCTTGCCGTCGGGTCTGGGCGTGGTCGGCGGCGGAATAGCCGGAGCGTGGCTTTTAAGTAAACTCAGCGCCGGCTGGGTTACGCGTATATTCGCGCTTGTAATGTTTGCCGCGGGCGTCAAACTCGCGTTTTTCTGATTATGCTTAAAATAATTTTGCTCGTTCTGGCGGGCGTCGCGTCGGGGGTTCTCGGCGGAATGGGTATGGGCGGCGGCACCGTGCTTATACCCGTACTGACCATATTTTTCGGCGTAAAACAAAAAATCGCGCAGGCGGCGAATCTCGTCGCATTCATTCCGATGGCGGTCATATCGCTGATTCTGCACGTTAAAAACGGACTTGTCGAAAAGGAAGGGCTTTTGTGGATAATCGTACCCGCTTGTCTGGTGTCGCTGGGCGGAAGTTTCGCCGCAGCGTATATCGACGGTAAAATTCTCGGGCGTATTTTCGGCTGGTTTCTGCTTGCGTTGTCGGTGTTTCAGTTCTTCTCGGAAGAAATAACCGAGAAAATCGAAAAAAAGAGCGGCGATTGTGAAAAGGGTAACAAAACGGCGACAAAATGCACGAAAAGGTGACTATTTTGCACAAATGTGAAAAAATGGTATTGCCAAAATTTCCGAAGTATGTTATTATTCATACGCATTGAAAAATCGTATAAAAAAACGCCGAAAAGCAAGGTCTTTCGGGGATTGTCTGACCTGTCGGGCTTTTCGGCAAATTCTTTGAAGAGAGGATTATTTGTGGAAAAAATAGGCATTATCGACCTCGGGTCGAACAACGCAAGACTGGTTATAGTCGAAATGCTCGGTGACGGGCATTTTATCGTTATAGATCAGATCAAAGAGAGCGTAAGGCTCGGCAAGGATATGGAGCGCGACGGGTTTCTGAAACCTCAGCGTATCGCCGAGACGATGCGCACGCTTAAAATGTTCCGTAAACTGTGCGACGCATACGGTATCGAAAAGATAATCGCCGTGGCTACCGCGGCTGTCAGACGCGCCAAAAATCAGCGCAGTTTCCTTGACGAAGTCGCCACTACCTGCGGGATCAAGTTCAGGGTTCTTTCCGCCGAAGAAGAGGCGGTTTACGTCTATCGCGGCGTAATCAACACCATGGACATACCTAAGGGTGTCATTCTCGAGATCGGCGGCGGCAGCACGAAAATCGTCAGATACGTCAGAAAAAATCTACTCAATTACGAGACTTTGCCGTTCGGCGCGGTTACGCTTACCGAATTGTTCGCCGCGGACGGGTTACGCCCCGAAGAGCAGGCCGCCAAGGTCGAGGAATTCTTCGTCGAGCAGTTAAAACGTATCGAATGGCTTAAAGAACTCGACCCCGAAACTCAACTCATCGGCGTCGGCGGGTCTTTCAGAAGTCTTTGCAAACTCAGCAAACTCATGAAGAAGAGTCCGCTCAACAACGTACATAACTACCGTATACCCGTCAGCGAATTCGACAATATCTATAATATGATTAAAGTTCTCGACCTCGACAAGAAGAAGAGAATAAAGGGTATTTCCGGCGAACGCGCTGATATTCTTCCCAGCGCGCTGGCGGCTATTTCGGCATTCGTCAAGTACGTCGGGTTCGAGCAGATCGCGATTTCGGGTTGCGGTCTCCGCGAGGGCATAATGTTCAATTACGCCGTTCCGACCACGGTCGAAAAGCCGATAAGCGACGTACTCAATTACAGTCTGCAGACTCTGGTCAGATTTTATAACTGCAATCCCAAACACGTCGAACACGTCGTCGGGTTATCGGTTCAGCTTTTCAAACAGTTAAGGGTTCTGCATAAATTCCCGAGGCAATATCTTAAAATACTCAAAGTCGTCGCCACTTTGCACGACGCAGGCGCGGCTATCAAGTATTACGATTACGAAAAACACACCGCATACATAATACAGAACGCCAACATCTACGGGCTTACGAGCCGTGAAATGGTAATGGCGTCGTTTGTGGCGGCGGTGCATAAAAACGACGAATTCCAGATGAGCGAAATAGCGAGGTATAAAGAATTCGTCACCGAAGACGACGTCGACGCCATCAGAAAACTCGGCATTATGCTCCGTATCGCGGAGAGCCTCGACAGAAGTATGTCGGGTTGCGTCAAAGGTCTTAACTGCGACGTACTCGGCGATTCGGTCATAATGAAGACCGAGGTCGAAGGCGATGCGTCGCTCGAAATCAAAGACGCGCTTAACGCCGCAAACGATTTCAGACGCATCTTCCGTAAAAATCTCGAAATTCTGTAAAGTATGCCAGACAAGAATAAAACGAACCTTGCCAAAACGCCGCTATTTTCGCGCTTTTTGTCAAATTCTCGTTTGAAGTACGTCTAGTACGTCTGCACTCGCCTTTACCAAAAATCATCAAAAATATCGGCGTTTTGGTTGCTAGCAAATCTGACATCGAATTTTAGTATAACGAAAGCCGCCGCGGAATGATTTCCGCGGCGGCTTTCGTTATAATTTACTTTTGTTTTTCGCATCGGAGAATGTCTTTGAACAGCGGTATCAGCAGGACGAGAGACGCCAGCGTCCATGCTCCGGGATCGCCGAGACATGTCGCTATGTATGCCGCGCGCGATGCGTCGGCGTTTATCGCTCCGCCGTTCACGATTACCGGCAGAAAAGCGCAAATCACGGTACGCGCTATCAGTTCGGCGACGCCCGCGGCGAGAACGTAACCGGATTTTCCTATGCCCTGAACCGCGCTGCGCACGACTATTAAAAATCCGAGTACGCAGTACATGAAAAACGCAACGTAAACGTAGTCGTTACCGAAACGCACGGTGGCGTCGCTTATTTTGTCCGCGCTCATGAAAACGTATTGATATGCTCCGTTTATGCTTAACAAAAGCGCGGCTATAAGACAGAAAACATATATTATCAGCGTCATTACGAGAGATTGCAGCACGCCTTTGCGGATGTTTTCGCGATTGCCTTTCCCGTAATTCTGGGCGTTGAAACCGAGTATTGCCGCGCCGAGCCCGTTATAAAACGAAATCAGGAAATTGAACAGTTTGCTGCCTGCGCCGAAGCCGTTCTGCGCGGGTGTTCCGTCGACCATTATTCCGTCGGTTTTGACGTCGAATTTCACTATTACGCTCTGCATGACGATAACGCCTATCGCGAGAATGGAAAATTGCAGTCCGAGCGGCAACCCCTGTTTAAGGTGAGCCCACAGCGATTTGAACCCCGCTTTGAAATCCTCTTTTTTCAGTCTGAGCGGTTTGTATTTTATCACGGTATACGCAAAGCATCCGACCACGCTTAAAGCCTGCGTCAGAACCGTTGCGAGAGCCGCACCCGCCGGACCCATATTAAGGGCGGTGAGAAACAGCACGTCGAGCGCGACGTTGAGGGCGGTGGAAATTACCAGAAACAAAAGCGGAGTTACGGAATCTCCGTAAGAACGCAGTATTCCGCAGATGAAATTGTACCCCATCTGCGTTATGATCCCCGCGAAGATTATCAGGCAGTAGATATACGCCGATTCGTAGACGGTTTTGTTCGTCGGCGTCACGTTTATAAGACCGAGTAACCACGGCAGCAGGCATATCGACACTATAGTCAGAATCACCGATATTATTACCGAAAGGTATATCTGCGCTACGAACGATTGTCTTACGCCTTTTTCGTTGCCCGCTCCGACACGGTTGGCGGTTATAACCCCGAACCCCGCCGTACAGCCGAATGCGAATTGCAGGAATATAAACGTAAGCGGAAACGTATCGTTTACGCCTGCGACCTGTTCCGCCGAAAGTACCTGTCCGCAGATTATGGCGTCGGTAAGAACGTAAATCTGTTGCAGGAAGTACGACAGCATTATGGGCGCGCCGTACCTTAAAAGCACCTTCCACGGAGTACCCGTCGTAAGATCTACGGGACGGGTGAGTTTATTAAAAAATGCGCGTAAAGTCTTCATACGCGCATATTTTAATATTTGTTTCGGAATTTCGCAAGCGTTTGAAATAATTTTCTTAAATTATTTTACACAGTAAAGCGCGACGGCGACCGCGCCGGCGATCAGCGCGAAAAAGCCGATGACCGAGAATATTCCGACGAATACGTCGAGACCTTTCGGTACGTCTGATGTCTTTTCGGAAGGCTCGTATCCGGCTGATTTGCCTTTCTTTTTTGCCGCGCCTTTCGCAAGAAGCTTATCCAGAGTACCCGCCGCCGCTCTCGAAAACCCGAGATAGGCGTAAAGAATGAATAAATCGAGCGTCGCAAGTCCGATCCCCGCCGCGAGCAGCAATACGAAAAATCCTCCGATTCCGCTTGTTTTGAATAATTCGAATCCCCAGAATTCTATGCCGATCGAGCCTGCGGACATCAAAGCGAGAAATATTACAAGTAATATCCTCGATGCCGTTCCGCCCCTTTCGTATCTTCGGGCGTCGCCGAGGTGTCTGTCCGCAAAATCGAAAAGCCAGCTTAAAAATTTCATATTAGCCTCCTTTTATATCAATATATCATAATGAGGAATTAAAAGGCAAGTGTTTTTACTCTTTTTCTCCGAATTTTGAATACGAATTAACGATTTCAACACAAAACCGTCTGAATATGGTGCGTGAACACGGTTGCTATTTTTTTTGCTTTGTGCTAAAATATGCCCATAATGAATAATGCCGTGATTTACGATTTAGGAATAGATATAGGGTCAACTACCGCCAAAGCGGTGCTGACCGACGGGAACGCGCCCGTTTACGAAAGATACGAAAGGCATAATTCCGCCGTCCGCGAAAAGACCGTCGGAATACTCAGGGATATGCTTAAAGAAAAAGGCGACATATACGTCCGTGCCGCACTTTCGGGTTCGGCGGCTCTCGGATTGGCGTCGGAGGCGGACATTCCGTTCGTTCAGGAAGTATACGCCGAGGGCGAGGTCGTCAAATATAAAGAAAAGGGCGTGACGTGCGTCATAGAACTCGGCGGAGAAGACGCCAAGATGATTTTTGTCGACAAAAACGGCGGGCTTGACGAACGTATGAACGGAACGTGCGCCGGCGGGACGGGCGCATTCATCGATCAGATGGCGACGTTGCTTAACGTTACCGCGGGCGAATTCGACAAACTGTCGCTGCAAGCCGAAAAGGCGTATCCCATAGCGTCGCGTTGCGGAGTGTTCGCAAAATCGGATATTCAGCCGCTGCTAAATCAGGGCGCGAAAAAATCCGACGTGGCGGCAAGCGTTTACAAAGCCGTCGTCACGCAGACGATAGCAGGGCTTGCGAGAGGCAAAAAAATAGAGGGTAAAGTTCTCTTTCTCGGCGGTCCGCTCTATTATCTGAAAGGGCTGCAAAAGGCTTTTAAGGAGACGCTTAAACTCTCCGACGAAAACGCCGTGTTCCCCGATTATGCGAGATACGCAGTCGCGCTCGGCGCGTCGTATTACGCGGGGAAGACGGCAGACGCGATAAAATTGTCGGAACTCATCGCGAAAATAGAAAAATGCGGCGGCGGCACGCTCGGCGACGTCTATGCGCCGCTCTTCGCAAATAAGGAAGAATACGACGAGTTTATCCGCCGTCAGTCGCGCTATTCCGTCAGGAGGGGAGACATAAAGACTTATAACGGCAGAGTGTACGTCGGTATCGATTGCGGCAGTACCACCACAAAACTCTGCGCCGTCGGCGAAGACAAAGAACTTCTGTATTCGTATTACGGGGCGAATAAGGGCGACCCGCTTTCGGTCGTAAGGGAAAAATTACTCGAACTCTATACGCTTTTGCCGTCGGGCGCGAAAATCTGCGGCAGCGCGGTTACGGGGTACGGCGAAGAACTTATCAAAAACGCGTTTTCGGTCGACGTCGGCGTCGTCGAAACCATAGCGCATTATACCGCCGCAAAATATTTCTGCCCCGACGTAGAGTTCATTCTTGACATAGGCGGGCAGGATATAAAGTGTTTCAAGATACGCAACGGCGCAATCGATGCGGTCATGCTCAACGAGGCGTGTTCTTCGGGTTGCGGCTCGTTTCTTGAAACTTTCGCAAAGGCTCTCGGGTATACAGCGGAAGAATTTGCGAAGATAGGGCTTTTCGCCGCGCGCCCGGTCAATCTGGGCAGTCGTTGTACCGTATTCATGAACTCGTCAGTAAAACAGGCGCAGAAAGACGGCGCGACCGTGGGCGATATTTCGGCGGGACTTGCACTCAGCGTCGTGAAGAACGCTTTGTATAAAGTAATAAGGGTCAATTCGGCGGCGGAACTCGGCAAAAAGATAGTAGCGCAGGGCGGAACGTTTTATAACGACGCCGTGCTCAGGGCGTTTGAAAGAGAGGTCGGCGCGGAAGTAGTAAGACCCGACGTCGCCGGTCTTATGGGGGCGTACGGAGCGGCTCTCGGCGTTGTCGGAAGAACCGGAAGCGGACTTGCCGACAGAAACGCCCTTGAAAATTTCACGGTCGAAACCAAGGCGATCACCTGTAACGGCTGTACCAATCGTTGCAGACTTACGGTAAATAAATTTGCCTCGGGCAAGACGTACATATCGGGTAACAACTGCGATCGTCCGACGGGTAAAACGTCGTTATACGGCGATTATCCTGACGTCTACGAATCTAAACGCAAATACCTTGCTCAACTTGCGGGCGGGCAAAAAAAAGACGGCGGTTATAAAATGGGGTTGCCGCTCGGGTTGGGAACTTACGAACTCGCGCCGTTGTGGCAGGGAATATTCGACGAATTCGGTTTCGACGTTTCTCTTTCTCCGGCGTCCAGCAAGAAGATTTACGAACTCGGACAATTTACCATTCCGTCCGATACGGCGTGCTATCCTGCGAAACTCATGCACGGACACGTCATAAAACTTATAAACGACGGCGCGGACGGCGTGTTTTATCCGTGTCTGCCGTACAACGTCGACGAAAAAGCCGACAATCACTATAATTGCCCCGTCGTGGCGTATTATTCCGAACTGCTGAAAGGCAACGTCGAAGCTCTTAAAGAAGTCGACTTCTGGTATCCGTATCTTAACGTAAACGATAAAAAGCAACTCAAAAAGGAACTATACGAAGTTTTCGGCGAGAAATTCGGGCTTAAAAAACAGACGATTTCAAAAGCCGTCGACAGGGGATTCAGGCAACTTGCCGATTATCGCGCGTTCGTGAAAAGCGAGGGCGAAAAAGCCGTGGCGTTCGCGCGCGAAAGAGGGCTCAGGATACTCGTTCTCGCGGGGAGACCGTATCATATCGACGAAGAAATCTGCCACGGAATAGACAGACTCGCAAGGTCGCTGGGTTTCGTCGTGGTAAGCGAAGATTCCGTTTGCGACATGGCAAAAAGCAAAAACGCGGAAATAGACGTGCTTAACCAATGGACTTATCATTCGAGGTTGTACAAAGCGGCTTACTTCGCCGCCGAAAACAAAGACGTCGAACTGTGTCAGTTGGTGTCGTTCGGGTGCGGCGTAGACGCGATAACCACCGACGAAGTGCGCAGAATACTCGAAAACGCCGATAAGATTTATACTCAACTCAAAATCGACGAAATAACCAACCTCGGCAGCGTACGCATAAGACTCCGCAGTCTTCTGGGTGCGCTCGAAGAGAGGGAAGGTAAATTATGAAAAAACCACTCAATTATATTCCATTCACCAGGGAAATGAAAAAGACGTATAAAATACTCGTGCCGGAGATGTTGCCGATGCATTTCAAAATCATCGCGGAATATCTCAAATCGGTCGGGTATGACGTCGACGTATTGTCGTCCCACGGCAAAAAAATCGCCGAAACGGGATTGAAATATGTGCATAACGATACCTGCTATCCGGCGATACTCGTTATCGGTCAGTTCATAGACGCGCTCTTAAGCGGGAAATACGACGTGCATAAGACCGCGTTGATATATTTTCAGACGGGCGGCGGGTGCAGAGCGTCGAATTACATATCGCTGTTAAGAAAAGCGTTGAAAAAGGCGGGTCTTGGGTTTGTACCCGTCATATCCGTCAGTCTTAACGGGCTCGAAAAACACCCCGGGTTCAGATTGTCGCCGTCGTTCGCGGTCAAGATGTTCTATTGTATTTTTTACGGCGATTTGCTGTTGTCGCTTAAAAATCAGGTTGAGCCTTACGAAACGAACGCGGGCGAGACCGAACGCGTGGCAAACGATATAACCGAGCGGCTCGGCAGAGAGGTCAAGACGATGAAACTCTCGTTTAAGACCGTCGAAAAACGCTGCGCCGAAATAATAGACGAATTCGGGAAAATCCCCGTAAGAAAAACGGATAAGGTGAGAGTCGGCGTCGTCGGAGAGATATACGTCAAATTTTCGGCTCTCGGCAATAACGGACTTGAAAAACTGCTTTTATCCGAGGGCGCGGAACCTGTCGTTCCGGGGCTTATGGATTTCTTCATCTATACCGTTTACGCCAAGATAACCGACTGTAAACTGTTCGGTCTCAACCGTAAACTTCTGCCCGTATTCACGATCTTGTATAAATTTCTGCTATCCAAGCAAAAGCGGTTTATCGACGTCATAAAACGCGACGGAAGGTTCGACGTCCCGACGTCGTTCGACGAAATAGTCGGGCTGGTCGACGGATATATAGATACGGGCGTAAAAATGGGCGAGGGGTGGTTGCTTACCGCCGAAATGCTCGAACTCAAAGAAAGAGGCGTGAAGAACATCGTGTGCGCTCAGCCGTTCGGATGTCTGCCGAATCATATCTGCGGTAAGGGAATGATGAAACCCCTAAAAGATCGCAACCCGGATATGAATATCGTCGCCGTCGACTACGACGCCGGCGCGTCCAAGGTAAATCAGGATAACAGAATAAAACTGATGCTTGCGCTTGCCCGCGACGGAGAAACCCGAACCGACGCCGTTTGATTTGTCGCCGATAAGTCGACAATATAAAGGAGAAATCGTATGAAGTATTTAATAATCTGTTCGCTGATATTCATTCTCGGCGGAACGCTGGGGTATCTTATAGAACTGATATTCAGGCGTATCGTTCATAAAAAATGGGTAAACCCCGGATTTTTGACGGGACCGTGTCTGCCGCTTTACGGCGTCGGTACGCTGTGTCTGTTTTTAATATCGTCGCTTGACTATTCTTTCATATCTTCGCCTGTATGGCGTGCGGTTTTCGTGATAGCGATAATCACCGCGGCGATGACGCTTGTCGAATACATTACCGGACTTATATTCATCAAGGGTATGAACATCAAACTGTGGGATTATTCCGACAGATGGGGAAATATTCAGGGCATAATCTGCCCGCTGTTCACTCTTTTCTGGGGTATCATAGGGGCGGTTTATTATCTTTTTCTGCACAAATTTTTCGTCGGAGCCGCCGAATGGCTCGGCGAAAATCCGTGGTTTTCGTTCGGCGTAGGTATATATCTGGGCATATTTATAGTGGACATATTCTATTCTTTCCGTGTCGTGGCTAAAATAAGGATGTGGGCAAAGGAAAAGAACGTCGTCGTCAGGTACGAGGCTTTCAAACTGTCCGCGGCGAAAAAAGCGCAGGAGATAAAGGAAAAATTCAACTTCTTCTTCGGATTGCACAATAAAAAGGATCTCAACGGAGATCTTGAAAATTACGTCGGCGACGAACATAAAAAAGCCGACGCGTAATCGTAATTTATATTTGACATTTTTTGCCGAATACCGTAAAATGATAATACCGCCGACGGGTTTTCCCGCCGACGATAACGAGGTAATGATTTGGACATTTTTTTGGTTGTATTAAGCGCGATAATCGGATATTTGCTGGGATCGATCAGCATGTCCGTATTGCTTTCTAAACTTGTATATAAGGGCGACGTGAGAAATTACGGAAGTCATAACGCCGGCGCGACGAATATGGCGCGCGTTTACGGGCTTATCGGCGGAATCGCCACGCTTGCGGGCGACTTTCTGAAAGCGATAGTAGCGATGCTTATTCCGCTGTTATTCAAACTGATATATAAAGACTTCGCCTATGCCGAACTCGCCTACGCCATTGCGGGTATGGGGTGTTTTCTCGGGCATGCTTTTCCGATATTTTTCGGTTTCAAAGGCGGTAAGGGGGTTACCGTCGGCGCAGCGATCGCGCTTATGACCGACTGGAAGGCGTTTCTGATAATTCTTGCCGTATTCGTGATTGCATTCATGATAAGCAAAATAGTGTCCGTTTCGTCGATTTCGGCGGCAGTCGCGCTGGTTGTTACGGGCGTGCTTTTCGCGGCGTTCGGCGTGCCGTCCGATTCCGTATTTTTCGGCGCGACGCCGTATACGTGGTATAAGGCGGGACTTGCCGTATTTGTCGGACTTGCCGTTGTTTTTCTGCACAGAACGAACATAAAGAGGTTGTTTAACGGCGAAGAAAAGAAATTCACTTATAAAAAACGCGCGGAAGTAAAAGAGGAACTTAAAAAAGGCGACGAAAACACTGCCGACAGCAGCGGAAATTGAAAAACCTTTTGTAAACGCTTGCCAAACGATTGACAAAGACAGATAAAAGATATATACTGATTAGGCTTTTAACGGGCAGTTCGCAAGGCGATGCCCGGTAAAACACTGTTGTGCGCCCGTCGGATAGTAAACGTCGGTCTAACGAACCGAAGGCAAAAACAACTGAATAATCAATATGCACCATTAGCTCAACTGGATAGAGCGTCGGTCTACGGAACCGAAGGTTGGGGATTCGAACTCCTCATGGTGCACCACGATAAGCCTAACTTGAACCGTTAGAAGTAACGGAAGAGTCGGGCTTTTTGTATGTAAAATATTTATCTGTAGATTGCCATATATCTTTGGCGCATTTTGATGAAGTATTCGTACACCGTAGCTTGCGCGCGAGATAAAACTCTGCCTATGAACAGGCGACAAAAGCATGAACTATGTCGCAAATTCCTTTAAGGTAATTTCTTGATGATTCGTTTATAATGCAAGAAAAACGGAGGCAATAATAATGGCGGAAGCGAAAGAAATTAAATTAAACGACAACGATACGGGGTTAAAAGTGTTTGTAAACGGAGATCCCGATACCCGACAGCCTTATAGATTTTTTAGTGAGACAATTATAGCAGTTGTCAATAGAAAATCAGATAATGATATTTAAACTGTCTAACATTTAACACAGCTATGCCAGACAAGAGTAAAACGAACCGTGGTCTGACGACGTATTTTAGACTAATACGTCGTTACGCTCGCGGCTTATACGTCTGGTATTAACCCGTTCGCGTGCCTTGTCTTAGTCTGAAAATCCGCCGTCAGACTTGCAAGCAACCAAAACGTCGATATTTTTGATGATTTTTGGTAAAGGCGAGTGCGGACGTACTAGACGTACTTCAAACGAGAATTTGACAAAAAGCACGAAAATAGCGGCGTTTTGGCAAGGTTCGTTTTATTCTTGTCTGGCATCCTAAAAAATAATATTGACAATTGCCGAAGAGTATGATAAAATTTAAATGATTCAAATGGATCTTATTGCTTTGAAAAAGTCTTAATAGATCCAAACGACGGCTCGATTTGTCGTGCGGAAACGGAGCGGAAGGTTCGTACGAAAATTCTGAAGATAAGAAATTGCAAGAGGTTGAAGAAATGTTGAAATTCGACGAGTATAGCCTGGAAACTTATATGAAGCCTGTTTGGAAAGGCGATTATGTGTATAACGAAACGATAACGTTTGTCGGGGAAAACGACGCGGCAACGCTTTTGTATCCCGTAAAAAGAATAATCGAAGTCAGGTCATATAATTTGAAAACCAAATATTCTTCTCAAAAGGATTATATCTACGACGAAGAGAGAAATGCGATCGTTCGTCGCGCACAGTCGGATATACCGTTTTTTACCGAAGAAGAATACTATCCCGAAAACGGAACGTTTCATTCGGTATCGAGAAACAGCGGAATTTTATTTTCGGAGAGTTCGTTATTTTCCGACAGGCAATCATGCGTTACTTATATTGCGGAGAATAAAGCCGGCGTTACCGTTCCCGAGGACAGTTCGTCGCTGTACGTCGATCTTATCGGAAAGTTGTCGGACGGGAAAAACGTTAAAATTTGTTTTTACGGTGACAGTATAACCGTCGGGGCTAACGGGAGTGGATTCATGGGTATAGAACCGCATATGCCGGGGTTCGACGAGTTAGTGTGCGAAAGTCTGAAAAAGATTTACGATAACGATAATATAGAGATTGTAAATAAAGCCGTGGGAGGAAAAAACGTCGCCTGGGGCGTCGAAAACGTCGACGTGGTTACACAAGAGAATGCAGATCTCGTCGTACTTTGCTGGGGCATGAACGATTGTACGGGGAATCATATAAGATTCGGAACGGCGATGGATACCATGATAAAAAAAATTAAAAGCAAAAATCCCGAATGCGCGATTCTGCTCGTGAGTTCGACGTATCCCGACGGCGACGTAAAGGAAACGGGCGTTAATAACGATTATAAAAACAGTCCGCTCACTTTGTTTGAAGAAGAACTTGAAACTCTCGCGGAGAGGTATTCGTCGGGGCTTGCGAAAATGACGAGGATGCATAGAGAAATGCTCGAGAAGAAACAATATTATTCTATGACCGGAAACAACATAAATCATCCTACGGATTTTCTTATAAGGGCGTATGCGCAAAATATCCTGTTTACATTGACGGGAAAAGAATTATAAACCGTTTCAAGCGGAATATATAAAATGTAAAAAGTTGCCGTTTATCGACTTATACGGCAACTTTTGTATTTTAATGACGTTATTGTCCGCGTTTTTCCGCGTCGGACATTTTATTTTTATATTTTTTATAATAACGGTAAAAGGTTGTCTGACTTTGAAAACCGCTCAGGAGTAATACGAACCGTGGTCTGACGACGTATTAGTCAAAAATACGTCGTCAGACCACGGTTCGTTTTATTCTTGGCTGGCATTGTATGTATATAAAATTACATCGGGAGGCAGTTTGAAAAAACTGCCTCCCGATGTGTTTTGATGAAGTTATTTAACTATGATGTTAAGAAGTCTGCCCTTTACATAGACGACTTTTACTATCTGTTTGTTTTCGATGCTTTTTGCGACGAATTCGTCCTGAAGGGCGATGGATTTAGCCTCTTCTTCGGTTGCCTCTGTCGGAACGTCTATTCTGGCTTTCATTTTGCTGTTTACCTGAACGGCTATTTCGACCTCGTCTTTCACGAGTGCGTTTTCGTCGCAGACGGGGTAGGGAGCGAGGAATACGGATTTCTTGTTGCCTCTCATCGACCACAACTCTTCGGCGAAATGCGGAGCGCACGGGGCAAGCAACAGAATGAGCGTATCGACGCATTTTTTGAATACCGCGCCGGATTCGTTTTCGCTTGCGTCGTATTTATACAGCGCGTTGACGTATTCCATAAGTCTTGCGATCGCCGTATTGAACGAGAACGCATCCATATCGCTGTCGACGCATTTTATCGCATATGCCTCGGCGTATAACAACTCTTTGTCGTTATGCGTCGGTTCGGGGTGTTTGTTGGATTTGAGTTCGCCCGCTCTCAGCGCGAGTCTTTCTATGCGGTCGGCGAATTTTGCGATCGATTTTATTCCGTTATCGTCCCACGGACCGCCTTCGGTGTAATTGAAACCGAACATGAGGTACATTCTGAAAACGTCCGATCCGTACTGATCTATATAAGTATCGGGGGAAACTACGTTTCCGCGGGATTTGCTCATTCTGTAACCGTCGGGTCCTAAAATTATACCCTGGTGCGTAAGCGATTTGAACGGTTCGTCGAAATCGAGATACCCCATATCGCGCAACGCTTTGGTTATAAACCTTGCGTATAAAAGGTGCATGCACGCGTGTTCCGGACCTCCGACGTATTTGTCGACGGGCAGCATTTTATTGACGATTTCGGGGTCGAACGGAGCGTTCTGGTTCTTGCTGTCGGGATAACGCAGATAATACCAACTCGAACAGACGAAAGTGTCGAGTGTGTCCGGGTCTCTTCTCGCCTTGCCGCCGCAGACGGGGCAGGTTGTGTTCATAAACGATTCGCACTTGGCAAGCGGAGACTTTCCGTCGGGGCGGAATTCTACGTTTTTGGGCAGTTCGACGGGTAAATCTTTATAAGGCACGGGTACGACGCCGCACTTTTCGCAGTATACCATCGGAATGGGCGCGCCCCAGTATCTCTGGCGCGAAACGAGCCAGTCGCGCAGTCTGTAATTGATTTTGTGCTGACCTTTTTCTTCGGACGCGAGTCTGCCGAGTATGGCTTTTCTCGCCTCTTCGGAAGAAAGCCCGTCGTATTCAAGGCTGTTTACCAGCATACCGTCTTCACAGTAGGGAAGTTCGGTCTGCCCGCCCGGGCGACGGATGACCTGATTTATCGGCAGGTCGTATTTTTGGGCGAAAGCGTAATCCCTTGCGTCGTGCGCGGGTACGCCCATAACTGCGCCCGTACCGTAAGAATACAAGACGTAGTCGGCGGCGTATATAGGCACTTTTTTATCGTTTATCGGGTTTATCGCATACGCGCCGATAAATACGCCCGTCTTCTCTCTTGCCGTCGATAACCGCTCTATTTCATCGTGTTTGGCGGTTTCGTCGATATAGTTTTCGACTTCTTCGCGTCTGTTTTCCGTTACGAGTTTTTTAACCAGCGGATGCTCGGGCGCGAGAGCGACGAACGAAACGCCGAAAAGCGTGTCCGCGCGGGTGGTGAATACTTTGAAAGTATCGCCCTGTTCGGTTCTGAAGAGTATTTCGCCGCCGTTGGATTTGCCTATCCAGTTCTTCTGCATAAGTTTGGTCTTTTCGGGCCAGTCGAGTTCGTCGAGTTTATCCAGAAGTTCTTCGGCGTAGTCGGTTATTTTGAAGAACCATTGCGTAAGGTCGCGTTTTACGACCTGCGTTCCGCAACGTTCGCATTTACCGCCTTCGACCTGTTCGTTCGCGAGTACGGTGTTGCAACTCGGACACCAGTTTACGGGCGCCTCTTTGCGATATGCGAGACCTTTTTCGTAGAGTTTGAGAAAGAGCCATTGCGTCCACTTGTAATAGTCGGGCATACAGGTTTTTATTTCGGCGTTCCAGTCGAACATCGCGCCCATGGCTTTAAGTTGTTTTTCCATCGTGGCGATGTTCGCGAGGGTAGACTCTTCCGGATGAACGCCCGTTTTTATGGCGTAGTTTTCGGCGGGCAGGCCGAACGCGTCGAACCCCATAGGCTCGAACACTTCGTATCCCTTCATCTTTTTATACCGTGCGAAACTGTCGGTCAGACCGTAATTGTACCAATGCCCGAGATGCAGTTTCGACGCCGACGGATAGGAAAACATTTCAAGACAATAGAATTTTTTGTCTATATTCTTCTTATTGAAAGAATATAACTTGTCTTTTTCCCATTTTTGCTGCCATTTCGATTCGATCGATTTCATATCCATAAAGCGCAAGTCCTCCTTTCGGAAAGTCGTAATCGAAGTTATTTTACCACAATTACGAAAATAATTCCACTAAATTGCGGGGGCGAACAAATAAATCGAAAATTATTTTTTGCGGCTTGTCAAAACGCTTTATTTTCAAACCCGAATGTGTTATCATATAATGCGTTTTCAGGAGAATGCCATGGAAGAATTAGATCCCGTAGCAACGTCTGCCGATAAGGGAGACGATAACGTATACGTAGTTAAAAAAGATTATTTTCTGACGCCGGTCAACAAGAAAAAAGAGTTTTTGAAAAGCGCGGTTTTCGTGTTTTTATCGGCTTTTATATACTCTGCGGCGTTTCATTACTTCGTGTCGTCGTGTAATTTCGCGCCGGGCGGAGTGGGCGGCGTCGTAGCCATAGTCAAAAAACTTATGGGCGTTGCCGACAGCGAAAAGTCGGGTATAGATTACAGTTCGTTGTTGTTTATTCTGGTGAACATTCCTATGCTTGCGATGGCGTGGAAGAGTCTTGGCAGAGATTTCTGCGTCAAGACGCTTATCACGTCGGTGCTTATAACCGTGTTTATGTTTCTTCTGGATAACGTTATCGACCCCGATTACACAAGATTCAGTATAAGCGGCAAGGCAAACGAAACCGATATAGGTCTGAGGCTTATTTCGGCTATGATAGGCGGCGCGACTACCGGAGTATCGCTCGCTTGTGCGCTGAAAGTCAATTCGTCGACCGGCGGAGCGGACATAATCGGCGCGCTTATACAGAAAAAATATCCGCATAAAAGCATAGCGACCATGATTTTCGGCGTGAACGCGGTAATTATGGCTGTTTCGGTACCCGTTTACAAAGAAAATCTGTTGCCGGTATTTTTATCGCTGGTGTTTATATTCGTTACGACGATAGTATGCGACAAGATGTTGCTTTCCAGCAAATCCGCGCTTAAATTCGAGGTCGTCACAGAGTACGCAGAAGATATTTCCAAAGAGATTATAGCCAAACTCGGACACGGCGTCACGGTTACGCCTGCCGTCGGAATGTTCGAGCATCACGACAAGCAACTGCTTATATGCGTCATAAGTCCCAGACAGGTAAGCAAATTCCAGTCGATTATACGCAAATATCCCGATACGTTCGCATACGTCGGGTCGGTAAGCGAGGTAATAGGCAAATTTAACGACGATAAAAAGAAATAATTCGCCTCGTAAGCCGTCAAACGCTTGTAAAATCAAAAAAAATATAGTAAAATGAAAAAGCAGACGGAAATTCCGACTGCATATGCGGGCATAGTTTAGTGGTAAAATAGGAGCTTCCCAAGCTTCGGTTGCGAGTCCGATTCTCGTTGCCCGCTCCATATTACGGCAATAAAAATATATTGTCTGAAAAAAAGTCCGGTTTTACCGGACTTTTTTCATGTCGAAAAATTTGAAAGCGCGTTTACGATTTTGTCATTTCGGGTGTCCGCCCGATAATTTTCAAGGTGTCGTAAAGGCGTTGTTTTATATTCATTTTAAGATCTCCGCGATACCAGTTGCGGAATTCCCCGTATTCGGCGCATTTGCGATAATCGAGATAATCGAACAGATAACCGCACGCTTCGAGTATCGATTTTTTCATGTTTTCGCCGTCGTATTCGTCGCGGTAAATTTTTGCGTCGTGCAATGCGACGTACCACTTGTAAATATAGTTGAGAGTTTTCGCCGACAAAAGCCATTTGATTTTAAGGTGAGTTTTAAGCGGCTCGTCGAGTTTTCCGACCAGGCGTTCAAACCTTGCGCAAATATCGTCGCTGTTTGCGATAACCGGTTTTATGGCGGCGGCGTATTCGTGGCAGAGCCATTTGCTTAAATCTTTATCGAAATTGTCGGTCATGCGTTTGCCGTAGTCGATAATGCTGCCTTCCTTCAGAACAAAGTCGGTAATTCCTGCCGGCGGGGCGTTTTCGTGTAGTTAAAGTATGTGCTTAAATGCTTTTCGAGATATTTTGAATCGAGTTCGGGGAAACTTTCGTAGAAATCGATTATCGTACTTTTTACTTCGTCTGCATATTCGCCGAACCGTTCGCAGTAACGGCTTAAATATTCGTCGGGCGAGTAGCGATCCATGCTCCATGCCGATTCGGCGTAAGCCTTCATTTCGAAAACGAATTCGCGCACGTTGGAAACGTTCATGATGAAATAATCGGTGTCGCCTTTGTTATAAGCCCGTTTCATATTATAGTATAGTTTTTTAAGCCCCGTCTGCGGTACGAGGTGCGGACCGCATCCGTAATATTGCAAATGATAATAAATACCGTATTTTCCGTCTTTTTCGCGCGGAACGAGGTCGTATTCGTCGCCGTAAAGTTGGGTGGGCGCGGTGTTGGCAAAAACCATCGTCACGTCTTCGGTCGTTATCGAATAACTTTCGTCGGTGACGGGCTCTGCCGAAGTCCGCGCGTTTTCTTCGATCACGATGCAGTTTTGCGTTTCGGTTTTACGCCGTATTTGCTTACGCGGGCAAAATCGTTTATAAGGTCGTTTACCGCCTTAAAGACGTATTTATTCGTGTTTTTAAGGCAAATGTCGGTGCAATTTTTTTTCGTTGAATAAAAACATAAAAGTTCCTCGTCTGACTAATTTTTATTGGATTTCGGCGAAACTCCGAATCTCTTTTTGTACGCTTTCGTGAATGCGTCGGCGGAAGAGTAGTGGAGTTTGTCGGCGATTTCGTAAATTTTAAGTTTGCCCTCTTTGACCAGAACGTCGGCGGTTTCCAGTTTACGGTTCAGAAGGTAGTCGCGAAGAGTACTGCCGGTGGTCTTTCTGAACAGCGACGAAAGATAGTTGTAGTTGTAATTGGTAATCTGCGTCAGACCGTTAAGATTTTCAAGATCGTAGATATTCGCGTCGATGTAGTTCATTATACGGTTGCAGAATCGTTCGTTTTCGGATGCGTTTTCGGAAAACGCCGAAAGGCTTTTTTCGCCGAATTTACGGATGACGCAGATGATTATGTTGCATATCGTATATAACAGAGAATCTTTGTAATACTCCTGTCGGTTTGCCATTTCGCCGATTACGTCCACCAGCAGCGAGTGTATCCGCCTGTCATAGATGATCCGCGATTCGGGGTCGGCGTGTTCGATAGCGATTTCCCGCATAGGTTCGCTCAGTTCTTTTTTGTCGATTATAAATGCAAGATGGTCGTACTGAATGGGGTCTTCTACTGACGCGACTATTCCGTGTAAGTCGTTCGGAAAGCCTACGAAAATATCGTTCTTTTGTACCGGTATGTATTTGTCGTCGGTACGCACCGTCGCGCTCCCGCCGTTTACGACGGTAAGTTCGTAATACCCGTCGTGAACGTGATCGGAAACGATCGTCCCCGGACTGCAGTAATATCTTCCCGCCTGTACAAGTTTTATTCCCCCGAGATCGATAGGATCTTCAAAGTACTCGCTGCATATTTTGTAACCTTTTAACTCTACCATATCTGAATTATAAAACGCTTTTACGTTTTAGTCAATTAAAAACGCATAAATAGTTTTTTTTCTTTTTTTGGATATGCAATATGAAAAAAAGACGGAAAATACATTAAAATACGACATTGACTTTAAGTTTATGGTGGTATAGAATTATAACGCAATCGATAAAGTCAGATATGATCTTATCCGGGTACGGAGACGTTATAATAAATAATATGACCGAAATTGATTTCAAGCCGTTTATTCACGGCTCTTACGAATTTACCGCCAGAAACGGATACGTCGGATTTTGCCGCTTTTCCCGCGGGCAGACAACGACGAACTTATACGGACCCGACTGCTGATCGAAAAAGAGTGTGAACAATACGGTATGCCAGCCAAGAATAAAACGAACCTTGTCAAAACGCCGCTATTTTCGCGCTTTTTGTCAAATTCTCGTTTGAAGTACGTCTAGTACGTCTGCGCTCGCCTTTACCAAAAATCATCAAAAATACGTCGTCAGACCACGGTTCGTTTTATTCTTGGCTGGCATAACGATTATACATCAACAACGTTAAAATGTCAACCATGTTGACAAACTGATAAAAGGATAGGTTATTATGAACGTTATCGAAGTTAAAAACCTTACGAAAGACTACGGCTCCGGCAGGGGCGTGTTCGATGTAAACCTCGCGGTAAAACAGGGCGAGGTGTTCGGTTTCTTAGGTCCGAACGGCGCAGGTAAATCGACGACCATAAGACACTTGATGGGCTTTTCAAAACCCGACAAGGGCGAGACCTACATCTTCGGGAAACCCACTTTCGACAAGTATTACGAAATACTTTCCAAAGTAGGATACATCCCGGGCGAAATCGCTCTTCCTCAAGGTCTTACCGGCTGGGAATTCATCCGCATGATGCAGAACCTGCAAGGCGTAAAAAACGAAGAGATGCTTGATAAAATGCTGAAACTCTTTGAACTCGACGACATTGCCCTGAGGGGCGAAACAAAGCGGATGAGTCTCGGCGTAAAGCGTAAACTCGCGGTCGTAACCGCGTTTATGAGCGACCCCGAGGTGCTTATTCTCGACGAACCGACAAGCGGTCTCGACCCCGTAATGCAGGAAGTGTTCGTAAATTTCATTCACGAGGAAAAGGCGAGAGGGAAGACGATACTTCTTTCAAGCCATATCTTCTCCGAAATCGACTCGACCTGCGACCGCATAGCGATCATAAAGGACGGCAGAATCGTTTCCGAATTCGTCGCCGACGACTTAAAGCACGCGTCGCTTAAATATTATTCGGTAAAATTCGCAAGCGACGCCGACGAGAAGAAGTTTGAAACCGAAAGCAAGAAACTTTCCTCGCTCAATCTTATCGCTAAAGAAGAAGACGGCGGAATCAAAATGTCGCTCGAAGACAAAGATCTTAACGCGTTCATCGCGCTGTTGTCCGACTGTAACGCATCGGAATTCTCCAACCGCCGCGAGACGCTCGAAGATTATTTCATGAAATTCTATAAAGAAGATAAAGATTTCGGAGGCGCGCTTAAATGAGTAACAACGTAATCGAAATAGAAAACCTTACCAAAGACTACGGTAACGGCAGGGGAATATTCAACGAAAACCTGACGATAAAGCAGGGTGAAATGGTCGGGTTCGTAGGTACGAACGGCAGCGGCAAGACGACGACAATCCGTAACATACTCGGATTCATAAAGCCCACGAGCGGCAGCGTAAAGGTAAACGGGTTGTCTTCGTGGGAACATGCGAGCGAGATTGCCAAATCCGTCGGGTATGTTCCCGGCGAAATAGCGTTCCCCGATCTGCCGACCGGTATAGCGTTTCTGAAATGTCAGGCGGAGTTCTACGGGCTTAAAGATATGAGTTACGCAAACGAACTCATCGAAAAACTTCAGTTGGACCCTCGCGCGAACTTAAAGCGTATGAGTAAGGGTATGAAACAGAAAACCGCACTCGTCGCCGCGCTTATGAACGATTCACCGATAATCATCCTCGACGAACCGACAACCGGTCTCGACCCCCTGATGAGGGTGACCTTCCTCGACATCATCAAAAAGGAACATGAGAAAGGCAAGACGATTTTCATGAGCAGTCACCTTTTCGAGGAACTGGAAACGACATGCGACCGCGTTGCTCTTATAAACGACGGACACATAATCGACATCGCCGACATGAACGAAATTCGTCATCGCCCCGTGAAGGATATGAAAATAGAATTCACGAACAAAGCCGATTACGATAAATTCGTCGGGGCGGGGTACGAAATAACCCGTCTGCAGGAACAGTACAATCAGGCGACGATAAGAATAAAGAACGAAGATACGGGCAAACTGCTCGGCGCGCTCAAAGGCTACGACGTGAAGTTTATATCCGAACTTCCGTATACGTTGGAAAAACATTTCAAAAATATTTTAATCGAAAAAAAGGAGAATGAAAACAATGAACGCTAAAACGCAAAAAAATTCGATTTTCAGTAAGGCGTTGTTCAAACAGTCCTGCAAAGCCAACGGCACGATGTGGGGCATAATAACTTTCGCCGTATGCTTTATGCTCTGCTGCGTAATGCTTATAAGCGGCAGCGGCAACATAGGTAAGACCAAAGACGCGATTCAGGATACCATTATACAGAAAGAAGTAGAATCGTCTTTCAAAACCCGCGGCGTCAATTATTACGCGACCGAAGACAAATATCTGAAGTCGTACGACAAGAACTTTGCCGCCGAAACGAAGAATATGTATACAAGCGCGTTGCAGGCTGCGGTTCTTGCGGGCAACGACAGGGTCGTAGCCGCAGGTATGGCGCTTAACGAAGTACGCAACAACGTTCGGACGATAGCCCAAAAGGCGTTCGCGACGACACAGAACGAAATCACCGCCGACGTGACCGCCGCATATCTTAAATCCTTGAACAAGGCAAGTCCCGACGAACTCACCGACGAAGAAAAGGCGACTCTTACCGACGTCAATATTCTCGAATCGGTAGGCGTATTCGCGTTCGCCGTCGATCCCTCCGACGAAAGCCTTGCGTCGATAGTCGCTCAGATTCCCGACGAAGACAAGGCAAACCTTACCGGTTACGTCGATACCGAATATGTTACCGGTATCCTTACCGCGCTTGCGGCAGATAACTTAGACGAACACCTTGCGGGCAGATATACCGGAATAGGCGACAGAGCCGAAGTTTATTCGTCGATGTTCCTTGCGGCGAATATGTCCACCGATAAGGCGAAAGGCGAACTCCTTAACGCTTTGAGCGATTACGGCGTAACAGACGAGAAATACGAAGGTTTCGGTTATACTTATGCCAGAATCGACGATATGGCGCGTACCGCCACGATAACTTACCGCGGAAGATACGCTTACGAAACCGCCGAACTCGAAGATAAACTCGCGGCGGAAGGTCTTACGAAAGGCACGGAAGAATATAACGCCGCTTACGCTGCAGGCGTAGAGGGCATAGTGGCAGAACTCTACGGCGACATTGCAAGCAGTCTGCTTTCCTCGCTCCCGAGCGAAGTTTCCGACGCGCTTAAAGAAGTCGGCGAACTCGATCTGTACAGCCTCATCGTCGGCTCGATCTTCTACAAACTCGCGGGGCTTCTTCTTCCGATAATATATATGATAATGGCGTCCAACAACCTTATCGCGGGTCAGGTCGACAGTGGTTCCATGGCGTACGTTTTGTCTACGTCCACCAAGAGAAAGACGGTCGTATTCACTCAGGCTCTGTACCTTATAGGTTCGCTCTTCGCGATGTTTGCGCTTACCACCGTAACGGGCAGCATTTGTCTTGCCATCGTCAAAGCGGATTCGCCCTCGATAATAATGAGTTACGGCGAACTCGTTCTGCTTAACGTCGGAGCGTTCCTCGTACTGTTCGCCCTTTCGGGATTGTGTTTCCTTACGTCCTGCTGGTTCGACAGGAGCAAACGTTCCATGGCAATTGGCGGCGGACTGAGTATCTACTCGCTTGTCGGCGCGATGCTCGGGTTGTTCGGTACAAAGACCATTCCGTCCGTCGTCAGACTCGACGCGTTGAACTACTTCAACTATACAACGATCATATCGCTGTTCGACTCCGTATCGATAATCGACGGAACGACGACGTTCATCTGGAAATTCGCGATATTGCTTGTGGCGGGTATCGTAGGATACGTCGTAGGCGCAAGGAAGTTCGTCAGAAAAGACTTGCCGCTGTAAATAGAAACGTTTGTCCGCGGGCGGCAAGCCGCCTGCGACTTACATAAAGAAAGGAAGAAAGGAAAATGTTTGATTTTTTGAAACTGTGCAACTATTTCGAGAAACTGCCTCCGCTTAAACGCGCCGCGTTGCTTGCCGAAAAATCCGTCAAAGTCATCGCCGGTCTTAAGGATATGAACGTGGACGGAATCGACGCGGTAGACGCGCTCGCCTCGTTTTTAATCGGATCGGTCGTATGCGACGGCAACGTAAACGAAGTCGAATACCTGCTGATTTATCCTTCGCTGGTGCGGATATTCGGCGACGATTTCGATTATAACACTATAAAAGCGGCGTTCAAGGGACCGCAGGGCAAGAAAGCCGTAAAAGAATGCGTGTCGCATATGGAAAAGATATTCGCCGCTCTCGACGAGGAGATGCGCCGCGACGTGTTCGCGCTGAGTCTCTGTGCGGTTGCCGTCGACGGTAAAATTTCGCTTAAAGAGAGAATGTATCTCCGTAAACTCGGCTCGATTAAATAATCCGGTATATGAGCGGTAAGGGTGATCTGACCCTTATCGCTTATTTTTTTGAAAGAACGATAAAAACGGTTGACAAAAAAATTTTAAGCGATATAATTAAGGTACAATTCAAGCGTAGCCGTAATATCGGCGACGGAGAGACAAGTAGCGTTCGCATACGGACTTCGAGAGAGGGTGTCCTTAGGCTGGAAGACACCGTGGTTACGGGCGGACGGCGAAACCGCTTTTCGTTATTGCGCAGAGCGCGCGTCGGGCTCTGATCGACGTAAAAGCGGTCGCGTAAGCGACAATTAAGGTGGAACCGCGGAATAGACATATTTCGTCCTTGCGATTATTTTGCAAGGGCGTTTTTATTTGCTCTGCGTTCACCGCCGAATTCGTAAAAAAACGGAGGAGAATATATCATGAAAATCAAACTTACCGACGGAAGCGTACTCGAACTTCCCGCAGGAACTACCGTTGCGGGCGTCGCCGGCGCGATAAGCGACGGGCTTAAACGCAACGCCGTCGCGGGGAAGGTCAACGGTCACCTCGTAGATCTGTCGTATCCCGTAAACGAAGATGCCGAAGTTACGGTTATTACGCTTAAAGACCCCGAGGGTTTGCAGATTTACCGTCATACCTGCGCGCACGTTCTGGCGCAGGCTCTCAAACACATTTATCCGACCTGTTCGCTCGCGATAGGTCCTACGATAGAAAACGGATTTTATTACGACGTCGACTTCAAGACCCCCATCACGCAGGATGATCTTGCAAAGGTCGAAGAAGAGATGAAGAAGATAATAAAGGGCAACTTCCCCGTAGAGCGTTTCGAGCTCTCCCGCGAAGACGCCGTTAAACTTATGACCAAGTATAACGAGCCCTATAAAGTCGAACTCATAAACGATCTGCCCGAAGGTTCGGTAATATCTTTCTATAAGCAGGGCGATTTCACCGACCTCTGCAGAGGGCCGCATCTTCCGAGTACCGGTCTTATAAAGGCGTTCAAACTCACGTCGCTTGCGGGCGCGTACTGGAGGGGCAACGAAAAGAATAAAATGCTTACCCGTATTTACGGTACGGCTTTTATCAAAAAGGCGGATATGGACGCTTACTTCACCATGCTCGAAGAGGCGAAAAAGCGTGATCATACGAAACTCGGCAAAGAACTCAAACTCTTCGCGCTTCTTAACGAAGGCAAGGGTTTCCCGTTCTTCCTTCCCAACGGAATGACGCTCAGAAACACCCTTATCGATTACTGGCGTCAGATTCACCGCAGAGAGGGTTATGTAGAGGTGTCCACCCCCATAATTCTTACCCGCAGTCTGTGGGAGACTTCCGGTCACTGGGATCACTACAAAGAAAATATGTACACCACCAAGATCGACGGCGAAGATTGCGCGATAAAGCCGATGAACTGTCCGGGCGGAATGCTTATATATAAACTCGAACCGCACAGTTATAAAGATCTTCCCATGAGAATAGGCGAACTCGGTCTCGTGCACAGGCATGAAAAATCGGGTCAGTTGCACGGTCTTATGAGGGTAAGATGCTTTACTCAGGACGATGCGCATATCTTCATGACGCCCGATCAGATAACTTCCGAAATCAAAGGCGTAGTAAGGCTCATAGACGAAGTTTACAGCATGTTCGGTTTCAAATATCACGTCGAACTTTCGACCCGTCCCGAAAACAGCATGGGCAGCGACGAGGATTGGGAATACGCGACCAACGCCCTTAAAGAGGCTCTGGACGAATTGCACCTCAAATACGTCATCAACGAAGGCGACGGCGCATTTTACGGACCGAAGATCGACTTCCATCTGACCGATTCGATCGGAAGAACGTGGCAGTGCGGAACTATTCAGCTCGACTTCCAGTTGCCGCAGAGATTCGAGGCGGAATACGTCGGCGAAGACGGCGAAAAGCACAGACCTATAATGATACACCGCGTCGTGTTCGGTTCGATAGAGCGTTTTATCGGTATACTGATAGAGCATTACGAGGGTAAATTCCCGCTGTGGTTGTCGCCCGTTCAGATGAGAGTAATGAACGTATCCGAAAAGAGCGAGGCTTACGCAGAAGAGGTATACAAGAAGTTGTTCGACGCGGGGTTAAGACCCGACAAAGACGTCCGCAGCGAAAAGATCGGCAAAAAGATCCGCGACGCGCAACTCGAAAGAATTCCGTACATGCTCGTCATAGGCGAACAGGAGGCAGCCGTGGGCGAGGTGGCCGTTCGCGACCGCGCTCAGGGCGACATCGGAAAGATGAAGATAGACGATTTCATCGCGCTGTGCAAAAAACGCATAGAAGAAAAGAAATAAAGAGTAAAAAGCGGCGGCGGAAGACATTTTTGTCTTCCGCCGCCGTAATTTTGCAAGACAAGTATATCATTAAAGTTTGATTTTGTCAATACTTATCGTTAAATTTTCACTTTGTGAAAAAACGGAAAAGGGTATTGACTTTTCGTGATCGGCATGTTACAATACAGGTGAAAAAAGAAAAAGGAGCAAGCCGATGAATATTTAATCAATTTATCGAAATTCTCAAAAAGGAGGTATTTGTACAGATGAAAATACTTTTGACTTTGAGGTCGCTTAAATCGAATTAAAAAAGGAGAACTCCGATGCAGCAGTTATTTCTTACGAAAAAGCGGATTAAAACTTTAACGTAATACAGATTTCCGCATCGCGCGGCGATGACGGGCAAGCCGGAACGGCAAATAAAGATATAAAAATCCGTACTACAACTTAATATTTCTTGAAGATACCCGTCGGGCGTTTTGCCCGACGGTTTGTTTTTGTCCGACGTTTGTCGATTTTCGCAAAAAAACGACGGCGTTTTGATTTATTCCTTTACAAAATTCGTTTTTTGGTTTATAATCGTTACAGAGTAATTATATACAGAGGGCGAATTAAAGTCTGACTTATGCGAAAACTTATTCTGGCGAGCGGATCGCCTAGGAGAAAAGAAATACTCAAGCGCGAAGGCTATGTTTTCGATATTATCCCGAGCGACAAAGAAAGCGTGAACAAGGCGAACGTTTCTCCCGAAAAATTCGCGATGCGGTGCGCGCTTGATAAGACCGAAGACGTTTACGCTACGCATGCGAAAGGCAACGGAGCCGTTGTGCTCGGCGCGGATACGGTCGTGGCGTTCGACGGTAAAATTTACGGTAAACCCAAAGACGAAACCGAGGCAAGAGAAATGCTGAATACGTTTTCGGGCAAAACGCATACCGTCATAACGGCATATGCGCTTATACGCGACGGAATGAGACTCAGCGGGCTTGTAAAAACCGACGTGACGTTTAACGATTTAAGTCGGGATACGACAGACGGTTATATAAAAAGCGGACTTTACAAAGGCAAGGCAGGCGCATACGGCATTCAGGACGGTTATCCGCTTGTCGCCGCTTACGACGGCGATTACGACAACGTGATGGGTCTGCCGATCAAAGAAATAGAAGAAAACTTAAAGGAGTTTTTGAAATGAGAAACAATGCGATAGCGATAGACCTCGGGTCGGTCAATACCGTAATATATCAACTCGGTTCGGGCGTGGTGTTATCCGAGCCGAGCGTCGTGGCGTTATCCGGCGGAGAAAAACCCTCGATCAGGGCTGTCGGCGCGGAGGCAAAAAAACTTATCGGCAAGACCGCCGAGACCACGCGCATAGTTTTCCCCGTCGTCGAAGGGCAGATCGCCGACGCAAAAAACGCCGCCGCCATGTGCGAAAACTTCCTTAACAAAATCACTTTGCGTAAGTTGAGTTTAAGACCGCGCGCTCTCGTATCGGTTCCGTGCGGGCTTGAAAATTCCGAAATAAGGAAATACGAAAAGACCCTTTCGGGCGCGGGCGTTTTCAACGCAGACTTCGTCGAATCTCCCATACTTACCGCGTTGGGGTTGGGGATACCCGTATCGGAAAGCAACCCCTGCTTTATAATCGACGTCGGCGGCGGAACGACGAACATTGCCGCCGTGTCTCTGGACGGCGTTATCGCCGGCGTGAACGTAAATATGGGCGGACGCAACGTCGACGCCATGATAATAAACAGTATAGCCGAAACATTCGGGCTGAGGATAGGTATGCTTACCGCCGAAAGGATAAAGACGCAGATCGCCAGTCTCATAGAGGGCGACGCTACGCGTACGGTCGTGAACGGCAGAGACGCCGAAACGGGGAAACCGCGTTCGGTGTCGGTTTCCGCGGCTGACGTGTTGTTGCCGGTGCAGGCGTTTTTCGATAAGATTTTTGAAATCGCAGGTATGGTAATGGCTAAACTGCCTGCCGAAGTGTCTGCCGAGATAAGGCGGTCGGGTGTGTATTTTTCCGGCGGGACGAGCAGAATGCCGGGTCTCGACGGGTATTTCCGCGACCGCATGGCTATAAGGGCAAACGTATTCGAAGACCCCGAAATGACTGCGGCTATCGGCGGCGGAATACTTCTGGGTAACGACAAACTGTTGAAAAAACTGAGAATAGAAAAGAAATGAAAACCGAAAGCGTCAGACAAAAAATCAATTACGACCTCGAAATGCAAAAGACGATAAAAGGCTTTGCCGAGGGAGAAAAACCGTCGCTTTTGCTACACAGTTGCTGCGCGCCGTGTTCGACGGCTGTCGTTGAAAGGCTTACGGAGAATTTCTGTGTCACGGTATTTTATTTCAACCCCAACATCACCGAAAGCGAAGAGTATAATTTACGTCTTAACGAGCAGAAACGCTATCTTAAAGAGACCTACGGCGACGTCGTGAAAATCATAGAGGGAAGATATTCGGCGCGTGAATTTTTCGCCGCGGCTACGGGTCTCGAAAAAGAACCCGAGGGCGGTAAACGTTGCGAAGCGTGCTTTGAGTTGCGGCTTAACGAAACGGCAAAAATCGCTAAGGAAGGCGGTTATCGGTATTTTTGTACTACGCTTACCGTTTCTCCGCACAAAAATGCGGAACTTATAAACGAAATCGGTACGCATGCAGGCGAGCGTTACGGCGTCGGATTTTTGCCGTCGGACTTCAAGAAACGCGGAGGTTTTAAGCGTTCGTGCGAGTTGTCGGAAAAAAGCGGACTTTATCGTCAGAATTATTGCGGCTGCATATATTCCAAATACGCTCACATAAAATCGGAGAACGAAGAATGAGGATTATCGCGGGGAAATACAGAGGGCGGAAACTCAAAGAATTCAAAGGGTACGACGTTCGCCCGACTTCCGACAGGGCGAGAGAGGCTTTATTCAATATACTCGGCAACATTTCGGGCGACGGATTTCTCGACCTGTTCTGCGGTACGGGCGCGATAGGTCTGGAGGCCGCGTCGCGCGGCGCGGGCAGAGTCACGCTTGTCGACGCATCCGAAGAAAGCGTTAAGCTTGCCAAAGAAAACGCCGCGATTTTAGGCGCGGACGTTACCGTCGCGAAAGCCGACGCGGCGGCGTTTATCGGCAGGACGTACGAAAAATTCGATTATATATTTCTCGATCCGCCTTACGCGTTCGATGCGTCGCCCGTTATCGGGGCGATTGCCAAAAGCGGCGCGCTTAACGTCGGCGGTCTTATAATTTACGAACATTCGGGCGAATCGAAAGCCGCGGCAAACGGGTTGAAACTTATCGACAGCCGTCGTTACGGCGTGGCGACTTTCGATTTTTATGAGGTTGAACAATGAAAAAGTGCGTATTCGCGGGGACTTTCGACCCCGTCACGAAAGGACACGAAGAGATAATCCGCAAGTGCAGCGAACTTTTCGACGAGGTTGTCGTGGGGTTGCTGATCAACGTAAAAAAAACGGCGATGTTTCCTGTCGAAAAACGTATCGGGATGCTTAACGCCGTAACCGCGAAATATAAAAACGTCAAAGTCATTTACCACGACGGACTTCTGGTCGACCTTATGAAAAAGGAGAACGCGATTTATTATGTAAGAGGTCTGAGAAACGGCAGAGATTACGAATACGAAAACGACATAAATTACATCAACGAAGGTCTTATGCCGGAACTCGTCACGCTCTATGTGCCTGCGGCGGCTAAGGTTTCGCAGGTAAGTTCTACCGCGGTAAGAGAACTTCTTGCTTTCGACCGTGACGTTTCGGCTTACGTTCCGCAAGAAATACTCGGATTGTTGAAGTGACGTCAACCGACGATCGACGGAAAAAGCAGATAACAGATAAAAAATCCGACTATCGACTGTAAAATTTTCGACAGAAAGAATATCGCGACGTTCGCTTTCGCTTTTTTGAGAAATGCCGCCGACTGAGCGATGACGGAAATGCCGCCGAACGATATTATTCCGCATGCCGCCGATACGGCATTACGCGATACTCCGGACGCCGCTATGCGTCTGCAACCGCGCGTACACTCTACTATGCCTTCGGCTATTCCTTTAGCGATATTATCGTCGCGGAAGATAAGTTCCGACAGGCGTTCGGCCGGATATGTCAGCCCGACGGAAGACGCCGCATCGGCGATCAGGTAAAAGACGCAGATAAATCCGCCTACCACGAGTATGGATATAACCGAGGAATACGCGCATTCGTAAAGGACGTTGTCGAGTTTTTTATCCGGCGTTATAAGGCGGTTACGGCTATGTTCGTATTCGCCGTAAAATCTGAAAACAAGTCCGCAGACGATTGCGGACAGTATATGCGATAAAAGCAGAACGTAGCCTGCGGAGGAATTGCCGAACGCGCCCGCGCCTATGCAACCTATGACGAACAACGGACCGGAAGACGAACACAGCGCGCCCGCTCTCGTAGCCTCGGCGTCGGTGATAAATCCGTTTTCTCTTAAGTCGGCGACTGTCTTCGCTCCGGCGGGGTATCCGGATACGATGCTTACGACGAAAGCGTAAGCGCATACCCCCGGCAGGCGGAAAACCGCAGAAAACGGTTTTTGCAGAATCCTCGATAAAAACGACGTGAACCCGAGCGCGGAAGACAGCGACGACAGGAAGAAAAACGGAAGAAGAGAGGGCACGACCGTCAACGCCCACAGTTTTATTCCTTCGCCCGCGCTTTTCAGGTATATATCCGGTTTTGCGGCGATTAAAACTATCAGAAACACGCAGCACGAACAACCTGCGATTTTCAAAATTTTGTTCAGCATACTAAATCGTATTCGGGATAAGCCCCGCGAATACGGAAATCGGGTGAAAAATGTACGATTTGTTCGAGGTTATGAATAAAGACAAAACCGAGGCGGCAAAACCGCTTGCGGAGAGAATGCGCCCCGCGTCGATACGCGAATTTTTAGGGCAGAGTGCGATTCTCGAAGACGGCAGTCTGCTCCGCCGCGCCATTTCGCTGGATAAGGTCGGCAGTTGTATTTTCTGGGGTCCTCCGGGAACGGGCAAGACCACGTTGGCGAATATCGTCGCGAATTCGACAAGCGGCAATTTCGTAAAGTTGAACGCCGTATCGAGCGGCGTTGCGGACGTAAAAAAAGCCGTGGACGATGCTCGCGAAAACCTTAAACTGTACGGCAAAAAGACATATCTTCTGCTCGACGAATGTCACAGATTCAGTAAGACGCAGTCGGACAGTCTGTTGCCCGCCATCGAGCAGGGTACGATTATATTTATAGGCTCGACCACCGAAAACCCGTATGCGTCTATGACGCCCGCTATAGTTTCGCGTTGCAGGGTATTTGAATTCAAACGCCTTGACGAAGAGACCGTAAAGACCGCGCTTAAACGCGCCGTCAAAGACGAAAAACGCGGTTACGGAAAACTCGACCTCGAGGTCGAAGAGGCGGCTTACGATCATATAGCGATGACGGCGGGCGGAGACATGCGAACGGCATACAACGCGCTCGAACTCGCCGTGCTGACGACGCCGGCGGATAAAAACGGCAAAGTCACCGTCACGCTTAAAGACGCCGAGCAGTCGATACAGAGAAAGGCGTTGTCTTACGACGAAAATTCTTATTACGATATGTTGTCGGCTTTCTGCAAGTCTTTAAGGGGCAGTTCGAGCGACGCCGCTCTCTATTATGCGCACAGGCTGATTTCCGGCGGCTGCGACCCGTTGCTTATCGCAAGGCGGCTTGTCGTGCATTCCGCCGAAGACGTCGGAATGGCAGACCCGAACGCGCTCGTCGTGGCAACCAGCGCATTGACGGCTTTTCAGAACATAGGGTATCCCGAGGGGCTTATTCCGTTGTCCGAGGCTATAATTTACGTCTGCGAGGCCCCTAAATCGAATACGACGATCATCGCCATGAATGCGGCGAAAAAGGCAGCCGAAAGCGTCAAAGACGACACCGTGCCGCCGCACCTTCGCAATTCTGTTTTCGCCGACGATCAGGCGAAGAGAAAGAGCGCGCAATATAAATACCCGCACGATTACGGCGGGTACGTCGAACAGCAATATCTGCCGGACTCGCTTGTCGGGGAAAAGTTTTATACTCCGACCGATCACGGCTTTGAAAAGAAAGTGAAAGAAATTCGCCGCGAAAAAGGCATAACAGAATAAGATATTTCGTGGAGGAGTATTATGACGGACTTGCACACCCATATACTTCCGTGCGTCGACGACGGTTGCGGGAGTTACGATATCGCGATAAGTATGCTCGAAGAAGAAAAGGCGCAGGGCGTTACCCGCGTCGTTCTTACGCCGCATTTAAGAGGTCGTTATAATATGCCGGACGATGCCGTCAGGGCGGCGTTCGCCGAATTCGCGTCCGATCCGTGCGTAAGGGCGGTCGGCGTAGAACTTTACCTCGGCAGAGAAATCGCCGTAAGGACTCCGCGCGACGTGGAAAACAAAAGTCTGATGACTCTCGGTAACGGTAAGTGCGTGCTTATCGAATTGCCTTACGACGACCTGACAGACGTCGAAGAGTTGGTGTATAATATCAGAATAGCGGGATATAAGGCGGTTCTCGCGCATATAGAACGCTTTGTTTACACGCAGGATATTCCGCTTGTCGAAAGGTTGAAACAAAGAGGCGCGCTTATTCAGGTGAACGCGCGTTCGCTTATGGACAAAACGTTTAAGGACGAATATAAGTTCGCCCGTAAACTGATAAAAGAAAAACTGGTCGACGTCGTTGCGTCGGACGTGCATTTCGGCAGGATAAATTATATGGCGAAGGCTTATGATTTCGTCGCGAAGAAAGACAAGGCGTATGCCGACAGGATATTCGATACTATTCCGTATTCTTTGCTCGGCTGACTTTGCCGAAAGTGAACGCGGCAAGCGCGTATAAAACGAATATACACCCGGCGATTATATATAACAGAGGGTAAAACACGAATCTGCTTAAAATCAACAAGAGCAATCCGTAAAAAGCGAACCTTATCGCGACTTTCGGTTTCAGTGTCGCCCTGAAAATTTCCGACGGTTTTATCTTCGGTTTCCCGGGGATGAATCCGTAAGACAAAATAGGGTCGTCTTTACCGAAAACCGATATAAATTCGCCGAGCGGTATCAACCGGATTTTGCCGTCCGAACAGTCAGCAAGTTTTTTTGCCGAATCGTCGAACGACACTGCGAACACCGTGGCGGGTAGACCGCCGCAGACCGCTATTGCCGCCGCGACAGAGTCGTCGTCAAGAGGTTTAAGCCCGAAATCGCATACTGCGTTCGTGCCGTCCGCAAGCGGTTTCAGCCGTTTTGCGACGGTATCGTATTCCGACTTCGGCATAAACGCAAGAGAATATTTTACGAGTTCGGCAAAGTTTTTGTTTTCGGCAGTTACCGCTGCCGAGCGTCTTTTCTTTCCTGTCAGAATCGAAAACACCGACAGCGCAATGACGCTTGCCGCCGACGCTATGACCGCGGACGGAATTTTCGCGAGGTAATACGCCGTTACGGCGTAAACCGAAAGGTATGAAAATATGACGACGAATGCTCCGTCGGATATTACGGCGAATATGTTTTTCTTCATATTTCGTTTATCGACCGAAAATCGCATTTATAAACTTGAAAAATCGACGGAAATGTGCTAGGATTTATTTATGGACGATTTTCTGATTTTTTTCGGCGGAACGTTCGATCCGCCGCATATCGGACACCGCGAAATGCTTATAGCCGCGTCGAAGGCTTATCCCGGCGCGGAAATACTCGTTACGCCGACTTTTCTGCCGCCGCATAAACAGACGCTTTACGCTGCCGCCGCAGATGATCGATATAAAATGTGCGAACTCGCTTTCGGAGACGTTCCGGGCGTAAAGATCGATGATTACGAGATAAAAAAGGAAGGGAAGAGTTATTCGTATCTGACGATCGGATACCTGAAAGAAAAATATCCTCATAAAAAGATATTGTTTCTTATGGGTACGGATATGATGAAGTCTTTCGCAGAATGGAAAAATCCGAAAGAAATACTGCGACTTTCCGTGCCGTTGCTCGCATACCGCAAAGGCGACGGAGAAACCGCCGATTTTACCGTTGCCGATTTTGAACGCGCGTTCGGCATAAAGCCGCCCGTTCTGCCGTTCGGCGGGATGGAAGTTTCAAGTACCGAAATAAAAATAAGACTTATGTTGTCGCTTTCGGTAAACGGACTTATTCCGGATGCCGTGGCTGAATATATCGAGAAAAACGGCTTGTATAAAGCCGACGATAAATTCGCGTTTATACGCGATAATCTGAAAAAGGAACGGGTGGAGCATACGGCGGGCGTCGCGGAATACGCGCTCGGTCACGCCGGGTATTACGGACTTGATAAAAACAAGGTACTTACTGCCGCTCTGATGCACGATTGCGCGAAGTATAAAAAGCCCGAAGATTATCCGGGGTTTGTTCTTCCGCAGGACGTTCCCGAACCGGTAATACACCAGTATCTCGGCGCGTATATAGCCGAAAACGTCCTCGGCGTAAAAGACGAAGACGTGCTTGACGCCATAAGGTATCATACCAGCGGCAAAGCGGAAATGAGCAATCTCGGCAAATTGATTTTTACGGCGGACATGCTCGAAAAAAACAGGCATTTCGACGGTGTGAACGATTTAAGGAAGATTGCCGACGACGATTTTGAAAGAGGTTTCGTCGCGGCGATAAAAAAATCTTACGAATTCGTCGTTCGATCGGGTAAACCCGTTTATTATAAAACCAAAGAGGCAATAGATTATATAGCCGTAACGGAGGATAAAATTATGGATTCTAAAACCAAAGCGGAACTTATTTGCAATACGCTCGTACAGAAAAAGGCGTTCGACGTTCTTAAAATCGACGTGCGCGGTAAAACCGTGCTTGCCGACTACTTTATCATCGCAAGCGGGAAATCCACTACGCAAGTCAGATCGCTGTCCGAATACGCGATGGAGGCTGTCGAAAAAGAGGGCGGCGAGGTCATACGCAAAGAAGGACTTGACGATTGCAGATGGGCTGTCGTCGACTTCGGCGACGTCATTCTGCATGTATTCAACGACGAGACCAGACTGTTCTATCATCTCGAAAGACTGTGGGTCGACGGCGATAACGCAGAAAAAATCGAAGGCTGAAAAACGTCTTCGGTTAAAAATATAATAAAAGCGGAGGAACTGCATTGAAAAAAGATTTAGGCGCAAAGCCTTATGTTTTCCCGATGCCGGTGCTTATAATCGGCAGTTATTCGGAAGACGGAACCCCCGACGCGATGAATGCAGCGTGGGGTACGATATGCGATTTCGACGGTATCGCGCTTTATTTAAGCCCGAGCCATAAAACCGTAAAAAACATTAAAAAGCGCAAGGCGTTTACCGTTGCCGTTGCGGACGAAAAGCACGTCGCGCAGTGCGATTATGTAGGCATCGTTTCGGCAAACGACGATAAAGACAAAATGAAAAAGAGCGGTTTCGTTCTGGGTAAAAGCAATCGCGTGGACGCGCCGGTAATCGAAGATCTGCCGCTTACGCTCGAATGCGAACTCGATTATATCGACGAAAAAGCCGAATGCGTCTACGGCAAAATCGTAAACGTTCTGGCTGACGAAAGTATTCTGACGGACGGTAAGGTCG